>Ga0302325_10016731_pt1 | contig 15524 bp, 16 predicted proteins | sample Palsa_T0_2_FD_201948 | JGI IMG/M metagenome (GOLD analysis project Ga0302325, IMG submission 201948) | Peat permafrost microbial communities from Stordalen Mire near Abisko, Sweden - Palsa_T0_2 | ecosystem: Environmental > Terrestrial > Soil > Palsa > Peat permafrost | place: Sweden: Abisko...
CCGCTAGCTTCTAGCTCCTAGCTTGATCGCGGAGCTTTGGGCGGCGAGATTTTTATTGAGTTATCTAAAGTGAAAGACTGTGTTCGATCTACCGGCTTTTAGCTAGAGGCTAGAGGCTAGAGGCTAGAAGCTAGAGGCTAAGAGCTGATATGCGTTATCTTCCCAAGTCGCAGGCGGAACGCGAGCAGATGCTTGCCGCGATCGGCGCGAAGTCGATTGACGATTTGTTTGCCGTGATCCCGGCAGAGTACCGGCTTGTGCGCGATCTGGATGTGCCGCGCCAGTTTGGCGAGAGCGAGATTGTCGAGTATTTCAAGGCGGCTGCGGCGAAGAATGCTACCGACTATGCGAGCTTTCTGGGCGCTGGAGCATATCGGCACTACCGGCCGGTGATCATCGATGCTCTTGTCCAGCGCGGCGAGTTTTTGACCAGCTATACGCCTTATCAACCGGAGATCACGCAGGGTACGCTGCAGGCGATTTTCGAGTTCCAGACGATGATTGCCGAGCTGACGGGCATGGACGTGGCCAACGCCAGCATGTACGACGGGTCCACTGGAGCTGCGGAAGCGGTTCTGATGGCGATGCGCGTAACGGGCCGACAGAAGGCGGTTGTGGCGCGCACTGTGCATCCGGAGTATCGCGAGGTGGTGCACACATACCTGCGGGTTCGCGACCTGACTACGGCAGAGATTGGCTATGACGCGGAGACAGGACGGGTGGATTTGAAGGCGTTGGAAGCCGCGGTGACGGACGAGACGGCGGCGGTGCTGGTGCAGAGCCCCAATTTTTTTGGGACGGTTGAGGGTGTGGCGGCGATCGCGGAGATTGCGCACGCGAAGGGTGCGCTGCTGATTGTGTCGATTGCCGAAGCGGTTTCTCTTGGCGTCGTCCGGCCGCCGTTGGAGGCGGACATTGTCTCGATGGAGGCGCAGTCGTTTGGCGTGGCGCTTAGCTATGGCGGGCCGTTTTGCGGCGTGATTGCGGCGAAGGAAAAATATCTGCGGCAGATGCCGGGACGGCTGGCGGGGCAGACTGTGGACTCGAACGGGTACCGTGGGTTCGTGCTGACGCTTTCGACGCGGGAGCAGCATATCCGGCGGGAGAAGGCGACCTCGAACATCTGCACGAATCAGGCATTGGTCGCGCTGATGGCAACGATCTTTCTTACTGTTTATGGGAAAGAAGGGATTCGCGAGTTGGCTGAGCACAATTTGGCCAAAGCGGATTATGCGGCGAAGACGCTGAGTGCGCAGGCGGGGGCGAAGTTGTTATTCAGCGGCGCGCCGCGTTTTCATGAATTCGTGTTGAAGACGGACGAGGCTCCGGCGGCGTGGAGTCAGCGGTTGCTCGACGAGAAGATTGTGGGCGGCGTGGAGTTGAGCCGGTGGTATCCAGAGCTGAAGAATGCGACCCTGTGGTGCGCGACGGAAGTGGTGACGCGCGCGCAGATTGATGCGGCGGCGAAGGTGTTGGCGGCGCGGCTGGTGGAGGCGTAGATGGCTGCAGTGGAGCAGATCGAGCGGAAGACGACGGGCAAGGTTCGGCCGCACCAGACGCAGAATGAAGGGCTGGTGTTTGAGAAGTCGTCGCCGGGGAAGCGCGCCTACAAACTGCCGCCTCTGGATGTGCCTGCTGTTGATCCAGCTGCGCTGTTGGGCGACGCGCATCGGAAGACGCCGGGGCTGTTGCCTGAGCTCAGCGAGATTGAGATCATTAGGCACTTCACACGGCTTTCGACTTGGAACTACGCGATCGACCTGGGAATGTACCCGCTGGGTTCGTGCACGATGAAGTACAACCCGCGCGTGAACGAGTTTGTGTCGCGGATCGAGGGGCTGGCGGAGGCGCATCCGTATCGGCCCGAGTCTTTGGCCCAAGGTGCTCTCGAGATTATTGACCTGCTGCAGAAGTGCCTGATCGAGATCACGGGAATGGACACGATTACGCTGCAGCCGGCGGCCGGCGCGCAGGGGGAGTTCACCGGAATTCTGCTGATTCGCGCATGGCATGAGTCGCAGGGCAATGCGCGCAGGAAGGTGCTGATTCCCGACTCGGCCCACGGAACAAATCCGGCGACGGCGGCGATTTGCGGCTACACGGTCGAGAACCTGAAGTCGAATGCCGATGGCGGGATTGACCTGGCGGCGCTGGAGCGGCAGGTGGATGAGGATACGGCGGCGCTGATGCTGACGAACCCTTCGACGCTAGGTGTGTTCGAGAACGAGATTCACAAGATCGCCGATATTCTGCATGCGAAGGGCGCGCTGCTTTATATGGACGGCGCGAATATGAATGCGCTGGTGGGCAAGGTGCGGCCGGGCGATTTTGGCGTGGATGTGATGCACCTGAACCTGCACAAAACGTTTTCTACTCCGCATGGAGGGGGCGGCCCAGGGTCTGGACCGGTGGCATGCAAGAAATTTTTGGAGCCGTTTTTGCCCACTCCGGTGCTGGTACGGGCCGGAAACGCCGCGAACAGTCCCTCTACGGAAAGTTGGGAGAGCGCGAATGCGGACTCCGCGGCCGCCGGTTCTGAACCTATGTTCCGTGCGCCGTCCTACCCGGGGCTTTCATCGGACAGCGTGAGCAAGGCTGAACCGGAAGCCTCTTTGGGCGCTCTGCACTGGGAGTACGACAGGCCGCAGTCTGTCGGGAGGGTGCGGGCGTTCTATGGGAACACGGGGATGTTTATCCGGGCGCTGGCGTACATTTTGGCGAATGGGCCGGATGGGTTGCGGCAGACGACCGAAGATGCAGTGCTGAACGCGAATTACATCCGCAAGAAGCTTGAGGACGTCTACGAGCTGCCGTATAAAACGCCGTCGATGCACGAGGTGGTTTTCTCGGACAAGCGGCAGGCGGCGAAGGGTGTGAAGACCGGCGATATCGCCAAGCGGCTGATCGATTATGGGTTCCATCCGTACACGGTGAGCTTTCCGATGATTGTGCAGGGCGCTCTGATGATTGAGCCGACGGAGAGCGAGTCGCTGGAGGAGCTGGATCTGTTCATCGAGGCGATGCGATCGATTGCGCGCGAGGTGGAGGAGACGCCGGAGCTGGTGAAGACGGCGCCACACTCGACGCGGGTTTCGCGGCTGGACGAGGTGCAGGCGGCGAGGAAGCCGATTTTGCGCTGGCGGCCGCCCGTCGTGGAGCCTGAAAGAGGGTAACCAGCGAACCGGTCACCTTCGTTTCCTTGCAGTCACGTGACTGCTGGCTCGATAATGATGTTCCCCCCGTTCGTCCTGGCTCGCCGCCCATTTGCAGGAGATCGGTTTCCCGTCCTCAGAGCAAATTGAATGGGATCAAATTGCTTCGATTGCCTATCCCGCGTGGGGAAGGCCGCCCGCTCCAAGCGGGAACGAAGGAGTACTGATGCGATTCCGCAAAGACGAAAGCGGGCAGATGATCGTGATGCTCGCGGTTTCGATGACGGCGCTGATGGCATTTATGGCGCTGGCTGTCGATGTGGGGATCCTGTTCCACGTGAGGCGCGAGGTGCAGATTGCGGCAGATGCCGCTGCCATGGCAGGGGCCCTCGACTACCACTACAACCCCACCGGGTCCACTGCGCGTGCAGCGGCCACAGCGGCCGCTTCTCAGAACGGGGTCAGCAGCGGTTCTGTGAATGTGACTTTTCCGACGAGTAGCTTTTATGGCTCGCCCTACTCGACGGGTTTTGTGCAGGCCATTGTTTCGGTGCCGAACCCGACCATGTTCATGCGCCTGTTTGGTATGACCAATGTGAACCTGGTTTCGAGCGCCGTGGCAGGGCCGGGTGCAAGCCAGGGGTGCGTTTGGAGTCTTGGCGGTGCGGGGACCGATATCGGTGGATCGGGGGGCCTGACTGCTACGGGCTGCGAGATTTACGACAACTCAAGCAGCGGCACTGCGCTCGACCTGACTGGGCGCGGCAGCATTTCGGCAAAACAAGTGGGAGTTACGGGAGGTTTCAGCGGAACGGTCAGACCGACGCCGATTACGCGGATGGTTCCGGTGAGCAATCCGCTCGCTTCGTTGGCGGCGCCGGGGATTCCGGGCGGCCCATGCAATCTTCCTCAGAGCTGGTCTAGTGGAGGACACTCCCTTACAGCGGGGTGTTACAGCAGCATCTCCATTTCCGGAACTGCGTCGTTGACCTTAAGTGCGGGGAATTACACGATCCAAGGCAATTTCTCTGACAGTAGCAGCGGGGGGCTCACTCTCGGTTCCGGCCGGTACCTTGTGGGTAAGGGGCTGCAATTGACCGGCACCGGTTCTGTGACCGGAACAGGTGTTTCGTTCTTTACCGGACTCACTCCACCATTCACACCATCGGACGCCACTGTTCTGTCGAGAAGCGGGACCGTGGATCTGACTGCGCCGAATTCGGGCACCGATAACGGAGTTCTCATCTTTCAATCGGGAAGCGACACTCAGGCTATGACGATCACTGAGCCGGGCAACAGCATGACGCTCGAAGGAATTGTCTATGCTCCTAACGCCGCGTTGGATTTTGGGGGAGCGGGATCGAGCAATGTGTACGCGGATTTTGTTGTTGGTTCGCTGAACATCACCGGGAGCCCCAGGATGCAGAACTATGCTTCGGTGAACACGGGTACACCGCTTACCAAGATTGTGATGGTGCAATAGCGATGCAGCGGTTGGAGCGGTACAGTCGCGCATTCCGGAGGCGCTTTGGCGCTATCAGCTTTGGCGTTGCCAGGAGAAGAGCTGCGAGCGAGTGCGGGGGAGCGCTGATCGAATCCGCTCTGGTGTTGCCGATTCTTCTTCTGCTGCTAACCGGGGCTACCGAATTTGCCATGGCGGCCTACGGCGCGATTGAGGTGACGAATGCCGCCAACGCGGGCGCCGACTACGGGGCCGCAAGCGCCATAGCCGCCCAGGATACAGCAGGGATTCGACTGGCGGCTGACAATGACGCGACGAACGTTCCGCTCAATCCGGCGACGGTGGCTCGCACGTACATTTGTTCCAACGGATCCGCCACGAACGGCACACCACCCGTGCTTTCGTGTTCGGGTGGCGCCGCCGTGGAGACCATTCTCACGGTAGGTACGCAGTCGACGTATTCTCCCCCGGTTCATTGGCCGGGGCTTCCTTCCACGTTTACGTTGAGGGGGCAGGCTGTTAGGAAGGTTTCGCAGTGAGATCGATGCGAGACACGATGAACATGACGTGCGGGAGATTTGCGCGCGCAGACGCGTGGCGATGCGGTGAAGGGGAGCAGGGTGCGGCCCTGGTGGAGATGGCGCTTTCGGTCACCATGTTCGCTGCGGTCCTGATCGGGGTTGTTTACTTTATCTTCGGGCTGTATACCTACACTTTTGTCGCCAATGCGGCACGCGAAGCCAGCCGCTACGCAAGCACGCGCGGATCGCAGTGCTCCGCGAACACGCCGAGCTTGACTGATTGCCCTGCGAGTCTGGCCCAGATTCGGGATCGGGTCTTGGGCATGCGCTACCCAGGGTTGGGCGCGAGCAATCTAACGGTGAACACCACCTGGCTGCAAGCGAATACGACGGGAGCCACGGGATGGGCGGCTTGCGGGTACCAATGCGATGCACCCGGAAACATGGTGCAAGTGCAAGTAACTTACGCCATGAACGTGCCGTTGTGGGGAAGAACCAGGATCGATGTGGGCAGCACGTCGCAGATGGTGATTTCGCAGTAGGCTCGAGCGCTGCGGGTGCTGAGTCTTTCCGCATGCGGACGCCATTGCGAATCCTGATTCCCACATTTCGACCTGACGATTCACATGCCATTTTTCGGTTGTAGTCGACCTACACTCGAAGTGTATGGCTACGATCCCCGACCTGAGACTTGATGCCGGATTGCCGGCGAACCTCGACGCTGAAAGAACCATCCTGGGCGCGATTCTGCTGGACAATGCAGCGCACTCGGAGGCGGCTGAGAAGCTGGACGCGAGCGACTTTTCGCTCGACTCGCATCAGCGCATTTTTTTGCGCATGAGCGACCTGATGAACGCGCAGCGCGCCGTGGATATTGTGACGCTGGCGAACGAGCTGGCGCGCTACAAGGAGATTGAAACCGTCGGCGGCGTGGCGTATCTGGCCTCGCTGACGGAAGGTTTGCCGCTGCGGCCGGTGATCGAAGACTACATCCGGATCGTGAAGGATAAGAGCCTGCTGCGCAAGCTGATGGCGATCTGTTCGGCGGCTATTGCGCGTGCGGCCGACCAGAGCGAGACGGCTCTGGAAGTGCTTGACATGGCCGAGAGCCAGCTGCTGGAAGTGAGCGAGAAGGGCATTTCGCAAGGGCTGCAGCCGCTGGATCAGATCGTTCAAAGCTCGTTCGGTTCGATCGATAATTTGTATAAGCAGAGCCGGGAAGTCACCGGCTTGGCCACGCACTACATCGTGCTCGACCAGATGACGAGCGGGTTGCAGAAAGGCGAGCTCATCATCGTTGCCGCGCGGCCATCCATGGGAAAAACGGCGCTGGCGATGAACATTGCACAGAATGCGGCCATCACGAACAAATCGATAGTGGCCGTCTTCAGCCTGGAAATGAGCAAGGAATCGCTGTTGCGCCGCATGCTGTCGTCGCAATCGGGGGTGGACCAACGAAAGCTGCAGACGGGATTCCTTGGCCGCGATGATCATGGCAAGCTGCAGCATGCGCTGGAGCAGCTAGTGGAGGCGCATATGTTCATCGACGATTCGGCGGGTATTTCACTGGCCGAGATGCGTGCGAAGGCGCGGCGGCTGAAGCAGAATGCAGGTGGGCTTGATTTGATTGTCGTGGACTATTTGCAGTTGATGTCGGCGACGCTGCCTTCGGCGGGCGGGAAACGGTATGAGAACCGGACGCAGGAGGTAGCGGCGATTTCGCGCGGGCTGAAGGCGCTGGCGAAGGAACTGAATGTGCCGGTGATTGCGGTGTCGCAGCTTTCGCGTGCCAGTGAGCGGAGAGGCGACGATAAGCGGCCGATGCTGAGCGATCTGCGTGAGTCCGGTTCGATTGAGCAGGATGCCGACGTGGTAGCGTTTATTCATCGCGAGGCGTACTACAACCGCGATGAGGAGATGTCGGATTCGGACAAGGCGCGGTCGGAGATTATTTTGGCCAAGCAACGCAACGGGCCGACGGGCACGGTGCATCTGAACTTCAATTCGAGTTGCACACGATTTTCGAATCCGGCGGATTTTGTCGATCAGGCTTGAAAGCGGTCGAATTCTTTTTGAGTTCAGAATGACGAACGCTTCATTTTGATGACATATCCAGGGCTCGTGGTGTCAAAGGATGACCGTGGCGACCCAGCGCCGGACAGAACGAACAACCAGCCAGACAGAACGAACAACAAGGGAACAGCGATGACAACCGCGTATATCAATCGAATTGCAACGTCGGTTCCCCCGCACGATGTGCATCGGGCGTTTATCGATTTTGCCGACAGCATGCTCGCCGAGGGTACGGTGCGGAGCCTTTTCCGGCGGATGGCGCGGCTTTCCGCGATTGAACATCGCTACTCATATCTGGAGCCGATCGCTACGCCAAGCGGCGAGTGGAAGGATGGCGAAGATTTGTATGTGCGCGGCGCGTTTCCCGGAACTGCGCGCCGCATGCAGGCGTTTGAACGATTCGCTCCCAGGCTGATGCGCTGCGCGGTGGACAAGTTGGGACTGAGCGAAGAGGAGCGGCGCGGCATCACGCATGTCCTCGTGACTTCGTGCACGGGGCTGTATGCGCCGGGCTTGGATATCGAAATCGTGAATCACCTGGGGCTTGATTCGTCGGTGGAACGAACGATGATCGGCTTCATGGGCTGTTATGCGGCGATCAATGCGTTGAAGGCCGCGCGGCATATCGTGCGGTCTGAGCCGGACGCGCAAGTGCTGATACTGAGTCTGGAACTATGCACGCTGCACATGCAGGAGACGCAGGATCTGGAGCAGCTTTTGTCGTTTCTGTTGTTCGCGGATGGGTGTTCCGCGTGCCTGGTGAGCGCGCGCAGGGTGGGTCTCGGGCTCGATAGCTTTCTGGCTGTTGGCATTCCGGATACCAATCACCTGATTACGTGGCGCATTCGCGAAGGCGGTTTCGACATGCAACTGTCAGGCAAGGTTCCCGGTGAACTGTGCCGTGCGTTGAAGGATGTGGGCGGCGCTATTACTCGCGGGAAAGATCCGCTGTCGATCGATCTGTGGGCGGTGCACCCCGGCGGTAAAACGATTCTGGACTCGGTTGAAAAGGGGTTGAGCTTGCCTGCCGAGGCGTTGGCGAGTTCGCGCGACGTGCTGGCTCGATTCGGCAACATGTCGTCGGCAACGGTGATGTTTGTTCTGCAACGGATCATGCAACGGGCAAGGCCGGGCCAGCAAGGCTGCGCCATGTCGTTTGGTCCGGGAGTGACTGCGGAGACGATGCTGTTTCATGCAGCCTGACACTCTGGATTTCAGCGCTCGCGCGCAGCTTGCAGAGCTGATGGATGGCCCTTGCAGCCGTGAGGAATTGCGCGCGTGCCTGCGAGACCTGGCAAAAGTGAATCGCTGGCTGATGGCGTATCGCCCGTTGCTCGGGTGGCTCGATTCGCTTGGGTTGCAGGATGCGAAGGAGCCGACGCGAATACTCGATGTGGGCTGCGGATATGGGGACACTTTGCGGCGGATCGAGCGCTGGGCAACGGCGCGCGGTGTTGCGGTCGAACTGACCGGACTCGATCTCAACATGGACACCGTGGTGATTGCGGCGGAGGCCAGCAATGCGGCGAGTGCAATCGAATGGGTGAACGCGGATGTATTTGAGTTTTGTTCGCAAGAACCCATTGATCTTGTCGTGAGCTCGCTGTTTACACATCATCTGGCGGAGGCGGATGTGGTGCGGTTCCTCGCGTGGATGGAGGAGCATGCGGCGATCGGATGGTTCATCAACGATCTTTCGCGCAATGCGGTGCCGTATCATCTGTTTCGCATGTTTTCAAAGTTGATGGGTTTGCACCCCTTTGTGCAGAACGATGGACCGGTGTCGATTGCTCGCGCGTTTTGGCCTGAAGACTGGCGAAGGATGTGCGTCGCGGCGGGACTTGCAGAGGACGACGTCTTGATTCGGGGATACATGCCGGGACGACTGTGCGTGATGCGAAGAAAGCCGCTGCGGCGACAAGAATCCCGGGCACGGCCTCATTCGGAATAAAACAGGACCGCGAGCCGACGACATCGTTGGGGCTGCGCGTCCCGCATGGCTGTTCATTCATTAGCGCCCTCAGACTTGATTGAGAACCAGAGCTACTCGGCCGACGATCAACTCGTTTGGCTTCCGGCCGGGTTCAACCTCGAGCAATTCGATCATGGAGTGTTCGTCACGCGGCCGCAGGATAAGTCTGTTGGCGCGGAAGTTGAGGTAGCGCAGTGAAAGATTGGTCCCATTGCGCACCGCGTAGAGAGCAGGCGGGCTGGGGCGGTCGCGATCGAGCGAGTTGCAATGGCGATCTATGACGACGAGTGCCTCGGGCATGATCACGGGTTCCATTCCCCTGGCGTCCGGGGCGGGAATGCGGACCGCGACAAACCTTTGCCATGCCTGGCGGCTGCTGGCTGGATGCACGCTAATGGGCTGGAGAGCGTCCGCGGGCAAAGGCATCATGGAAACGATTGCAGGTGGACGAATGATTGGCTCAGAGAGAGCCGATCTATAAGAAACGACGGGCACGCTGTCGGTTTGCTCGTCGCTGGTTGCGATCGCGCTTTCGCGCTCGCGAGGGCCGGAGAGAAGATCGTTTGCCGCCATTTTTTGCGCGCGCAGGATGCGATCCATGGCATCGAGTGAGAGATGCCGTTTTTGTCGCAGGAAATTGGAGACGTGGGATTGGCCAAGACCAGTCTGGCGGGAGAGGAGCGAGACGTTGAGTCTGCCTCGCTGTATCCTGCGGAGTAATTCCACGCGGAGACGCTCGTGAATCTGTGTGAAGTTCATTTGTGAATTGTTCGCTTCCAGCAATGGATGAAAACGGTCGCCGTTTTCTTGCAGCAATGCAAACGGTGCTCTTAACCCTTCAATTCGATGGCATGCCGATTGAATGGAAGTTTCGGGGGCAGGAAATAAGCAAGGATACCTTGACCCAGAAGAGCCATACATCTAAATTGGGCTTACTTTATCTCATACATGTTTGTCAGAAATTCTCGAAGATTTGTATAAATCGGCGCAACTTCGAAGAGGCCAACTTAGGTCTCTTTGGTTTGCAATTCACGATGCGGCATAACTAAGGATGGTTAGATTCAAATCAGCGGGACATTCTCCAAAGGGCAAGCGCCCAAGCGAGGCGCATCGGACAGGCATGTGGGAATTCCCAGATCTGCGCTCTAAATATAAAACAAAGAACAAGAGAAAACAGACAGAAATCCCCTATCAGGACACAAGAAACCTGAGTAGCTTTGCCTGATTCTCGTTACCCCGCCAATCAGCGACCTACATCGAACGAAGGCGGGAATGGGTTTTCACGGAGAATCCGTCATGGAATTATGCGTGCAATTGAAAGTTTGCGAGGGGTGCGGTTGTCTTTGGTATCGGTCCCAGACACAAGGGACTGTGTATTGCAAGGAGTGTGAGGTAAAACTGAGGGACTTTCCGTCGCCGGAGACACGAAAGAGGCGCGGGCGGCCGAGCCGCAAAACGCTTGTAAAAGTCTGGGCAGTTGCCGAGTCAGTTGGGGGCGTGGAATGAGTGCAGCGCCTCAGTTGCCGTTGGTGTGGGGATCGAGCAGTTTGCCAAATGGATGGCCGGAAGAGGGAAAACCGGACGATGTACAGCCGGTCGCAAAACCCTGGGAAGAGCCAGATGAAGAGGAGCCGGCAAGCGCCCCGCCGGTCTGCATGGCGTTCTACCGGAAACACACGGAACGCATGTTACGGCGTTATCTGTACTCTTCGATGCAGGTGGGGCGTTCGCCGTCGATTCTCGGAGATTCTGTTGGGCGGGGTTGGGTTTCGAGCCGCAGAGTGCGGACATTCGAAGATGCGGTGATCTTTGTGTTGGACGTGGAGAGATGCCTCGACCGGCTAGGGTCACTCGATCGGGCCATGCTGAGCAGGATCGTGCTTCAGGAGTACACCCAGGCTGAGGCAGCTGTGCTGCTGGGTATGAGCCCGCGAGCCATCTCCTACAAATTCCCGCTGGCCCTGGATCGCTTGACAGAGCAACTGCTGGAAAACGAATTGCTGATCCTTCCGCATCAATAAATTAACGGGAACATGCAGCGAGGGGGCGCTCCAGAGCGCTCCTCTCGCTGCTTAGCACGCGGTGCATGCGATGGTTCATTTGCACTTCTGATCGCAATAGGCATTGGCGATCATCGATAGCATGGCGATATAGCTTGACGGAGAAACTCCGGCGCCCGAATTCTTATCGATATCGACCTGATGGACGACGACCATGTCTTTGGATGGCAAGACGGTAATGTATTGGCCGCCGGTGCCCATTGCGCTGTAGGCGCCCTGCATGAATCCGATATAGGTATAGCCGGGAAACGTTGGCCCGTCCCAGACCCACCACATCAATCCGTAGCCCCAGCGCTGGGGTTCGCCGGAGTTGCGGAAGCCGACGGGGTAGATGTCATGGAACGGCGTCTGCAGCGAAGTCATGTAGCGCACCCAGTCGCCGGGGACGATGATTTTACCGTTCCAGACGCCGAAATCGAGCATGAGCAGGCCGAGACGCGCCATATCGCGCGTGGAAAGATACATGGCGTATTCGGGATGCACGCTGTCGGGCGCGTCGATCTTTTTCTGCTTTGCGACGGCGTAATCCTGCATGCCGATGGGTACGCCGATGTCGGACTGCAGGGCTTCATACATATTCTTGTGGGTCAGCTTTTCGAACGCAGTGCCGGCGGCATTGAAGTCCCAGTTGTTGTAAACGAATTGCGAGCCGGGATAGGCCGAACCGCGCGGCGGCATGTAGCGGCCCTGATCCCATGAAGAGAGGGTTTCAGGATGTTCGCGCGTGGGTAAGTAAATGCCGGAGCGAGAAGCGAGCAACTGAACGAGCGATGCGTTGGCTTCCATGGGTAGAAACGGCTGTTTGTCGTCGAGGCCAAGCTGCTTGACGGTCTTGTCGATGTCGATGGTGTTGTCAAAGACGTACTTCCCATACAACATGCCGAGGACGCTCTTGCGCACCGACGCGACCTTGCTGGTGTGGGAAACATCGCCGTAGGAAAAGATCACGCGGCCTTGCACGACGACCATCATCGACGTTGTGTCCTGGGTTTTGAGCCAGCCGCGGAGTGCCTCAAGCATGGGGCTTGAATAGCCGACGGATTCCGGCGTGGTCTGCTGCCATTCGGCACCGGGAACGATATCGCCGGTGATGCGTGTTGGGGCTTGGGCGGTTAGAGCGTGCGTCGTTGAGGCGAGCAGCAGCGCGAGCGTCGCGAAGAATGTGCGTGCAACAGGGGTCGCGTGCAATTGAATCTCCACTGGAAGATGAGTATCGATGCAGCTGGACGCAAACTTCGATTGATCCTTCTAGAATTTGCGCGACCACTCGCGTGGCCAGCGCTCCACAATTACTTTCTTGTCGGTGAAGAACTCGATGGCGTCGCGGCCCTGCGCATGCATGACGCCGAAGAAGCTGCCTTTCCAGCCGGAGAACGGGAAGTAGGCCATGGGTGCGGGAACGCCGATGTTGACGCCGACATTTCCTGTCGAGACCGAGTTGCGGAATTTGCGCGCAGCTGCGCCGGACGAAGTGAAGATGGAGCTGGCGTTGCCGTAGGGCGAGCGGTCAATCAGTTCGATAGCCTCTTCAACAGATTTGGCATGGACGACAGAAAGAACGGGTCCGAAGATTTCCGTCGCCATCAGCGAGCTGGTCGCGGGCAGGCCGTCAAGGACTGTGGGGCCGACGAATGAGCCACCGCCGTTCGATACGTTGCGACCGTCGACGAGGAGTTTGGCGCTATCGCCCGCGCCTTGGCCGATGAGCGAAACGACGCGGTCACGGCTGGCCTTGGTGATGACGGGACCCATTTGCACAGCCGGATCGAGGCCATTGCCGACTTTGAGTGCAGCGGCAGCAGCGGTGATGGATTCGCGGAACCAGCTTTGGGCTTCGCCGATGGCGACCGTGACGCTGACGGCGAGGCAGCGCTGGCCTGCGCAGCCAAATGCCGAGTCGGCAATGATCTTGGTAGTGGTTTCGGGATCGGCGTCGGGCAGGACCACGACGTGGTTCTTGGCGCCGCCCTGGCACTGTACGCGCTTGCCGCTGGCGGAGCCGCGAGTGTAGACGTATTTGGCCACAGCCGTGGAACCGACGAAGCTGACGGCGCGAACGAGGGGATGGTCGAGGAGCGCATCGACCGCTGGTTTGCCGCCGTTGACAAGATTGACGACGCCTGCGGGCAGGCCGGTTTCCTGGATCAGCTCGACGAGGCGCGCGGCGGAGAACGGCACGCGATCGCTTGGCTTGAGAACCACGGTGTTTCCGGTGGCGATGGCGTAGGGAAGAAACCACAGCGGGATCATCAGCGGGAAATTGAAGGGCGTGATAATGGCGGCGACGCCGAGCGGCTGGCGCACCATGATCTCGTCGATGCCCGGTGCTACATCTTCGAGCGAGTAGCCCTGCATGAGGACGGGGATGCCGCAGGCGACTTCAACATTCTCGATGCCACGGCGCAATTCGCCTTTCGATTCGGCGAGGGTCTTGCCGTTCTCCGTGGTGATGATGGCGGCTAGCTCATCGAAACGATCTTCGAGAATCGCTTTCAGCTTAAAGAGAAACTGGATTCGATCGGCGGCCGGCGTGGCGCGCCATGCGGGAAAGGCGGCGTGTGCGGCGGCAACGGCGGCGTCGACCTCCGCCGCTGATCCGGAAGGCGACTGGCCGAGCGGTTCCCCTGTAGCGGGGTTGGTCAGGTTGAGACCGGGCGCACTGGTCGACTTTTGCCAATTGCCGCCGATGAAGTTGCGGATCTCAAGGGTGCGGATTTCAGGGGAAGCGAGAGTAGTCATCGGACTTCCAATGTACCGCAGAGGGAGGGCTGCTGGCAGCAGGAATCGCACGCGGGTGATGTCCTAATTTGAATGCGATGTCTGGTTAACCGTGGTGGAAATAGAAGAGGTTCCCGTCCAGATCCTCTACTGTGAACTGCCGTATTCCCCATGGCTTTTTTTCCAGAGGATCGACGATGTTCGCACCCAATGACTGCAGTTCCTCGTACGACGCATCAATATCTGGAGCGAACACCCAGTGAACGGCAGGTTCGAACGGCGGCTTCCTCTTCCGAAAGAAGATCACCACTTTATCGCGCGACACGGACCCAATTTCTTTGCCGGGGTAGAGCCATCCGATCTCAAAGCCGAGTGCATCTCTGTAGTGCTGTTGCGCGCGTTCGACATCAGCGACGGGTAACTCCGGCACCGGCGGGCCAATCGGGTTCATTTTCTCTTTTGCGCCCACAGAGGTCTCCTTCCGCTCTCCTTTATGCAACAAGATTGCCGACGCGTCAAATTAGGATGCTACGAGCACACGAGCTCCCCGGATTCGCCTGTTCTGTGCACCTCGTTTGCTATCGTGGACGGGATCGATTTTCCGATTCTGAAAGTGCATCGATTTTGGTCCTTCTGGAGGGACGGAATTTTATGTCGTTTTCGCCGAAATATGCCGCATTGCTTCTGTTGTTGCCGTCATATTCGATTACAGCCCAGCGACCTGCAGGCCAGCCAGCGGGTGCACCGCAGTCCACCACCGCGGCCGAAGCGCCGAGCCGGGACACGAGCTACATTGACGAGCAAGGCACGGCCCATGTGACGCGCGTGGTGCCGGTGCCGCAGGATCTGAGTCCGCAAGCGCAGCTGGCGCTGGGCCATGGCGGGCCGGACCAGGGGCCTCCACAATCGCTCGATGAGCGGCGCAAGATGACGGATGCGTATACGGCGCGGGCACGCGTGGCGTGGACCCGGATCTGTCCTAACACGCTTGCGGATCAGACCATGGCCGGAGTTCCGGTGCATATCGTTACACCGGACGGAATGCCCGATCGGAATAAGGACAAGGTGCTGCTGAATTTGCATGGGGGTGGATTCAATTCCGACTCGGGTTCGTATACGGAATCGATTCCGATTGCGAGCTATACCGGGATCAAAGTAGTGGCCGTGCTGTATCGTCTCGCACCGGAGCATCCTTATCCCGCGGCGGTAGACGATTCGGTTGCGGTTTACAAAGAATTGCTGAAAACGTACAAGCCGGATCACATCGTGATCTATGGGACGTCGGCCGGCGCGATTTTGACGGCAGAGGTGGCGGCACGGCTGAAGCAGTTGGGACTGCCGCTTCCGGCGGCGCTGGGGATCTTCAGCGGCATGGGCGATTTTGCGCGTGCTGGCGACTCGGTAGCGATGTACGCCTTGCGCGGGCTTACGGGGCATCTCGATCCGCCTGATCCTACGCAGCATGATGGGGAGTACGTTGGCTCCGCCGATCCGAAAGGTCCGGTGCTGTCGCCGATTTATGGAGACCTGCACGGCCTGCCGCCGACGCTGTTTGTGACCAGCGGG
>Ga0302325_10016732_pt1 | contig 15524 bp, 12 predicted proteins | sample Palsa_T0_2_FD_201948 | JGI IMG/M metagenome (GOLD analysis project Ga0302325, IMG submission 201948) | Peat permafrost microbial communities from Stordalen Mire near Abisko, Sweden - Palsa_T0_2 | ecosystem: Environmental > Terrestrial > Soil > Palsa > Peat permafrost | place: Sweden: Abisko...
CGCACGCCACCGGAACTATCGGCGGATATCAGCGACCGCGGCATCGTGCTGACGGGCGGCGGCGCCCTGATTAAGAACCTCGACAAGCGCATACGGGAGGAAACCGGGCTGCCGGTTTCCGTGGCGGACGATCCGCTGGCGTCGGTGGTGTTGGGCACGGGGAAGATGTTGAGCGATTTCAAACTGCTGCGGCAGGTATCGCTCGATTGATCCGGCGAAGACACGAGGGCACCCGGGCCAGGGCGTTTTCATCCGGTTCGCCCGCGTAAAAACATCATGCTGGAAGTTCCTTTCCGCCATCGCCCCCTCCTGCTGCTGACCGCGGTCCTCCTGATACAGATTCTTCTGCTGGCATTCGAGATACGACGCGGAGATAATGCGCGGCTGATTCGCATCTGGGCCGTGGAGATTGTCACACCCTGGCAGCGCGCCGGGACGTGGGTGGGAAGCACGCTGCACAGCGGCTGGAAGGATTATGTGGACCTGCATCACGCGCGCGTGGAAAACCAACAACTCCGCGAACAGATTACGAAGCTTGCGATTCGTAACCACCAATTGGAAAGTCAGGCACGGGAGCAGGAACGGCTCGAGCGGCTGCTGAATTTTCGCGAGGCATATCCCAGCGTAAACATGCTGGCGGCGGAAGTGATTGGCGCCAATGCGGACGCCAGCAGCCAGACGCTCTACATCAACCGCGGCCAGCGGGATGGATTGGCGCGGGATATGGGCGTGATCACCCCCGATGGAATAGTTGGGAAAACTCTGGAAGTATTTGCGGGCACGGCCCAGGTGCTTTTGATCAACGACAAGGAAAGCGGCGTGGGAGCCATGCTTGCATCTTCGCGGACGCATGGCGTGGTGAAAGGACTGGGCCAAGCGCAACTGCGGATGGATTATGTGCCGAACGATGAAAAGATGAGCAACGGAGAAGCCGTGGTCACATCCGGAGACGACCAGATTTTTCCGAAGGATCTGTCTATCGGAACAGTGGCGGGCGCGAGCGCGGGAAATCCGTTCAAAATCATTTTTATCCAACCGGCGGTGCGGCTGGACCGCCTCGAAGAGGTTCTGGTGTTGTTGAGCCGGGACGAATTGGCTCCTCAGAACATGGGAGAGGGTTCCAATAGTGGCGGCGCTCCGGTGACGAATGCCCCGGCAGCAGCCAGTGGGGTTCCGCAATGAGATCCGCGCATGCCATGAGAATGGAAATGCGGGGAGGCCCGCACGTGGAGGTATACCACTACAGCGCGGTCTTCGTGGTTGTGACGGCACTTCTGGCCGTGGTGATCCAGGCCTTCCTCGGACGTCTGGGGCCAGTCGGGAAATTCGTGGAGCTGCCGTTGCTGGTGACGATTTACTTCGGTCTGAGCCGGCGCAATGCGTCGCGTGGGCTGCTGCTGGGGATGACCATCGGGCTAATGCAGGACGGCATCAGCCGCGTGCCCGTGGGACTTTACGGAATTTCCAAGACCGTGGTGGGATATTTGAGTTCCACCATTGGCGCGAGAATCGACGTGGAACATCCGTTGAGTCGGCTGGCGTTCGGGTTCATTTTTTTTCATGTGCAGCAAGTGGTGCTGGCAGCCACGCAACGCGTGCTATTGGGCCGGCCGGTGCCATTTTTTGACCGCCGGTTGCTGCTGGCATCGCTGGTTAACGCTGTGTTGGCCCCACTGCTCTTCCCGCTTCTGGATCGTTTTCGCAAGGCTGATTGAGCGACGCGACAGCAGCTGGCGAAACGGATACCGCAGGTTGCAGTCAAGCTCCGCGAATGATAGCTTGAACAGTACTTTCGCCTGCCCGGGCGAAAGAGCAGCCGCGCGCAGCGAAGGCGCGCGGTTCCTTGGAATTCCGCCAAATGAGCTGGTTGGGAAACGACGAAAAATTGCCGCAGGGGCGCTTGGCCGCTTTTTCTTACGCTGCTGTGGCGCTGGTGATCCTGCTGCTCGTCGGATTCTGGAAGTTGCAACTGCTGGAAACGGGCCATTACGCCGATCTGGCCGAGCGGAACCGCATTCGCTCGATTCCGATTATCGCGCCGCGCGGCCGAATGCTGGACCGCGAAGGCCGTGTCCTGGTGGATAACTATCCTTCGTTTAGCATCCTGCTGCTGAGGGGGGATCCGAATCTTTTGGAAAAGACCATGCCCCAGGTGGCGGCAGGGTTGGGCCTCACGGTGGATGATTTGAAGGATGAATTACGAGCGGCGGAATCCGCGCCGAAATTTCAGCCCATCGTCATTAAACCTGAAGCGACACAGGCGGACATCGCGTTTGTGGAATCGCATCGCGCCGATTTGCCCGTGCTGGAACTGTTGATGGTGCACCGGCGGCGTTATCCCAGCGGCGGATTTCTGGCGCATGCCATTGGATACGTCGGCGAAGTGGGTCCGCAACAACTGGGCGAAGGCAGCGGAAAATATCGGCCGGGCGACGTCGTGGGGAGGACAGGCCTCGAACGGGAATATAACGACGTGTTGATGGGCACGGACGGCAATCGCCGCGTGATGGTGGACAGCATGGGACGCGTGGTCCACACGCTGGACGACACGGACGCAACGCCCGGCCAGCCAATCGAGCTGACGATTGACTACGATTTGCAGGCGATTGCCGAAGCGGACTTGGCGGGGAAAGAGGGCGCCATCATCGCCCTGAATCCGCAAACGGGAGAGGTGCTGGCAATGGTCAGCCGGCCCGCGCCCGATCCCAACGACTTTGCAGTGCGAATTCCGGTGGAGGAATGGAGAGAGTTGGAGGACGATCCGCAGAAGCCGCTGCTGGATCGCACCATCCAGGCGCAACTCGCGCCCGGCTCGGTTTTCAAGATTGTAGTGGCCACGGCGATGCTGGAGACGGGAACACCAGCGGAAAATTTTACGGTGAGTTGTCCGGGATATGCGAATTTCTACGGCCGCACATTCCATTGCTGGCAGGCGAAAGGTCACGGCTCGGTGGACCTGCATAAAGCCATTGTGGATTCCTGCGATGTGTTCTTTTACAACGTGGGCGAACGGCTGGGCATTGACCGAATCTACGAATATGCGACGGAGCTGGGGCTGGGTAGAAAAACAGGGATTGACCTGCCGGCCGAGCAGCCAGGGTTCATGCCGTCGCAGGAATGGAAGGAGCGCGTCTTCCACCAGAAGTGGTACGCGGGCGAAACTATATCCGTCGCTGTAGGACAGGGAGCTGTTACCACCACGCCGCTGCAACTGTTGCATACTATCGGGGGCATCGCCTTAGGGGGAGTTTTCGTACAGCCGCATCTCCTCAAGGACTTTCGCAATGCCCACGTGGACCGCGTGGCGCTGGGCGAAGAGACCGTCCAAAAAGTTACGGATGGGATGTTCGGCGTGGTGAACGAAGGAGGAACGGCGGCAGGCGCGCGTCTGCAGAACATTGAGTTGTGCGGAAAGACAGGGAGCGCGCAGGTGATCGGCTACGACACGCGGGACCGTCTGGGGAAGAAACAGGAATTCAAAGAAAACGCCTGGTTTGTGGGATATGCCCCGCGCCGCAATCCTGAAATTGCTGTGGTGGTATTGGTGCAAGGCGGCGGACACGGCGCCACCGTGGCTCCCGTGGCCGCCGACATTGTGAAAGCTTATTACGACAAGAAACAGCAGCGAGAGCAGCAGAATCAGACAGCGCAGGAAAGACCGGGCGGCACCGGAGCGCTGGTGGCGACGCTGGAAGGCCGTTAATGTTGGACAAGAAACGATTCGGGGATTTCGACTGGTGGCTGATGCTCATTGTGGCAGCGATCAGCCTAGTTGGTCTGCTGGAGATTTATTCGGCTACGCACAACAGCAGCCTGGCGGGGATGCAATGGAAGCAGTTGGTGTGGATCGGTGTGGGCCTGGCGGGAATGATCATACTGACACGCATGAATTATCATGCGCTTCTCGATCAGGCGCCTTTGTTGTATTTGATTGGGATAGCGGCGCTGCTCGCGGTGCTGGCCATGGGACACACGCGGTTTGGCGCACGGCGATGGGTGGTGGTGGGTGGCGTATTTTTACAAGTGTCAGAGTTGATGAAGTTGATTATAATCATCGTGCTGGCCCGGTTCTTCAGCGACGTCCGTATGGAGAGATTGAGCCTGTTGGACTTGGCGAAGGCAGGGATTCTGGTAGCGATCCCGGCGCTGCTGATTTTGCTGGAACCCGATCTGGGTACGGCATTGGCATTGATTCCAGTCGCGGGCATCGGGGTATATCTGGCTGGGATGCAACGGAAGCACATGGCGGTGATGCTTGCCGCTTTTCTGGTATTGGTTCCGATTGGATGGCATTTGCGTACGCATCTGAAACCTTACCAGCAGCAACGGATTGAGACATTCCTGCATCCTGAAGAGAATCCGCGGGGTGCGGGATACCAGATTTTGCAGTCGGAAATCGCGGTGGGTTCCGGAGGGTTGTGGGGGAAGGGATTCGGGAAGGGCAGCCAGAACCAATTGGGGTTTGTGCCAGTCCGTTATTCGGACTTTATTCTGGCGGCGTTGGCGGAGGAATTCGGATTCGCCGGCGTGATGGTGGCGCTGCTTCTGTACCTGGCGCTGGTGTTGAGGCTGACGGAAAGCGCCCAAAAAGCCAAGGACCGAGCCGGAATGTTTCTGGTTATGGGCGTCGCGGCGATTTTGTGCTTTCACGTAGTAGTGAATGCGGCAATGGTGACGGGGTATATGCCGGTAACAGGGATACCGCTGCCGTTGATGAGTTATGGCGGGTCCTCGACGGCGTTCGTTTTTTTGGCGCTGGGCCTGGTGATGAATGTTCGCATGACGCGGTTCGTCAACTAGGATCGGCGAGATTTTAGAAATAGCAGGTCCCGATTAGGGGAATGAAGAAAATATTTCCAAACGGAAGAGGATAAGCATCGCATGAGGAGAGGAGCACAGGAAATGGCTCAATCCAAGCGGACGCCCCACGTGGGGCAGCCTCTCCGCTGCCTGAATGAAGCGCGCGCCAGTGAGCGCAGCGCCACCAGGGCTCGATGCACAACGAGGAGTTTTCATGTCGAAGGAAATGGTAATTTCCGCGGCCCCGCACGAAACGCGGGTCGCGATAATGGAAGACGGGCAGTTATTTGAAATCTATGTAGAGCGGCAAAAGGAATTTGCGCTTGTCGGGAGCATCTACAAGGGACGTGTAACACGAGTTTTGCCCGGGATGCAGTCCGCGTTCGTGGAAATCGGACTGGACACCGACGCTTTCCTCTACGTCAGCGATTTTCTGGAAGACCTCGAAGAATTCGACCAGATCGTCCACACGGTCGAGGACAAAGTCCATCGCATCGAAGAGCAGGGCGGCGAAGCGGTATCCTCGGCGGAGGTGGAGCGCGGCGCCGTTTTTGAACCCGCAGACGTGGAAGGCGGCGCATCAGTGGCAGCGCCATCGCCAATTGTGCCCTCCACACCGGAGCAAACGGCTTCGCCTGCGATCCCGCCGCGCGATGCAGCAAGACAGTCCCGCCCGGATGGCAGAAACCGAAGAGGCTCGGGAGGACGCGGTCGATTTGGCCGACATGGCCGCCGCGATGGAAGCTGGCGGCGCGAGATTCCTTCCTCCAAATTTGCCAGCCAACGTCCGCCGGACCTGGAGGCAGGTAGTCAGGAAGCCGAGGGTAGTGAAGCAGAGACAAGTTACGAGCCGATAATTTTACCGGGCGAATCACTGGCAAAGTATCGCGGGCGCGGCCCATCCGCACCCCCGGAAACTGAAGCGATGGCCGGGCCGCCAGAGAGGCTGGAGCCGGCTGCGGAACAGCAGGTCGAATCATCGCCAGCCCATCCCTCGGCCACAACCGCGGAAGCGAAGCCCGAAACCCCATCGCAATCAGAGTATTTCTTGCCGCCGGAGATCGCAACAACTTCGCCACGGCATGAATCGCGAGCCAATGCGCCGCGCTTTTCCGGCACCGCACACATCGAACCGTTGCCGGGTGAATCCATCGCCAAGGCGCGCGCTAGTTCGCCCACGCTCGGGGAAATGCGTGGCCGTTCAGAGAAAGCAGGCACGGCGACCGCTCCAGCATACGAATTGTCACGCGCAACGAGTGATGAGGCTGAGGCCGTGGGCAGTTATTCAGCACCAGTGCCGCAAGCACAGCCGAAGATCGACGGTGCTTCGATCTCGGCCGCGGAAGGGCCGGAAAGTGATTCACTGCGCGGAGACCCCGCCGAGTATTCCGCGGAAATTTCACGGGAGGTTTCCGCCTCCGATAGCGAGGAACTGAGGGAACTGCCCGCCACCCCGGATGCCAGCGGCGAGATGGAGAGCGCGGAAGCGTCAGTGGAGCTGGAAACGCTGGAGCACGAGCATCACGTGGCCGAGACGGAGGAGGCACTTTTCCGGGGAGAAGAAGAGCCGGAATCAGAATCGCAGCCGGAGCAGACCTCCGAGCCTGCGCAGGCGCGCGTAAGCACGGATTTTCGGGCGCGCATGCACCAGCCGGGCCGCCGGGGGCAACGCGATCAACGCGGCGGTCGCCGCCATCAGCGCGACCAAAGACCGTCGCGGGGCCACGCTCAGCCGGCACGCCGTCCGCAGCTCATCGCCGAAATGCTGAAGGCAGGCGAGGAAATTATTGTGCAGATCGCCAAGGAACCCCTCGGCAAGAAGGGAGCGCGCATCACGAGCCACGTGGCACTGCCGGGCCGCTTTCTTGTGTACATGCCGACGCTGCATCACACAGGCGTCTCGCGGAAAATCAGCTCCGCGGAGGAACGTTTGCGGCTGCGACAATTGGTGACGCAGGCGCAGGGCGGAGGTGGAGGAGGATTCATCGTACGGACGGCGGCGAGCCATGCCGATCCGGAGGAAGTCCGCGCCGACGTCGAGTTCCTGATGCGCACCTGGTCGGAAATCAAGGCGCGTTCCGAGCAACGTCGTGCGCCCTCCCTTCTACATCGAGATTTGAACCTCGTGGAACGCCTGCTGAGGGATTACTTGAGCGACGAGTACTCGACCATCTGGGTGGACAACGAGGAGGAGTACGCCAAGGTGGTGGATTTCGTCAGCCGGTTCCAACCCAAGCTGCTTAATCGCGTACGGCTATACGGGAAGGAAACGCCGGTCTTTGAGGAATTCGGCATCCAGCAGGAAATTGACAAGGCGCTGCGGCCGAAGGTATGGCTGAAATCCGGCGGGCATATCGTCATCAATCACACAGAGGCGCTGGTGGCGATTGACGTGAACACGGGGAAATTCGTCGGGCGCGGATCGACGCGGCTCGAAGATACAATCGTCAAAACCAACCTCGAAGCGGTGAAGGAAGTAGTGCGGCAGATTCGTCTGCGAGACCTGGGCGGCATCATCATCATCGACTTCATCGACATGGACGAGCGGCGCAACCGGGAGAAGGTGATGGCGGCGCTGGAAGAGGCGCTGAAAACCGACCGGTCCCCGTCGAAAGTGCTGCGGTTCAATGAATTCGGGCTGGTCGCGATTACGCGCAAGCGCACCAAGCAGGCGCTGGAACGCACGTTGTGCCAGCCGTGCCCCTATTGCACCGGCTCCGGCATGGTGAAGTCTGTGCCCACGCTTTGCTACGAAATTGAGACGGAAGCGCGCAAAATGGCGCCCGAAATGGAATCGAACAGCGTGACGCTGCGCGTGCATCCGGAAATTGCCAAGGCCCTGAAGACGCGCGAAGCGGCATTGGTGGACGAATTGGAGCACTGGACGAAAAAGCACGTCATTATTCAGGCAGATCCCACGTTGCACTGGGAGCAGTACGATATTTATTGACGCGGCATAGCCGCATCGCCGTGGCGTTTAGGGAGGCGGAGTGGGGGCGCGCATTCTAAGCGGCAATGCCATCCGCGACCAGATCTACGCGGAGTTGCGGGAGGAAATCGCATCGCTGGCCGCGGCGGGCGTACGACCCGGCTTGGCCGCGGTGCTGGTGGGCGAGAATCCCGCCTCACGCATCTACGTGACCGGCAAAATTGCGGCCTGCCAAAAGCTGGGAATCCACAGCGTTGAAATTACTCCGCCCCCCGGCATTACCACAGGAGAATTGCAGGCAATAGTCGAGGATTTGAACCGTCGAGATGATGTGGACGGCATCCTGGTGCAGATGCCGTTGCCGCCGCAGGTGGATGCGGCGAAGATCGTCTCCTCCGTGAATCCCGCGAAAGATGTTGACGGTTTCCATCCTCTCAATGTGGGACTGCTGGTGGCCGGGCGTGCGAAGCTGGTGGCCTGCACTCCCGCGGGAGTGATGGAAATATTGCGGCGAAGCGGAATTCATCTGTCTGGAGCGCGAGGGGCTGTCTTGGGACGCAGCGACATTGTAGGCAAGCCGATGGCGCTGCTGCTGATGCAGGCGAATGCGACGGTGACCATCTGTCATTCGCAAACGCGAAATCTTCCGCAGGTTACCCGCGAAGCGGACGTTGTGGTGGTGGCGATGGGCCGCGCCGGGATGATGACACCCGATTACATTCGCCCCGGCGCGACCGTGATTGACGTGGGAATCAATCGCATCACCGACGCCGCGGTGGCCGGGTCGCTTTTTGCGAAGTTTCCACAGCGGCTCGAGAATTTCCGCGCCAAGGGAACCGCGGTTGTGGGCGATGTTCATCCGGACGTCGAGGAAATTGCCGGGGCAATTACACCGGTGCCCGGCGGCGTGGGTCCGATGACAATCGCCATGCTGATGAGCAACACGGTTCGCGCGGCACGCATGAGGCGCGGGCCTCAGGGTTCCTCGCAGGCTGGCGCAAACTGCTGATGCTTCGAGTGGGTCTTACCGGCGGCATCGGTTGCGGGAAGACTTTTGTGGCTGCTCTTCTGCGGGAGCAGGGTATCCCCGTGCTGGACGCCGATCCGCTGGCGCAGGAGCTGATGGCGCCCGGTGGACCGGCGCACGAAAGCGTGCGCCGGGAATTTGGCGATGCGATTCTGGATGCGCACGGATGCATGGATCGCAAGAAGCTTGCAACAATCGTTTTCGCCGATCCTGTCCGGCTGGCTAAGCTGAATGCGCTGGTGCATCCGCATGTCCGTCGAGCCATTGAGGACCAGTTTGCCGAATGGGCGCGGCCGAGCGGACCGCCGGTGGGAGTGGTGGAAGCCGCGCTATTAATCGAAGCGGGGTATCAGAAGCTGTTGGACCGCCTGATCGTGGTGTGGTGCCTGCCGCAGCAACAGCGGCAACGGCTAAAGGCACGCGGAATGGGCGCGGAGCAAATTGTGTCGCGAAAGAATGCGCAAATGCCGCAAGCCGCCAAGCGAAAATATGCCACGGACGAAATTGATAATTCGGTGACGCGGGAGCACGCGCGAGAGCAGGTAAAGCGCCTGGTCGAGCGGTTGCGGGAACAAGCAGAGCGGACATAATGGCGTGGACTGAACCTTATGCGAATTGACAAGAATGGAGAGCGTGTCATGCGAGCCTTAGGCGCGGGACTGCTGATTTTGCTGGGCGGGTATTTGGCCGGGTCGCAGTGGGGGACGCGCGCGCCCTCCACGGTCGCGGCGTTGCATTGGTCCAAGGGGCACGATGAGCCGCTGACCGGCGACGAGGCCCTGAATGTGCAGGTCTACAAACAGGTCGCGCCGGCCGTCGCCAACATCGTGACGCGCACGATTGAACATGATTTCTTTTTCAATGCGGTGCCGGTGGAAGGGGCCGGCTCCGGCTTCGTGATTGATGCGGAAGGTCACATTCTGACGAATTTCCACGTGGTGCAGGATGCGCAGACCATCGAAGTCACGCTGGGGGACCAGACCCGCTTTCAGGCGCGCCTGCTCGGTGCGGACCCGCGAAACGATGTGGCGCTGTTGAAGATTGATCCGGGCAGCCGCAAAATCACACCGCTGACTTTGGGGGATTCGCGCACTCTCCAGGTGGGGCAGCGCGTGCTGGCCATCGGCAATCCGTTCGGGTTCCAGAGCACGCTGACAACAGGGGTGGTGAGCGCGCTGGGACGCACCGTGCAGACCGGCGACGACACATTTATTGACCAGGCGATTCAGACGGACGCGGCCATCAATCGCGGCAATTCCGGAGGGCCGCTGCTCAATTCGCACGGCGAAGTGATCGGAATCGATTCAGCGATTTACACGCCCACGGGCGCGGCAGCGGGTATCGGTTTTGCCATTCCGATTAACACCGCCAAGCGCGTTGCGGAGGACCTGATAAATTCCGGGCGCGTGCGCACTGCCACGCTTGGGATTGCGGAGGCCCGTCCGCTCTGGCCGGGGCTGGCGGAGGCGCTGCAGCTTCCCGTAACGCGCGGGCTGATGGTCGAGCGCGTAAACCCCGGCGGCCCGGCGGAAAAGGCGGGCGTCCGCGGCGGGACGCGGGTGGGCCTGATCGGACTGCAAAAATTGCTCCTTGGCGGCGATATCATTACGGCCATCGACGGGCAGGACGTTTCGGCGGAAATTGACGTGAGCCTAATCCTGAATCGGAAGAAGGCGGGAGACAGCGTTACGCTGACGCTCTATCGCAACGGAAAGAAGATCGAAATCCCGGTGACGCTGGGCGAGGATTAATATTTCCATCGCGGCGCGTCTTGTTTAGATCTTTTCTTGCAGGAATATAGCGATGAATGCGCGTACACCCAATTACGGAATTGACGCTCCCGGAGTGATTGTCACGCTCGGGTTCTTCGCGGTGGTCTTGATGCCACTGGGTTGGTTCTTCGTCACGCATTTGGCGCGCAGTCAGCCACAGCCCTGGACTTCGCTGGGAATGACGATGTTTGTCACCGGCGCGATTTGCCTCGTGGAAGTCCTGCTGATGTTCAGCAGCAGCCTGGTGGGAAAATTTCTAGCGCGGGATAAATTGCTCGATGGACTCAGGTTGAGTGGCGATGAGACCGTGCTGGATGCGGGTTGCGGGCACGGCCTGCTGCTTGTTGGCGCGGCCCGGCGGCTGCCGCGCGGGCGCGCCATCGGCCTCGATTTGTGGTCCCAGAAGGATCAGGCGCGAAATTCGCGCGAAGCCACGCTGCGGAATGCGCGGATCGAAGGCGTGGCCGACCGCGTGGAAGTTCAGGATGGCGACATGCAACGGATGCCCTTCCCGGACGCGTGTTTCGATGCGGTAGTCGCCAGCCTCTCGGTTCATAACATTTCGTCCCGCGAAGGCCGGCGAAAGGCCATTCAGGAAATCGTTCGCGTTTTGAAGCCTGGCGGGCAAGTGGCGCTGCTGGACTTTAGATGCGTCGGCCAATATGCCGACGATTTGCGCGCAGCGGGAATGAATGCGCTGCGCGTTTCGTGGCCGAGCTTCCGAATTTTCCCGCCCGTCCGGACCGTCATCGGGGCCAAGCCCCGCTAAGTCCGATGGTTTGGTCGCATCCCGCGGATTAGGTGCCGTTAAATTCGGCGCGGAGGGCGTTGCGCTGCGCTTCGGTCATCTGGAACCAGCCTTCGGCCAGATCGCGGACGCGTTCCAGCACGTGTTGCATTTCCGCATGTTTGGCTTCCAGTTGCGTCGCGTCCGCATCCCGCGGTACGTAAATAGGGGGAGCCATGATGATTACCGCGCGTGTGAATGGGCGGGGAACCTGGAAAAGGTCCCAGGATTTTTCGAATGTGTGCGCGTGTTCCAGACCGGCGTGAAAGACGAAAATGGGCTGGCCAGTCCTGCGGGCCAGTATGGCGGGTCCGGGCTTGGCCATGTAGCGCGGGCCGCGCGGGCCGTCAATTGTAAACGCAACGTCGTGACCCTCCGCCAGCCGCTTTTCCATCACCAGGAGGCCGCGCAATCCGCCGCGCGACGAGCTGCCCTGAGCCGTGCCGAAACCGAGGCGCTCGATGACGCGGCGCGTCCATTGGCCGTCGAAATTGGTGGTGTTCATCACCACCACGCCGCGCCCTCGCCAGTGCCACACAGCGGAAAGAATGCAACGATGCCAGAAAGCGCCGATGGCCTGCTCGCCGCGCGCGTGGATATTGCCGAAATGGCGGAGTCCCACGGTCTCAAAACGCATCGTGGGTCCTATCAAACGAATGAAAATCCAGACAACCCATCCGAGTATGAACACCTGAACGCGCTGCCAGAAGGAAAGCCGGCGAAGGCGCACGTCGTAATGGACGTTGACGGCCTCGGACGGAACTGCGCCGCTCTGTGGTGAGCGCTCAGGCACGGGCTTATAGTATAGGCGAAGGCCAAACCCGGATGGAGAAACCAAGCACGAAAAAACTCGCATGCGCCGGGCCACGAACGGCATGCTGTCTGATCGCGCTCCTAGCATCAGCCGTGAGTATGCGCGCGCAGACGCCAGCGGCGTCGGGAATTTTGCGGGGAAGAGACGTCACCGTGGAACACGGGGCGGCAGAGTCCGGAGTGGGGGAGACAGCCACCGCGGAAGGTGCGAGCCAGGTTGCGAAAACCGACACGCCCGTGGGCAACGGAAGCATGATCGAGGTGCATTCCGGCAAGGCGCGTGTGCAGTTGGCCGACGGCGGGTCCATTTATATTTGTGGTCCTGCGAAGGTCAGCCTGCTCGATCATGGGGGCACGCTTATGCTGGCGCTGGAATTCGGCACAGTTCACGTGACGGAGCCTGGTGACGAGCCGCTGCGTGTTTTTACTCCTTTCTTCGCAGCCACGCCGGAATCGATGGATGAAGGTCCGCGGGATTTCACTGTGGGACTGAAGCCGTCGGGCAGGTTGTGCGTGCGGGCCCAGCATGGAGGAGTGCGGCTGGAACAGCAGCTCACGGGGAATGTGCTGACCGTGCCGGAACCAACCGAGATTTTTCTGGAGGGCGGCGGCGTTACCGCTCAGAGGAATGACGTGGGACATTGCGTCTGCGATGTTGCGGAATCTGATCTGGCGTTGCCGGCTGTTCCTGCGGCGGAGAGTGCGGTTGCCGGAACGTCAAGCAATCCGACCAATGGTGCGGTGGCAGGTCCGCCTGGAGTAGCGCAACCGCCTGCGCTGACGTCTTTGGCCGGCGCCGAACTCAGCATCCCCGCGCACCCTGCGCCAACTGATTCCGACAACGCCGCCGCTGCGCCGCCGGAGCCTGTCGCCGCAACGCCGCCCGCGGAATATAAAGTGGAAGCTCCGCCGCTGACGTACAGTTACAAGGTGCCCTATCCGCTGCCCGATCTCAGCGTGGAAACAGTTCTGCTGGCTCGCGAGTCTCACGTGGAAGCAAGCCAGGTTTTCCACGGTCACGTGGGCAAGAAGGCAGTGACCATGGCCGGCAGCGCATCGAGAGACGAGCACCCGCCGGAAGCTCCAAAGCCATCCACGTCGGATACGGCCACCGTTCATCCGCCTGGAAATGGAAGCTCCGCTGGAGCATCGCAGCAGATAGTCGCTTCCGGGGCGCCGAAAAACTCGAAAGCCGCAGTCAGTGCGTCAACACCGGCTGCGAAGCCGCACGGATTCTGGGCGAAAGTGAAGCATTTCTTCGGCGGGAAAAGCGAGCCGGCAGACTGACTGTTTGCGGCGCGAGTTCGCGGAAGCGGCTTGGAATCTACATCCCTTCGTAGTTTGGACCGCCGCCGCCCTCCGGGGGAATCCAGTTGATGATCTGGTAAGGATCGGCGATGTCGCAGGTCTTGCAGTGCACGCAGTTGGAAGCGTTGATCTTCAGCCGCGGCTCGCCTTTTTCCAGCGTCATTTCGTAAACCGCGGCGGGACAAAAATACTGGCAGGGATTGCCGTATTCGCGGACGCAGCGGTCGGCGCAAATCGAAGGATCGAGCACCACCAAATGGCACGGCTGGTCTTCTTCGTGCCGCGTGCCGGAATGATAAACGTCGGTCAGCCGGTCGAACGTTAGCTTGCCGTCGCCCTTGAATCGCGTGGACTGATCCACCAGCGCGCTCTCGCGGTTCAGTTTTCTATATTCCTCATAGCCCGCGGCGCTATGCATCGGATCCATCAGCCCGCGCCCGCCGGAAACGAATTGAAATCCCGCCTGCGCCAGGCCGCTCCACAATCCGCCGTGAAACGCCTGATGAAAATTCCGCACTTCCCACAGTTCTTTTTTGATCCAGCTCGCGTCCAGCTTCTGCGAATAGGCCGCCAGCTTCGCGCTGGAAGGATTGCCCGCGCAGAGCGCTTCGTAAATGGTTTCCGCCGCGAGCATTCCGCTCTTGATGGCCGTGTGAATGCCCTTCAGCCGCTGCGAATTCAGCAGGCTGCCGGAATCGCCGATGATCAATCCGCCGCCCATGTATGGACGCGGCATCGAGTACCATCCGCCGTAGGGCACCGTCTTCGCGCCGTAGCGCACCAGCTTGCCGCCGTCCAGAATTTTGCGGGCGAAGGGATGCGTCTTGAACTTTTGGAATGCTTCGTGCGGATCGAACAACGGATCGTGGTATTCCAGCGCCACCACCATGCCGATGGAAACGCGATTGTCCTTCAGACCATAAATCCAGCCGCCGCCGTAAATATGCGAATCCAGCGGCCAGCCCAGCGTGTGCGCCACGAATCCCGGCTGGATGCGGCCCGGCTGTACGTCCCACAATTCCTTGATGCCGATGCCGTAAACCTGCGGGTTCATGCCGTCGAGCTTCAACTGATTCACAACTTCTTTGGTCAATGACCCGCGCGGGCCTTCGGCCAGGACGGTAACTTTGGCGCGCAATTCGTAGCCGGGCGTGAAGTTGTCCTTCGGCTTGCCATCCTTGTCCACGCCTTTATCTTCCGTGACGACGCCGGCGATGCCGTTGCCCTCAAAAATCGGGCGCGCGCCGGAAAATTGTGTGAACAGGTTAACCCCGGTTTTTTCCACCAGGCCGCCGAGCCATTTCGTCATCTTGCTGAGGGAAACGATGTAATTGCCGTGGTTTTGCAGCGGCGGCGGCGTGATGGGCAGCCTCCAGGAAGCGCCCGCGGTCAGATAGTAAGCAGCATCGTCCGTGACGATGGAATCGAGCGGCGCGGTCTGCTCGAAATCGGGAACCAGCTCGCGCAATCCGCGCGGGTCCATGATCGCGCCGGAAAGCTGATGTGCGCCCAGTTTACGCGCTTTTTCCAACACGTAAATATTCTCGGCGGAAAGCTCCGGCTGGCGGCCGTCCTTGTTGTGCTGCTCGATCAGCCGCGCCAGTTGCAGCGCGCACGCCAGCCCCGCCGGCCCCGCGCCCACAATCAGTACATCCGCCTCCAGAACCTCGCGCTCAATCTCCATTCCGGCATTGTATCAAAACCATTTTCCACCCTTCGCGCGCGAGCATCGCCCTATTCGGAATGCAGAGCAGCCGTTGGGTCTACATGCATCGCGCCGGGATGGAACCCAGTTGCGGGTGTAGAATGCGGAACATGAAAGACGACATACAAGTGTGTCCGCCAAGTGCTCTGTCAAAGGACGAAATTCAGACGTGCATTTCCCTGATACAGGAGGGAGATGCGGTGGACCCAGCGTCCGCGGCTAAATGGTTTCCTCTGGCGACGGTTGTGGCTCTCAAACGTGTAGCGGGAGAAATCGTGGGGGTTGGTGCAATTAAACTAATAAGACCTACGTATGCCTCGGACATCGCAAACAAGAGTGAGTTCGGGTTCGATCACAATTGGCCCGAACCCGGGTATGTGGTT
>Ga0302325_10016736_pt1 | contig 15522 bp, 10 predicted proteins | sample Palsa_T0_2_FD_201948 | JGI IMG/M metagenome (GOLD analysis project Ga0302325, IMG submission 201948) | Peat permafrost microbial communities from Stordalen Mire near Abisko, Sweden - Palsa_T0_2 | ecosystem: Environmental > Terrestrial > Soil > Palsa > Peat permafrost | place: Sweden: Abisko...
GTGCCTAGCCTCAAGCCCCGCAGCCATGGTCGAAATACCATGCGGATGCAATGCCAGGTAAACCGCCAATGCGAGAACTGCCGCGGCGCACGCCTGCCATGCGAGCCTCCGCCGGTTCGTGACACGGGAAACGAGGAGCGCAAAGATAATGGCTGGAACAACAATAGCTATCGGTTGGGTCTCCACGGCAAGAAACGCAACCAGCAAAGCTAGGAAGGCATGTCTATTTGCAGCCAGCCACAGCGCTAGCGATAACAGGAAGAAAGAAAAAAACTCATAGCGAAACTTGTCGGCCATCGACACTACAGGCTCCGAAATTCCAAGCAGGAAAATGAAGCCCGCGACCAGGTTTCGACTGTAACCCCACTTGCGTAGTGCGGCCCACCACAATCCAAGCGAAGCAACCGTGAAAGCAATGCTAACAAACGAGGCAGCTCGTGGCATCCATCCCATGATCATCAGCGCGGCACTTTGCACATAGGCTGCGAGCTTCCCGAACATGCTGGTTCCGTCCATCCCTAATGGAAAAGGAATCCGTGCGAACGTGTCCTTTTCAATGTGCAGCTCAGAGAGGTTATAAGAAAAAGACAAAAACCATGGATTATCTACATCATACGCACGATATTTCTGGAACATCAGGCAATAGAATGAAGCAAAGAAAATCAATAACGCCCAGGGGCAGCTGTCCAGTACACTATCAAAGATGGTTTGAAAAGGGCTGCTCGATGTTGTCGAGGCCAAGTTAGGCGTGGCTTTATAGTCGACCATGACTTTCGTTCTTTCAAACTGCGCGACGGGGCCCCATCAAGTGGGACGTCTCAAGACGATTGTCGCGTAACTCGCCAGATGGGGAATGGGGACACCGACGAGCCGTCGTGTCTTGATTGTCTCAAGACAATCCAACGCCCTTGGCCGGTGCTCATAGCAGAGGTATCCGAAATAAGTACGGTATTCGACAGTTTGGAAACCTATTCCCCCTAAGAATGCGGTTGATTACGAATCAGATCGTTTCGTGAGACTGGCAGAGCGCGAGTGCCTGTCCTCCCATCCTGTTATCGCTTATCTCTCTCATCCTGCAATGCGGCGAGGGCTTGCATGATTCGTCGGGGGTTCGACATCAAGCCCGGCCTCAGAAATGCCGTATTCTTTCAGCGTGCTGGCGAGCAAAACGCGAAATCGACGTATGAACTTGTCTCTCGAAAACTCTCGAGCGCGAGATCTGAGCGCTGCATCTTCAAAGCACATACTTTCGAAACGAATTAGAGCTTTGCGTAATCCGGCCGGCGTTGGTTCTGAATACAGCACCGCCGTGCTGGGAGTCAGCGAATCGACTACTCCCCCTTCCTGTAGGGCGATCACCGGACACCCGGCAGCGATGGCTTCTACTGGGACAATCCCAAAGTCCTCGACTCCGGGGAACAGCAGCGCCCTCGCCTGTCGATAATACTCGACCAGTTCATCGTCACTCACAAATCCGCAGAACTCGACATCAACCCCCAGCGAACGGGCAAGCGCTCTAAGGGCTCTTTCGTCCGGGCCTGTTCCAACTATTTTGAGCTTGCGCTTCAGGGACGCACAGACTTCAATCGCATAGTCTACCCGCTTGTAGGGGACCAAGGCCGTCACCATCAAATACCACTCGTGTGGGCAGCGCACGACCGAGGAAAAGCGGGATACGTCCACAGGTGGGGGCAGTACTTCGGCCTCCCGGGCGTATATCCGCTTTATCCTATTTGCGACAAAGGTCGAGTTGGCAATGAACTTGTCCACCCTAGAAACAGTCTTTACATCGTATTGCTGGAGCATTCTCGCCACAGGGCGATATAGAAAGCGGGACTTCAGTCTGCCCACTCTGTCCACCCCGAAATAATCATCGTACCGGTCCCATATGTATCGCATCGGTGTATGCACGTAACAGATGTGGATCGGGCGTCCCCGCTTGTCCCGCTTCACCATTGACTTCGCCACTGCGTGTGACGATGAGATAACGACATCTGCTTCCTTCACCCGATTAAGTTCAGCGAACAGAGGGAATAACGGTAAGTAATATCGATACTTGGAAGTTGCCAGTGGCAGATGCTGCAAAATGCTGGTATGGATCGGGCGTTCGGTGATCGCTTTGCTCAGTTCACGAGGAGCATACAGTAGCGTCCAGAGAGGTGCGTGAGGAAAGCATTCGCCAAGCGCATCTAACACCTTCTCGCCACCGCGCATGCCGATGACCCAGTCATGGACAAGGACGACCCGTAAAGCCCCGGTGTCGAACGTGCCGACACCAGTTCCAGCGCCAGCGGCCTGAAACGTCTCTTCCAGACTGGACATCGTGATCTTCAATTTATCCCTTTGATTGAAGCAGCAACCGCTACTTTAAGGTCGGTAACGGAAACCGAAGCCAAGTGTACTTCGTCATGCCGACTATTTCGTGAATACGATACCATCATCGCTTTCGTCGCGGTCGTACATTGTCTGCAACACATCGTGAAAGTTAGCCTTGGATGTGGTGATGCTCTTGCTCGGAACCACCAGGGTTGAAAAGTGTGGTTCTAGAACTCTCACGAAGTCGCTGACAGTTACGCCACTCACATTCTTCAGGTGACATGAGGCAAATTCCATGATGAGCGTTCTTGCATAGCTCAGAAGTTTAGGCATGCCTTGCAGAGCGAAGTATTCTGATCCCTCTATATCCATAAACACAACGCCGAATCTGGCTCCGTCCAAAAAGTCATCCAGGCGCGCGGCCTTCACGGTGGCAATCTCCGGCGAATCGAAGAAATAGAGATAGTCCCGGACCAATGGCATCCGCTTTGAACCTCCGGTGTTGACCCTATTCATCACGAACTGCAGGTCCTCTTCTTTATCGTTGGCCGCAACATTGAAAGCTTGCACATTAGTGCATCCGTTGATTAGAACATTTAGTTGGAGCAGTCGAAAGGTCTGAGGATTCGCTTCGATCACCGTCACTGAATGGCAACATTTCGCGATTGCTATGGCGATCGTCCCGACATGCCCACCCACAATCAGCAAATCATCAGTCTCGTCGAGGTACGATTTCAGGCGTTCTATCTCATCGTGGCCATATTCACCGCCAAACGACAAGCGGCTTGACACGTTGTGATCCTCGATGCCCACCAGGAAGCGTCCATTTCTGCTGTTTACCAGTACCGCCTCGGCATTTTTCCCAAACACCGCTCTCCTCAGGCTGTAGAGCTTATCGAGCACGAACAATTTCATTTGTGGCGGCAGTATGGCAGACATACGCATCAAAAGATATCCTCGCCGCAGGCCTCGCAGATCCTGAAATGAACACCGCAAAACTAAGAAGATTTCGCAGTGGGCTACCTCAGAAAGACATGGTCGGCGAGTTGGGACTTTTTCTTCAGGTTTGGCAAGGCTATTTCGGCTTCTGGCAAACGCTCCGGGTTAGGGTAGCCCCAATACTTTGGTGGCGAACTTTTCCTCAACAACAGTATTGGACTTAGACAGTGGCTTGCCATTAACGATAAAATTCTCGAATTTTACCGTTTCAATGTCACTTTTGTCACTAGACCCTTGCAACTGAATGCGTACCTTTGGATTCTGTGGCGGGGTAATCACCTGGATGTTGGAGTAGAGAACGCCGCGAATCTTGCCTAGCGGCCGCGTGCTATCGCCGGTGGCTTCCCACCCCGAATGTTTGATGTACTCAAACACCACCAAGCTTGCGCCACCGTAGTCGAAGAGATTGCCTGTGCGGTCGACTCGGGTGCCCTCAAAATAGATGTTGCTTATCATACCGCTACCGGCAAGATAGATGCCGTGAGTCGCCCCTCGGGCCAGATCGTGGATCACATCGTTGTCTATGAACTTGACCGTGCTGATATCGGCTCCCACTTCCGTGCCGATGCCCATCGCGGTGCCTGTTTCATTCCAGAGTCGATTTCCCCGCACGATCACATTCGTAACTTTATCGCTGTCAGTAGCTACAGTACCACTTCGGATCCTAGACTTGACAACAATCACATCGTCTACGGTACGAATAAAACAGCCCTGAACGGTCACGTCACGACTGCTGTAGATGTCGATCCCATCCGAGTTGGCCCGGTAACCGAGTATCTTCAAGTTCGTAACCGATACGCGGTCAGAGTTCATGATCGGCATGAACCAGCCTCCCGAATTTTTCAGGATGACGCCTTCCATACTGATGTCTTGGCCAGTGAGAGACAGCAAAGACTTGCCGCCGCTGGGCGTGCCGTCGAGAATGCCGCGGCCGCGGAAGTTGATATTCGCCCCTAACAGTTTGATCGCAGGTTCGGTGTACACGTTCGAGGTTTCACCGTTGCGGGTGGAAACGACGAAATTTGCACCTTCACGAATCACGCTCCTGACCACGGCCCCGCCAGCGATATAAACCGTCTGACCATCGTGAACGACCAGATTGTCCACCGTGTGGATTCCAGGGCCAAAATACAAAACCGTCTTACCCGGTGGCACTTTCAGATTGGTCAACTCGTGGCTTCCGGGAGCAAAGTAGAAAACCCTCGCATCCTGCGGGGAAGGAGCATCGGTCTCATTGGGGTTGACGAAGATATGCAGCGTACGGACCAATTGGTGATTCACTTCCAAAGTGAGATTTTGAGGTCCGTTCACTGTAAACCGCATAACGTTGCCTTGGATCTTCACTGGAATGGCGGGCAATATAGGCAACAGCCTCGCGGCGGTGACCGGGGTAGCGTAGGTCACCGTCACCTCGACACTACCATCCGCATCGAAGTAAGCGAATGCCGCTGGCTCAAAGTTAATGCCGTATTGCGACTTGAAGTCCACCGCATTTTTCCGGAGGCTCAAATCCTCCGGCGCTACTCGGAGTTGGTATGCAGGAACATCATGGCCTTCGACCTGTACCTTGAAGGCGCCCGAAAGAGGTTCGTCCGGCGGCGCAGGATAGATTGTCAGCTTAGTCGCAGCCCCGGACGGCTGCGGAAGAAATAATGCGGCGCTGAGAATGAGACCGCTGAACAGGGAAACCAACCCAATTTTTCTCATGACCACCAGATGATAATCCCAAAGAGTGTTTCTTGCCACCCGAGCCCGAGAACTGCGGTCAGCAGGGGGGACGGTTGGTCACCTGCGTCCGGCGACTAATGCGCAATCGCCCATAGCTGGCGAACCCGCGCGCGCACTGCTCAGCCTGACTGGCGCGCACTGACTCGACCTCGACTCGCGGAATCAGATGAGAATCCGGCAGCAGTCAACCCTCAATAGCTAGTAATTGAACAGGTTGACGCCCCCCATATCGCAAAAAAAGTGCCTCGTAAATGGATAAACCAATCACATCTAAAATGAAAGCGAGCACCCAGCTTGCAAACATGCTATTCATTCCAAACCAGAACAGTATGCAAAATGCAAACCAGGGATATAACACGGCCCCAAGAGGTCTTCCCAATTTGACCGACCGCCACACGACGCCGCAGAGTAGCCCCTCAAAGAATACGAACACCGGAGCAAGCCACCCTAGATCCGCGAAGATATAGCCGAATGTTCCCGCCCAGATGGAGTTCTCTCCAAGGCCAGCTGGTCCCATCGCGCGAAATTCCGATTGCCAGAGATCCATAACACTCGGCCAGCGCAACATATCTCGGAACGGGATAAGGTTGTTAAGCATATTGCTATAACCTAGAAAAGTAATAAGATACGTTCCTCGTCCCCCATAAGGATAGCGCAGTCGGCCGCTCAGCAACGCTGAGAGCCTATTGTAAGGGGCAATGGTATATGCGAACACGTCTTCCATCAGGGACGTCGTTCCCCTAACGAACGAAGCCAGCAGGAATAGTATGAGGACGCTAAAGACAAATATGAGGCCAAACCTGACAAGGAACGCGGCGCGCGTCTCGGCACGAGTACTCTTTCTGAGTAAATAGATTATCGCGATACCAGTGATCACGGGTATTAACTCACCGCGCGTCAGCTTAAGGATCGCCGCAAGAATTACAGACGCGGTCGCCAGATACTGTACCGTTTTGACCAGGCGGCGCTGCCTGCCTTGGAGGTTGAGTTGGTCGCAACGCCAGGTCGCCCACCACACTATGCCGATTACATAGACACCCGCTAAGCCCAGTGAGGACTGAAATTGAAACTCTGACTTGACCTCGGCGCCGCCCTGCACCAGGAAAAGCAAAAAAAGGTCTGGATTACTACGTATGAGGAGAATGTTCGATAGCGCTGAGAACACGAGACCCAGTCCCAAGGGAATCAGAAGAAAGGTCGCTGGTGGCAGGCGGCACATGGGCTTCTCATCGCTAAAGGCGGCTACGGGAAAGAACAGGTCGATAAGCCAAACTCCAAAAAGAAAAAAAATGACACATAATGAATAGAAGGTTATTGCCGAAACATCCATGAACATGTAGTCGTGTTCGTCCATGTAAAAGGCATAAATACTGGGTGGAAATGAGCACGCAAGCAAAAAAAGTGCATAGGACACCAAAGCCAGCCCATAGGGCGAAACCGCCTTCCTCAAAAGTGCCGCTTGCCCGTCGCTTCGCATCGGCAGTGCCGCCTAGAAAGACCCCGACTGCTTGACGTCGCCAAACTGCGGACTGCGACCCAGGAAACCGCGGACGCCGCTCGCAACCGAATCACAGTTGCGAGTCCCAAGCGCATATCCCCCAAGACAGTAGAGGTGGAACATCAGATATCGGGAGAAGCCCATGTTGCCGAGTGAACGATAAAGTGCTATGAACTGGCTGAAGGGAAGATCAAGTTGCTCCCTAATGTACGGGTAAAAATAGTTTGCATAGTCACGCATAATGTCATCCACAACATCGATACCCTTCGTATTTCTCAGTTCTCTAACAATGGCGAGTACGCCAGCGATCATCGTGACGCGGGTGAGGGGAGTGATGGTACCGGGCGTGTGTTTGCCCTGTTCAGCGGGGCTATTCCCGAATTCGTACGGTTCACTGCCGCGGCACAGAACCAGCACCTTTGGAGTAATGGCGGCATTCTTGACAGCCAGGACATTTGCGGTTAAATGCATCTGATAGTAGAGAGTGCCATCGAACTTGTCGGTAGCAGCGTTAACTGCCGTTTCACGGTGTACGACATAGCCTGAAATCACGCCCGATCGCCGAAAGCATATCCTGATTGCCTCAGGCCCAGCAGAGAAGAAGCGTTCCTCGTTGAAATACCGAACCTCCTGATTGATATTGTCTGGCTCTCTATCAAACCATGCATAGCTCCTCAATACAATGCCGACGTCGTCGTAGCGCGTAAGAATGTCGGCCACGGTCGCCAGCGCTCCAGCGCACATCAAATCGTCGTTGCCCATAAAAAAGCAGAACTCGCCGTTGGCCTTTTCAACGAGATTGCGGATATTAGCGTCGTAGCCGAGATTAGCTTGGTTTTCATAGTAGAAGACTGTGCCAGGGTAGCGCTGAGCATATTCGCGGACGATGACAGCAATTTGTGTCCGTTCGCGTGAGCTGTCTTCGCAGATGACCACGTTGAAGTTCTTGTAGTCCTGGGCAAAAATGGAGTCCAACAAGGGCGGCAGGAGTTGAGCTCGATTGTAAGCGGGTATACAAACTGAGATTTGTGGTCTCTCTCGAATCATGCTCGTTCCCAAGTATGTGTCGCTGGATTAAAGCACTTTATGAGCCTTGCCGGAATGCCAGCAACTACTGCTCCCGGCTGGACATCTTCCCGCACCACCGAATTGGCGCCAACGATAGCCCCGTCCCCAATCGTGATTGGGCCCACGATAATCACATTGTCCCCGATCCAGACGTTCTCACCAATGATGACCGGTCCGCCGCCTCCCAGTTTGCGATGGGCCGGCGGCTCGCTGGGCAGACTTTGCGTCGGCCCCCAATAGAGACCATGGTTGTGGTCTGAAATGTAAATGCGACTTCCCATCAGTACGTTCTTCTTGATGACAATGTGATCGATACATGAAATATGTACACCATCCGAAAAACATACGTCATTTTCGATTCGGATGACAGGTTGAAATCTCTGCTCACCATAGTGGGTGATGGCCTCGAGCCAAAGCTCGCTCTTGGCGCGAATATTTCTTCCAAGCGAGATGTGCTTAGCTCCACGCACGACGCATCTCGGTCCCAGTTGGAGATGGGGAGCACGAAGGACTGCTCCTAGCAGTATACCTTTAATTCTCAAAAGTACGCGACAGAAGATCTGCCACAAAGCCCACAATGGCGGGTCTGCGGCGAATACCTCTCGCGTCCGTTCCACGATCTTTATTGTTGGCCTCCTCTGGAGTTGTCTTCGGCAAAAACCGCTAGCCGATTTTGCAATGCGGCCCCGGTGAAAAGGATAGGCAAGCGGTCCCTAGGCCTACCCGACATCTGAGTCCGCAAAGATTATCTGACTCCGGCGACAAGCAGTCCCCTATTTAGTTGCGCAGGCGCCGAGAATGCTGGTAAGAATGCTTGGCTTGGTAGGCATGTAGAGTCTCACTATCAAGCCTAGTAGCATCTCCACAACGTTTTGCCCTGCCCTCTGGATACTGCGAAGCGGCGACTCCCAAGGAACCTTGCACCCATATAGAGAGACCTCTGAAAATCCGGCATTCAACATCACAAACTCAAGGCTCCGATCCGTAAAACCCACATGATGCGTAAAGTCGGCATAGCGCATGTTAATGCCAGTTATGGGGTGCGCTGAGTTGGGAACTTCCACGATAACCCGTCCCCCGGATTTTAAGGCATTATGAACCGCCCCCAGGAATGGCAGTACCTCGTTTTTCGAAATGTGTTCTAAGACGTGGAGCAGCAAGATCAAGTCAAACTCGCCCTGGTGGCCATTCAAGAACCCCACCGTGTCACCCACCAGCTTAGTACTACCCGGAAGAATTGTATTGCACACGCTAACGACCTCGGGAGAGATGTCGATGGCGTTAACATTTTTGTAGCCGCATTTGTCATGGAGCAACTGGATAATGTTTCCAAAACCAGGCCCGACATCGAGAATCACGGCGTCAGTACTTGGCGGCAGCTTCGAGCCATGATTCGAAAGAACCCAAGCCTTTTTTCTTTCTAAACTTGCAGGTGTGGAAACATGCGAATAATGTTTGCTCAGGTATTGATCGTATTCATCGCTCATTGCAGGAGCACCCTTGGTGGACACGATACGGCATTGCGTTTTGCCGTTGAATCGATAGCTTTTCTGTCGATTAAATAGGGAGGGCGATGGCGTCGAGATGGCGCCAACTTCGGAGGATGACATTATGTATACTAAAACCCGCCTAGATGACTACTCGCTGGCTGTTCATCAAGAACGCGGTTGCAAATCTCAGCAAAGGTAGTGCGGCTGGAATCGTAGCCCTGTTGTTACCTCCGCTGCTCGTGCGTCATATGACCGCCATCGAATATGGGGTCTGGGTCCTCGTCCTGCAGGCTACTGCCTATATCGGTTATCTAGATTTTGGACTGCAAACAGCAATCGGGCGTTATGTTGCATATGCCACCGAGAGACAGGACCACGAACAGCGCAGTTCGGTTTTCAGTACAGCTTTCGCGGGACTCTTAGCCGCCGCCCTCCTAAGTTTGGTTCTGTTGTTTGCTGCCGTCGCCGCGGTTCGGTCGATTTTTCCCAGCATTCCTACTGACACGATTCCGATGATGCGGTGGGCCCTGCTGATCCTGGGAGCATCGCTCGCGATTGGTCTCCCGGCGTCGGCTTGGTCCGGAGTTTTTGTTGGCTTGCAGCGTTACGAGATTCCTGCACTCGTGATAGGTGGAGCAAGGCTGGTCTCGGCTGTCGGCGTTGTCCTTGCGGCATTTGCTGGCCGCTCGGTCGTCACCATGGCGGTCATTATGGCAATCACCAATATCGTGTCGTACGGAGTTCAATATGCAGCAATGAGACGGATGGTACCGGATATCAAGTTCAGGGCGGGGCTGGTGCGGCGCGCCACCGCCAACGAGCTTCTAGGATACTGCTTCGGCCTGACGGTCATGTCCTTTTCTATGCTGCTGGTCACCGGGTTTGACCTGATCCTGGTGGGCCGCTTCCAGTTCAGCGCCGTCACAGCATATTCAGTGTCGGCTGCCATGATTACGTTCGTTTCCGGAGTCTTGTCCGCTGTCCTAAATGTCATGATGCCCCACGCAGCCGCGCTGCACGCTCGCCGAAGTCCGAAGGAGTTGGGGCGGCTAGTCATAATCTCAACACAAGTTGCAGTTATTCTGCTGATATTCACAGGTATCCCACCATTGATCTATGCCGGGCGAATTCTAAGAATATGGATCGGCCAGCAATATGTGCTGACGGGACAACCGATCCTAGTCGTCTTATTGGTCGCGAATATCATCCGGCTCATCGGGTTTCCTTACGCAATCGTTCTTATTTCTACGGGACAACAGCGATTAATTAAGATCAGTCCATTGACCGAGGGGATCACCAACCTGGTGGCAAGCGTCATACTGGGAGCAATGATGGGCGCTATTGGGGTTGCTTTGGGAACGCTGGTCGGGGCAGTTCTTAGCATGGCGGCACACTTTTTCTACAGCATGCCGCGTACCTACGCGGAAATCCGGTTTTCCAGGCGGAAATATATCCTCTCCGGTGTTGTGGTCCCTCTCTTATGCACAGTCCCGCTCTTGCTCGCCGGAGTAGTCTCGATGGATGGTGGGCTGACTGTCGCTTCCCGTCCCACCGTCTTCTTCTCATCGCTAGCACTGTCCCTGGCTGGGAGCGCGCTTCTGCTCAGACGCTCCGGGATATTGCGAATGAGGGACGCCAAGCCCGCTCACAATTCGACACTGGAGTAGGTTGCCGAAATTTCTGGTTACCCGTTATGGTTGGCAACACGGAATGTAGGGGCGGTGTCGAGTGAACGGCGGAACATTGGACTGATCAATCGATTCACCAACAAGCGGCGCGGATCATGGGAGTCCAGAGTCTCATAGCCAGCCTCGGCTAGAATCCATAGGCATGCCAAAACAAGAGACACAAGCAATCCGAAGACGATAAATAAAAGGCGCGGGGGCCAGGACTTGGTCTCGGGTACAACCGGTTCATCCAACACTTTTATCGAGGGAATTTCTTTTGCTTCCTGAACCTTCGCCAGTTCGTACTGTTTTGTCAGAACTTCATAGACAGCCTCATCGATCTTTGCCCGACGCGCAAGATCGTAGTAGGTATTTCCCAGCAGTGGCAGCTGTTCGAGCGAGGGATAGAGTTCGCCGCTGCTTGGGATAGCGTTGTCGTCGGGAGCGGCATCGGTATCTCCACTCATCCCACGCAGCTTGCGACGTAATTCCGCGACTCGGGCTGAAGCTGCCCGGACCCGTGAGTTCTCAGGACCGTAGATCTGCTCCATGCCGCGAAGTTCAGTTTCGGCGGCGATAAGTTGGCCTTGCAGGCTAGAGGCAGCCTCCAGCATAGCTTTCCCTTGAATTTGCGGATCGAATGTCTTGTTCTTGCTGGAGAAGCGACTCAATTTCAGGGTCGCCGCATCAAGTTCCTGTTTGACGGATTGCAAGCGTTCTTCCAGAAAAACCTTCTCACGGTGGGCGGAGGAAGTAGTCAGCTGGGAAATGCGGTTGTTGAGGTCCGCCACATACGCCTTGGCCAACGCGGCTGCCCTGACGGGATTCGAGTCCTCCACGGAAATCGTGATGATACCGCTCTTCTTATCTTCGGAAATATTTGTCCGCTTCTCGAGGACCTTGCGCGTTTCGTTGTAGCGTCTTTCAGAATAGACTTTGCGCAGATCAAACTGGTCGATGAGGTCATCCTGGATGGTTCTGCTCCCTAGTATCCCCACCATGGTTGCCCCACTGGTGCGCAGCCCCAGCACATCACCGGCCACCGCTCCAACCGCGTCCCCTGCTTTGGCCGTTAAGGCTCCGAGCATCGCAGCGTTCATGTTCGACTGATCAGGCGGCATCAACCGGGTTGTCGCTTCAAATCGTTTGGGAATCAGGAAGGCTATAACGGTCGAAATGACCAGCCCAGCAATTACCAGGGTAAGCAGGGTGCGCCGGTACTGTCCGATAAGGTCCAGCAGGAAAAGCATTCTCTCCGCGCGACTTTGCGGCCGAACAACATCAAGGTCGTGACTCGATGGCGGAAGGGAAGTCTGTAGTGTATAGGACGAAGACTCATTCACAAAAGCGTCTGCCAAGTCGAAGATAGTGGTTTGACGTCGTCGAGCATGCTCGTACGGGCATCGTATAATGGCTGGGATGTAATTGCAATCAGACAGTACACGGAATACAGCTTCGCCCTCCTCACTTAGCGAGGCATTCGACTAATCAACTAGGGACTCCAGGCGTCGGAGAGCCAGCTTACCTATTCGAGCACGCCCGACAAACACCTGCAACCCACACTTGCACACCGGTAAATCGAGGAAATGCGCTGGTAACTTTCGGTGGCCAATCTTGGCATGAGTTGCAGGTCGGGTCAAGCGAAAAATGATACCAAGGAGCAATTTGCCCTGAAACGACCATTTCTCAATGGGGGGTTGCGAGCTCCGTTAGGCTGATTCTTGCCCTCAGAGCAGCGCACATCGCGGCCCGAGTTCCGGATGGCACCTTCGAACTGCAGTGCTGACTGCATTCTACTGCTTTCGTGACACTGTATGGACCGGCCAGAAGGTCACCTGTAAGCCTGCAGCAATATTGGTTTTTGGAGTCGGGCTCACCAACGGGAAATTAAAGCGCTCGTACTGTATCAGCGGTGAAATCTGGATTTGAGGCTTGATGAGCCAATCCACGGTTGCCGAAATATCATTCAGTCCACCGCCGCCCAAAAAAGCCGGGTCGTTGTATTGTCTGCGGTAACTCAACTGAACCTTGTTTTGAGCAGACAACCAGTACGTGCTCCACGCCTGTATGCCATCGCCCATCCGGCCAATCCAGCTACCGATAAGCTCGCCGTACGTACGGTATCCATCGGCATAATGCTCATTAAAGTAGTACGCACCTATTCCCGGGTAGTTGGGGACGTTGGTGTAAATCCCCTCAACCCGCAAGTCAAGATTGGGCAGTTTCGGAAGCTGGGGAAAGTATAGGCCAGGGTTCCACGCGGACTGCTTGTAATAGGCAATGGGATTAGGTTCGTCGTTGGCCATGCCATCCGCATATAGAGCTACCCAGTTGCGCAAGCCGGGAATGCGGTAGGAAAAGTTAAAGCCGGTGAAGCGCTTTCCAGGATCGACTGGCTGAGCGTTGCCATGGGTGGGCCAGGTGTGCAGCCATGTAGCCAGAGTGGCTGGTCTGCCTTCGCCTGCCCACATCACGGTGATGGTGACACCGATTTCAAAATTCGGCGTCATTTTCAGACCAAGCTTATCTCCCCACATATAAGGCTGAGGATTGACAAGTTGATATCCGTTGCCAACCAGCGGAAACTGAGGATAAGGTCCGCGCAGGTAGTAGTAGCCGCCCATGCGTCCGACAAACGCTTCATTACGGATCATGCCCAGCCAAGCGAGGGGACCAGGAAGCTGATAGGGAGTAACTCGTCCGAGGCGCAACATGGGCATGGCTTCCGCATTGTTGGAAAGCATGAGCGATCCACCGGCGTCTGGTCCCCAGGATAAGCTTTGTTGACCGAACGACATTTCCCAGCCGGCCACATTGAGCGCTACGTAAGCCTCAATTGTGTTGAATTGATTGACACCGAAAAAAGTTGGAACAGAATTCAGTGGAAGCTCGTCCTGGTTGGCGATGGCCTGCGCCGTCGCCGGACTGTAGGGCGCGATAGAGGCTGAGTGCCGATACTCTCCCCGCACATAGAAGGCGATTGGGCCGGCCTCGGCCCGCATCGACGCCCCCACGATGCTATTGAACCCCTGACCGTAAGGGCGGCCGTAGTCGTTATAGAGCGTCTGAGCAAAGTGATAGCTGTCGCGTAGCGGCATGCCCATAATCTCGATAGCTCGCGCATACGCCGATTCCAACTGCACGCCAACGTTGGGAGCGCCTTCCAGATTTGCCAGTTCCACTGCGAATTCCTGACGCAAGGCTGCAACAACTCTGCCCGATTCGTTCTTGACCTCCGGATATCCCACATTTTCCTGGGCCTGGAGCGTCAGTCTGGCGCACTCCAGGCGAGCGAGGGGATGGATCGCCTGGACGTACTTGGGTAGATATCCCAATCCCTCGAGACGAGCCAGTGCCGGGTAAACCCAACTATCGAGCGGAACAAATGTTGTGCCTATATAATTCGGATCGCGGGCTTTGTCTTCGGAATCTTTCACAAAGGTTCCCCAATCAGAGCTCTTGATCTCGTTAGCGGCACGCGCGCGGTAAATCTGACGTCCCAGGTACCAGCCAAGAGCGCTTCCAATCACCGCGTCGGACACCCAATGCTTCTGGCCGATCACGCGGGCGGCGCTGACGCCGGCTGCGGTTCCGTACGACAGCAACTGGGTGAGCCCGCCGGGATATTCGTGAGCAATCACGCTGGCCGCGGCCCAACTGACAGCAGAAGTGTCGGAAGGGAAGGAGTCACCACCGGAAAAGAAGTTTCCGCGGTCGTTACCGGTTTCGGGCCGCTGACGTCCGGCAATATATTTGAAAGCAGTGGCGTCGATATAAGCGTCGAGGGCGGCTTCTCCGGCGAGGAAACCAGTTTCCCGCTTGTGTTCATCGTGAGTCTTCTCGCCCCAAAGAAACAGCCCGGCACCCGTGCCCAGTAATGCGGCCATCCCCGCATTGGAAGCGTTCGCGGCCAAGTTGATGGTGCTGGAACCCTTGGGAAGGTGAGCTTCCAGCGCAGTGTCGCTTCCGACCAGGACGGAGCTGGCGAAGATGGCGGGAACAACGAAGAAAAGGTCTTCCGACTGCATTCGAAAGGGAGAGGTGAGGAATGCCTTCTGGTCCTGCAGAATGTTTTTTGGCAGAGAGCTGAGGGCTACAGGGGAGTCGCCATCGTCATCCGATATGGGCTTGGCCGCTTGACTTGCCGGCGCAGGGTTGGGCGCTGCGGACTGCGCCCGTGCGTAACCTGCGAGCAAGCAGCAAAGCAGCGTGCCTACTAGTCTGGATGGACAGCGGAAGACCATTTAGTAGTGCGCAGCAACTGCGGCGGCGACAGCCAAATTCGCAACGAGTTGCGCCGTTTCCAAAGTAGTCTTCCAGGCGGTGGATCCGCCCAGCGCCTTTTCCGGAACTACAAGAACATCTCCAGGGCGTAACTTCGCATTCAACACACTGCCCTTGAACCAGCCGCTTCCCTGTGTGGACACGACCGAGCCATTGGCCCGGATGACGTAAATTGCCTTCTTCAGGGCCATTTCAGTAGGGCCGCCCGCCTGCTGTAAATACCACTCCGCAGTTTTTCCTGGAACGAATGTGATGGCCGTGGGGTTATAGACCTGTCCATAGGCCAGGACGAAGTTGGGTTTGCGGGGGATTGTGATTACATCTCCCGCCCGCAGGAAAATGTCAGTCGGCGTATTCGCCCATTCCGTGACATCGCTAGAGATGGTTATCACCAGCCGCCCGGCAGCAGGTTCGGAGCGCAGCCGGCTGAGGGTTTGGGATTGCTGCTGTTGCATGGCCTGCAAAATGGCTG
>Ga0302325_10016737_pt1 | contig 15521 bp, 12 predicted proteins | sample Palsa_T0_2_FD_201948 | JGI IMG/M metagenome (GOLD analysis project Ga0302325, IMG submission 201948) | Peat permafrost microbial communities from Stordalen Mire near Abisko, Sweden - Palsa_T0_2 | ecosystem: Environmental > Terrestrial > Soil > Palsa > Peat permafrost | place: Sweden: Abisko...
CCCGACCCGACCACGCTTACCTGCGCATTCCAGTTAATGCCTCCCGTGACGATGTATAGTCCGGGGTTGAAGGTAGCCGTGAGTCCCGACCCTCCGCTAAGCGTGATGCCGCCACAGTAGGTGCCCGGGCTTAGCGTCTGCGAGCCCGTGCTGGTGTTCATCTGCCAGTTGGTGTGGGTGCACGCACTGAACGTGGGAGAGGCGACGGAAGCCAATGGGTCGGGGAGGGATTTCGCGCCGGTTTGAGGCGTCGGGCTCAGCGTGCCGCCGTTGGTGTAATTACCCACGACACTGATGGAGCTTGCCGTCATCGCGCCTCCCCCATCCAGGTTCATAGCCGAAGAGGAGCTCGATCCCACATATGCTCCGCATCCCAGGGTGATGGTGCCATCGATCTGCACAGCGCGGGACATCGAGGAGTCGAGTGCATAGAAGCAGCTGGTCGCCTCCGCCGCCCCCGCCACCGCCGTCGCCGATACGGTCGCGCTCGAAAAGCTGAAAATCCGCATAAACATGGAACTGGTGGTCTTGGTTACTGTGGCTTGCACGTCGCCGGTTACGCCTGAATACGCTCCGCTGGTCGGCGGGCTCACGATGCTGACGGTGACTCCGTTCACCCCATTTGTAAAGCCATTTGTGGCCGCGTCGGTTCGGCCGGCCGCTACCCAGTCGGAGGCTCCACGCTGCTTTTCCAGGGTCGCCCCTTTGGCCGCGGCATCCGCGGCAACCTGAACGTTGCGCGCCTGCCACTCGGCGCTGCCAACGTCGACGACGAGGCCGCAAAACAGGAGGACGATGAAGAACACCAGCGTAAAGTTCATGGATGTTTAGTTCGAAAGGCTAGATCCGAAGATCGGCTTAATGCTCATATCGGCGGCCAACGGCAAGGTTTCACTTAAAACGCCGGTCATCTCGAGGAACTGCCTGCTTTTCGCTTCGCTCGTCCCAGCTTCTTTCCCCTCGCCTCGATCGTCCGCACCGCCGCCCGCGGGCCGGCCTAAGGTTTTGCGCCGGTTCCTCCGACTCATTGCCTGTGAGCGTTCTATCGGAAAGCGACCCGTGCGTCCCCACGATTCACGTGCCTCAGCCGCCGCGATGGTTCGGTTTCCAGCCCTGGTTTCCGCAATCTCGCGCGGGCATCCTGTGTGCCATCGAGACGTGGCTGGTTTCTCTCTTCCTCGTGCTGTTTCTTCACGTAGGCTCCTCTCCCTACCTGGCCTTTGCTTTGGCCGGCAGCTTCTTCTGTCATCTGTACCTGCGGAGGAATCTCGCCGAGAGCCTCACCGCGATTCTCGCCGGGCTCTCCTACGCCGCCGCCTATCTCTTGTTTCTGCATCCGTATCGGCCGTACGTCGGATTCGACCTGGGAGCAGGGGGCGCGTTTTTGGGATGCGGCAGCCTGGGGGTGATGGCGCTCAAGCTGCCATCGGCTACCCCACAAATCCGTCCGGCCCTCAAAGAAGCCCTGCTTACGGCCGCCCTGGTGCCGGTGCTTTGCAGCCTTTCGCTATGGGCCGTTTCGTTTGCAGCCCGCTTCGGCGGGCTGAGCTATGATTTTGAACTTTACCGCTTCGACCGAAGCCTGGGCATTGACACTTTTCGGCTGGCGCGGACCTGGCTCGGCTACCCGCGGTTGTACACGGGCTTGTATTCGGCGGCGGCATTCGTATACAACGCATTGCCGCTCTACGTGGCGGCCTGCCTTGCGCTGGTCTTGCGGCGAGGCGAGCCGCTGGGCTTCCGGCGCGCCGTGGTGGCGCTTGGGGCGATTGGGTTTGCGCTTTACCAGGTCTGTCCGGCGGCGGGCCCGCTGTATCGTTTTCCTTGTTTTCCAGCCTGTCTCCCTTCGCTCGCCGAAGTCCCTGCGCTTCCCTCGCCGCTCCGTGCTCCGGCGATGAATGCGATGCCCTCGCTGCACTTGGCCTGGACCCTGCTTTGCCTGCTGTATGTCTGGCGGCTAGGAAACCTGGTCCGGATGCCGGCAGTGCTGGTGGCGCTTCTCACGGCTGCGGCAACCTTGCTTTCCGGCGAGCATTATGTGGTGGATCTGATCGTGGCTGTGCCGTTGACAGTAGCAGTTCGCGGCGCGTTCTACCTCGAGGCCGGCTTACGGGCGCGGCTGACGATTGGCGGCGCCGGCCTGGCTATAGTCCTGGCTTGGGTCGTCTCGGGCCGCCTGGGGCTGCTTGCCCTCTCGAGCCCGGGCTGGTCAAGGAGTCTGGCGGCCGCAACCGTTCTGCTTTCCGGTCTGGCGGCGATCCGGACCTGCCGGCGGGCCCATCCTAATACCTCGCCCGCTTACGGCCGATAGATCGGATGTGACCCGCACTGCAGCACCACATCACCACCTGGAAACCCCAGTGGATGGCTCCCCGGCCAGTGCGATCTACCTGGTCCGCAACGCAACCCGAAACCGGATGGTGGCCACTCAGATTCGCCTTGCCGGCGCCAGCCGGGAGCGGCGCCTGGGCCTGAGCCGGCATGCGCATCTCAGCCTGGAAGAGGGCTTGCTTCTCACTCCCTGCGAGGCCATCCACACTTGCGGGATGCGCTTCGCAATCGATGTGTTGTTTCTCACGCCGAACGGCAGAGTGTGCGGATTGCGCCGCGGCCTCCGCCCCTGGCGCATCGCCGCATCCTGGCGCGCGCGTTCCACACTGGAGCTGGCGGCGGGCGTCATCCGGCAATCCGCTACCGAGCTGGGCGATCTGCTCGAGTTCCTCCCTAGCGCCGGCGGGGCAGCCGATCTTGCCGCGTGCCAAAAGGCCCAAGCCTCTTCAGGAGCCGGCTGGAAACGGAGCGGCACGCCGTGACCGGGACGCATGCTCTCCTGTTTAATGGCTTGCTGGCGATTGTGGTCCTGTTTGCCGCCCTGTTTGACCTGGCTACCCGCCGCATTCCAAACTGGCTGACGGTTTCCGGTGTCGTGGCCGGCTTTGCCGCGCATAGCTGGCTATCGGGTTGGAACGGCGTCTGGACCTCAGCCGCGGGCACGGGCCTGGCGCTCGCCGTTTATGTTCCCTTATACGCCATTCGGGCGCTCGGCGCGGGTGATGTCAAATTGATGGCGGCCGTGGGCGCCATGGCCGGCCCGTTCTTCTGGTTCTGCATTTTCGTCGCGACCTGTCTGGTGGGAGGGCTACTTGCGCTGGCTGTCGTGATCTCAAAGCGGCGGCTCATCCAGACCTTGCTCAACACCCTCCAGATTGCGCAGGCGCTCTTGAAGGGACGCAATCCTGCGAATCAGGAGCCGGAAATGGATTTCCGGGACCCGCACGCGGTCACGCTGCCGCACGGGGTGTCGATTGCCGTGGCGGCTTGGCTCGCCATCGCGCTGGGGCAACTGCACGTCATCTGAGGCGCTCACGCGCTCGCTTCGCCATGGCTCACGACTCGATCGCCGGTCCACAGTCTGCAAGGGAGCCATCGCCGCCGGCCAGCGCGGCAATCCGCGGAAGCATGACCAAAGCGAGCGGTTCTTCGCCCAGCCGAGCCGCGACCGGGATTCGCGATTCGCAAGGGAGCGGTTCGCCGCCAGCCGCAGCCGGAGCCACCGGCAAGCGCCGCATCCTGCTGCGACTGCTGCCGTCGATTACCGACATCGCCTTCCTGCTCCCGCTGTATTTCATTTTTGTAAAGCAAGGCGGCGCGCCAGCCCTGCTCCAGGACGCCGGCACCGCTCTTCACATTCTCACCGGCGACTGGATTCTGGCTCACCACGCCGTCCCGCACCAGGACCTGTACTCCTTTACCAAAGCCGGGAGTCCGTGGTGTGCCTGGGAGTGGGCATGGGATGTGTTGGCAGCGTTGATCCACCGCCGGTTCGGGCTCGCGGGGGTTGTTTTTGCGAACTGCCTCGTTCTTTCGTTCCTATTTACGTTTCTTTTCCGCCTGATCCGCCGCCGCACGCGCCACAGCCTGGTGGCCATCGCCCTTACGGTCCTGGCGGTCGAGACATCCTGTTTTCACTGGCTCGCCCGCCCCCACCTGGTGGGGTGGCTGTTTGTGATCTTGACGCTCACCCTGATCGAGCGTTCGCGGGAGGGAGAGCGTCTCGCGCTGTGGCTGATCCCTCCTTTGGTACTGCTGTGGACGAACCTCCACGGGTCTTTTTTCATTGCCCTGATCCTGCTTGCGGCCTACGGGGCGGGCGAGCTTCTCGACATTGTCATCAGCCGCGATACGCGGTCGCGCGGCGAGCGGCTTGGCGCCGCGCTGCGCTATGGGGTAGCAGGCGCTGCGGCGCTGGCCGCGTCTTTGGTGAACCCGTACGGCTGGAAGCTTCACGCCCACATCGTCCAATACCTTTTCGACTCGCGCCAGCTCGAGCGCATCAAAGAGTTCCAATCCACCGACTTCCACCATCCTCCGGCCCTGGCCATCGAGCTGCTGCTTGTGCTCGGAGCGCTCGCCGCGGTTTGGGCCATCGCGCGCCGCGAGTGGGGCGAAGCTATCGCGATTCTGGTGTTCGCGCATTTTGCTCTGGTCTCGATACGTAATGTGCCGTTGTTCGCCTTCGTGGCCTGCGGCGCCATTGGAGCGTCGCTTGCCGGCGCCGGCCGTCAGATTGGCCGCCGCACCCTGGTACGCGCCTGGTTGGCCCGGCTCGTCGACGGGGCGCTCGGGTGGGGGCAGGAAATCGAAGCCATGGAGGGGGTCGGACGCTTCCACTGGCCGGCGGCCCTGGCCGTTGTCATGATTGCTCTGCTGTTTCGCGCTCCCGTGAAACCGGCCGGCTTTCAAGCCGAATTCGATCCGGGCATCTTCCCAGTGAACGCTGTAGCAAGCATGGCCAAAGGGCCAATGGGCAGGATTTTCACCTCCGATCAATGGGGCGACTATCTGCTGTACCGGTTCTATCCGAAAATCCGCGTTTTTCTTGACGACCGCAGCGATTTCTACGGCGCCGATTTGGATGACGTCGCGATCCGGATTGCGACCGCGCAGTATGACTGGCGCGAGCTGTTAGCCAAGTATGACGTTGATACGGCACTGGTTAGCCCGAAGGATCCCCTCACAGCCGTTTTGAGGATCTCACCCGAGTGGAGTCTGATGTTCGAGGACCGGGTGGCGCTCATTTTCCGGCGCGAAGTGGTGCAGCGCCGAGGGTTAACGGAAGGCCGCAAGCGTGCCGATAAGCAATCCGGAGTGTTATCGACAAAGGACAAGACGTGAAGGTACTGCTAAAGCGTTGTTGGCTTGAAGAGGAAGGGCCGGATCTGCTGGAATACTCGCTACTTCTGGCGTTCATTCGCGCTAGCGGCCGTGTCGGTGTTGACTTCGGTGCAAAGCAACATCAGCACGGTTTGGTCATCCATTAATTCAGCAATGACCCTCGCAACCAGCTAGTGTAGGGCCAGCGGCGGCGCGGAAACTCAGCAGCCCGCGCGAAATCTTTACGAGCGGAAGCGTCCAGGGCTGACTGAAGTCCGCAATTAGGACGATAAGAAAAGTGCGGTGAGCCGTCTTGGCTAGGGGACTGGTGGGCAGGGTATTCACCTCCGATCAATGGGGTGACCATCTGCTGTGGCGGTGCTATCCCAGAGTCCGGGTTTTTCCTGACGACCGCAGCGATTTCCACGGCGCCGATTTTGATGACGCCGCGATCCGTGTTACGAACGCGCAGTACGGCTGGCGGGACCTTCTGGCTAATGACGTGAACACCGCAGTGCTTAGTCCAAGAGATCCCCTCACGGCGGTTTTGAAGGTCTCACCCGAATGGCGTCCGAGGTTTGAAGACCGCGCGGCGCACCTGTTCGCGCGCGAAGTGATGCAGCGCCAAGGGTTAACTGAAGGGCCCGAAATGTGCCGATAAGAAAATCGGGGGTTCACCGAAATCGAGAAAGGAAGAGTAGCGTGAAAGCTCTGCTAAAGCGGTGTTGGAGTGGCGAGGAAGGGCAGGATCTGGTGGAATACTCGCTACTTATGGTTTTCGTCGCACTAGCCGCCATGTCGGTGTTGACTTCGGTCAAAACCCACATCAGCGCGATTTGGTCTTCGATCAATTCATCGCTAGCCGTCGCCTCCAGCTAGGACAAGGGCCAGCGGGGGCGCGCAAACTCAGCAGCCCGAGGGCGAGTTCTTTACAGGCGGAAGCGCAAGGGCTAACTGAAGTCCTCAATTATGACGATAAGAGAAGTGGGATGTAGATCCCTTTCGGAAAGGATAAGAAAGTGAAAACTCTGTTAAATTTTTGGCGTGAAGAGGAAGGGCAGGACTTAGTGGAATACTCCTTGCTCCTAGCCTTTATCGCACTGGCAGCTGTGTCAGTGTTAACAACTGTGAAGACCAGCATCAGCACGATTTGGTCTTCGATCAATTCATCGCTGACCGTCGCATCCAGCTAAACGCGCTGGAGCGGCGGTTTCGCTTAAGACCAAGCGTACTGATCCACGAGCCGGAGCTTCCGAGCGAATGCGACTCGGCTGACATGGCGGTGAGTGAGCGGGGCATTGTGGGCCCCGTGGTGCGCGAGTTCTTTTGAGACAGCCGCCGACGGTTCGCGAGATTACTTCGCTCGCATCCGGGGCATCAAAAACTGCGGTCGCTGAGGGTCGTGGTGGGGCAAACGCCTTAGTTCACTAAACCCTAAAGCGAGCGCCGGCGGTGGCCACCGCGCGAGCGACAAATGGCTTTGAAGCCAAGGCGTCCGCCGGGCGCAAAGGATGCGTTCGGCGAGCGCGAGGAGTAGCATGCCGGCCGAACAGACCTCGGCCATGCCTGCGAATAACTCTGCGCGCGTCGACTGCGACCTCGCGCAGCGAGCTGGTTGGAATTCGAGCGTGCTTCAGGGAAGCGTCGGCAGCGGCTGCCGGCCAGGCGGTGCGGCGAAGCGGACGGCACGGCGAGAGAGCGGCCGGCCACGGAGGTGAGAAGAAATCATGAGTCGTTTTGCGTTCGTATTCATGGCGGCGTTGCTCATCGCCGCGGGCGCGAGTTTTCTGCTGTTCCGGGTGGTCGGAGCAAATTCCAAGCATCCCGCACCGGCGGCGGCCACATCCGCGATCTTGATCGCCTCGCGCGATCTGCAAATCGGCACGATCATTGGTCAGCATGACTTCACCTCAGGCAAGTGGTATGGAGAGCCGCCGCAGCAGGCCGCTCGCAAGAAAGAAGAGATTGCCGGCCACGGCGTGATCGCCACCATCTATCAGGGCGAGCCGATTTGGCTCTCTCGAGTGGCTGCGGCAGGGGCGGGCGCGGGTTTGGCCGCCACCATCCCCACCGGCAAGCGCGCCGTAGCGTTGAAAGTGAACGAAATCATTGGCCTCGCCGGATTCGTCCTGCCGGGCATGCATGTCGATGTCATCGCCGCTGCCGCTGCGCCCGCCGGCGCCGGAGGCTCGAACGACGTCGTGTCTCGCACGATTCTCCAGAACATCGAAGTCCTGTCGGTCGGCCAGACACTCGAGCACAGCAAAGACGGGAAGCCCGTTGAAGCGCAGGTTGTGAATCTGCTCGTGACTCCCGATCAGGCCGAGGTGCTTAGTCTCGCCAACAGTGAAACCAAGGTGCAGTTAGTGCTCAGAAACCCTCTCGACGAAGGTGAGAAGCCGACGCGGGGCATATCGCTGCGCGATCTCCTGGAGCCCACGGCTCTGGTGGCCGCTCCGCCGCGCACCTCCGCCGTGCGGCCCACCGCCCCAATCGTACCCAGGCACGCAGCATCCGTAATCGTGGTCGAGGTTTACCAAGGCGCAAAGAAGACCCAGGAATCGTTCCCGGTGCGCGACGAGGTGAAGCGATGACCGCGCTTCGGTTCACCGCGTTCCGCCGCATGTGCTTTTGCGCCGGCCTCGCCGCTGCCGGATTCTTCTGCCAGCCGATGGCCGGGGCGCAAGCGGCAGTGGCGCAAGCGGCCGGGGTCCGGCCGGAAGCGCACGGGCACCTGGCGGTGACGGTCGACAAATCCATCGTCCTCGAGATGCCGGGGGGCGCGCAGCGTGTCTCGGTAGCCAGCGGAGATCTGGCCGAAGCGGTGGTAGTGAGCCCAACCGAGATCATGATCAACGGCAAGGCGCCCGGCGCGACCACTCTGGTGGTGTGGGACACTGCCGGCGAGCGATCGATCTTCGACCTCGATATCGAGCCGAGCAAAGCCCGCCTCGAAGTAATACGCGCGCAACTCGAACAGGAGCTCCCCGGCCAGACCATCTCCGTCGCCCAAGCGGGATCCGATGTGTTCCTCAGCGGCACGGCGGAGAATCTGGTGAGCGCGGACCGCGCCGTGGCGCTTGCGAGCGTGCTCGGCAAAGTCGTCAATCTGCTCCGCGTCGCCGTGCCGAAAAGCGAGCCGCAGGTACTGTTGCGGGTGAAATTCGCCAACGTGGATCGCACCGCTTCGCTGCAGCTGGGCGCCAACCTTTTCAGCGCGAACACGAAACTGACCGGCGCCACCAGCACCGGCCAGTATGGCGGCCAGCCAGCCGTCAGCATCGCCCAGACCCCGGCCCAGACCACGCTCAGCCAGTTGCTGAACATCTTTATATACCGGCCGGACCTGAACATCGGCGCGGTGATTCAGGCGCTCGAAACCAAACAGCTGGCTCAAATTCTGGCCGAGCCCAACCTGCTTGCCATCAGCGGTCACCAGGCTAGTTTCCTCGCCGGCGGTCAGTTTCCATATCCGACCCTGCAAGGCGGCGGAAACGGCGTCGGCCAGATCACCATTCAGTTTCGCGACTTCGGCATCCGTTTGAACTTTCGGCCGACAGTCACCGTGCGGGGGACCATCCTGCTCGACGTAGAGCCGGAAGTCAGCTCGCTCGATCCCGCCAATGGCCTCACCATAAGCGGTTACACAATTCCAGGCCTGGACACCCAGCGCGTTCAGACCCAAGTGGAGCTGGCCAGCGGCCAATCTTTCGTGATCGCGGGGCTTCTGAATAACCAGATCACTCAGACGATCAACAAGATACCCGGTTTGTCAAGTTTGCCGATCTTTGGAAAACTCTTTCAATCCCGCTCCTTCCTCAAGAACAACAGCGAGCTATTGGTAATCGTCACGCCAGAAATCGTCGAGCCCATCGAAGCCGGCCAAAAGGTCCCGAACTTGCCGATGCCTCTGCCTGTCGGGGCGGCTCCCGCGGAGGCCCTTCGCCAGCCGCTTTCGCACACCCCGGCGCGGAGCGTTCCAGCGGCGATTCCGATCGAAGTATTGCGGCCGCCGGTGGCCGCCGAACCCGCCGCGTCTTCGCCCAGCGGCGGATTCAAACCGGCCGCGATGGCGCCTGCGCCTTTGGGCAATGTGGGTCCCTCCAACGACATAAAGCCCCAGATACCGCAATAGATACCGCCATGCAAAGCCTGCAATTACTCATGGCCGTTCAGGACCCCGGCGCCCGCCTGCAATTGCTCGCTGCGCTCGAGGCGCGTCGCGAGCCGACCAGCGTTCAACAGCAGGACCCGGGCGATTGGGTGGCTTTCGGCAATGCGCTCGACCGCGGTCCGGATATTCTCCTTCTGGAAATGGCGGCCTGCGGGGATCGTTTCGAGGAAACTTTGCAGGAGGCCAAGCGGCGCGCGCCCAGAATCAAGACCGTCATCGTGCATCCGGAGGCCGATTCAGAGAGCGTGCTTACCGCTATGCGGGCCGGAGCCGACGAGTTCATTCACGCCCCTTTTGGCGAAACGCTCGGGCCGGCCTTGGATCGTTTGTCCCGCCTGGTGGACCGCGAGCCCGCCCAGATCCACCACGGCAAAGTGATCGGACTTCTGTCGGCAAAAGGCGGCTGTGGAGCAACCTCGATCGCCTGCCATATGGCGACGGACCTGCATCGTCTGACCGGGCAGCCGGTCGTCCTGGCGGATTTCGATCTGGTCTCGGGCATGGTCGGGTTCCTGATGCGGACCGATAAGCCATATTCCGTGTTAGACGTCATCGACAACCTCTCTCGCCTCGACGACAGCCTCTGGAAGGCCCTGACGATGGAAGTCCGGCCGGGCCTGACCGTGCTTCCCGCGCCGCAATTGTTCAGTCCCGACCAGTCGCCGCAGCGCGATCAGTTGAAGGCTTTGTTGGGATTCCTGCGCTCGCGATACGACTGGATCGTGCTCGATCTGGGGCGCAGCCTGAACACAATGGTTTCCAACATCTATGACGAGCTCGACCAGGTTCTGCTGGTTGCCGTGCTCGAAGCGGCTGCGTTACACGGCGTAAAGACAGTGCTTCGCCGCCTCGCCGAGTGCGGGCAGGACTTGACTCGCGTCCAGTTGGTGATCAACCGCGCCCCCAAAATGCTCGAGATACCGCTCGACGAACTGGCGAAAACCCTGGGGCGCCCGGTTTACGCGACGATCATGAACGATTACCAGGGTATTCAGAACTCCTATTCCACCGGAAATCTGCTTGCTTCCGGAACCAAGCTGGGACAGCAATACGCGGACCTGGCGGCTAAGGTCGCCAAGCTCCCGCCCGCAAAACCGCAAAAACGTTTCTCACTCTTCGGTTAGTCAGGAATCACAGCCATGCCCACCCCCGAAATCAACGCCCCGCTGCCGCGCAACGCGAAAACGCCTGCCTTCGGGCAGCGCGACGACGTTCGCGGCCAGGGCTATCAGGAGATCAAGTTTGCCGTCCACAAGAAGATGCTCGAGCGTCTGAATATGGAAGCCATGGCTTCGCTGCCGGCTGAACGGCTCCGCCTGGAGATCCGCCCGGCTGTGGCGACGCTGGTCAATGAGGAGACGGCGCCGCTCAGCCTGATCGAAAAGGAGCGCCTGATCGAGGAAGTCCTGGACGAAGTGTTTGGACTCGGCCCCATCGAGCCGCTGCTGAGCGATCCCACGGTGTCCGACATCCTGGTCACCACTCATGCCATGGTGTACGTCGAACGGCGGGGCCGTCTCGAGCGCACTAACATTCAATTCAAGGACGACGCGCATCTGCTGCGCATCATTGAGCGCATCGTCTCCCGCGTGGGACGGCGCATCGATGACTCCTCGCCGATGGTCGACGCCCGCCTGCCGGACGGTTCGCGCGTGAACGCGGTCATTCCGCCGCTGGCCGTGGATGGGCCCCTGCTTTCGATCCGGCGTTTTGGCGGAGCGCCGCTGCAGGCTGTGGATCTGACCCGCAACCTATCGCTGACCGAGCCGATGCTCGAGCTGGTTCAGGCCTGCGTAAAGGCCCGGCTGAACATCATCATCGCGGGAGGAACGGGCGCCGGAAAGACCACGTTTCTCAACATGTTGTCCGGGTACATTCCGGCCAACGAGCGCATTATCACGATTGAAGATGCCGCCGAACTGCAGCTGCGGCAGCCGCACGTGGCGCGGCTGGAAACGCGGCCGCCCAACGTCGAAGGCAAAGGCGCGGTGAAACAACGTCAGCTGCTCATCAACACGCTGCGCATGCGGCCGGACCGGATTATCGTCGGCGAGGTGCGCGGCGAGGAGGCGCTCGACATGCTGCAGGCCATGAACACCGGCCACGACGGCTCGCTCACCACCGTACACGCCAATAGCCCGAGGGATGCGATCACCCGGCTGGAAGTCATGATCAGCATGGCCAGCGCGAATCTCCCCATGCGCGGAATTCGCCAGCAGCTGGCTTCGGCCGTCGATCTGTTTATCCAGTGCGCGCGCTTGAGCGACGGCACACGCCGCTTGACTCACATCACCGAATGCGTGGGGATGGAAGGCGAGCAGGTGACGACTCAAGACATCTTTTTGTTCGAAAAGACCGGGATCAGCGCCGAAGGCCGTGTCCAGGGAAATTTCCGCGCCACCGGGATTCGCCCGAAGTTCACTGAGAAGCTGGCGACCTTCGGAATCAAATTCCCGATGACGATGTTTCAGGGTGTTACTGAAGTGTCCTGAGGTCCCATGCTCGTTGCCGCCGCCGCTTTCGTAATCATTTTCGGTCTGGTAGCCCTGTGTGGGGGGTTCGCCACATCCTACATGCGCACCCGGGAGAACAAGCGGCTCCGCGCGATGTTCAAGACCGCCGACGCAGCCTCTGCCGAGCCGCAGATCCGCTGGTTGAGGCCGGCCCCTACCGAGAGCAAGCTCGGCCAGGCAATGCATTCGTTGGGCCTCGGCGCGCGTATGAACCTGGTGTTGGTGCACTCGGGTTTGAATTGGGGCGCCACGAAGTGGCTTGGGTTCTCGGTTGCTTCGCTTGCCGTGGGCCTCTTCCTTGGCTCGCTGACGCCGCCTAATCCGGTAAAAACGTGGATCGTCGCGGCGGCGGGCTTGGTCGCGGCCTGTATTCCCACGATGATCGTGCTGAGAGCGCGCAGGAAGCGCCTCGACCAGTTCACCGAGCAATTCCCGGAGGCTCTCGACTTCCTGGCGCGTTCGCTTCGCGCCGGCCACGCTTTCTCGATTGGCCTCGAAATGCTGGTGGCCGATTCTCCGGAACCCTTGGCGGGAGTGTTCCGCACCGTGCTCAATGAGTTGCACCTGGGTGCGCCGCAAGAGGAAGCCTTCGCTAAATTTATCATGCTCGTGCCGCTGGTCGACGTTCGTTTCTTCACCGCCGCCGTGATGCTGCAACAGGAGACGGGCGGCAACTTGAGCGAAATACTGTCAAAGCTGTCTTCCATCATTCGGGACCGGTTCCGGTTGCGGGGACAGGTGAAAGCGGTCAGCGCGCATGGACGCATTACCTCCCTCGTCCTGTTGCTGATGCCTATCGTCGTGGCCGTGATGATGTATATTTCTTCGCCGGCCTACCTCAATGTTCTCTTTGTCAATCCGATTGGGCACTGGCTGCTCGCCGGTTCCGTAGTAGGCCAAGTCGTTGGCTTCCTGGTCATTCGTAAAATCGTCAACATTAAGGTGTAAGAAACCATGCAGTACGCCGTCGCCATCAGCTTTTTTATCTTGTTTGCGCTAGTGCTGTCCCTGGGCGCCTACTATTATTACTTCCGCCCGCTCCGCTTCATCCGCGCCGCGGCGATCGAGTCTGACTCCGACGGGACCTCCCCTAACTTGCTCGACAAGGTCAAGGCGATCATCAGCCGCCAGCTGGTCCAGCGGTTGGGTGCCCTGACCCCGGAATCTTCAAACGACAAAGCCCCTCTGCGCCGGCAGCTCCAAATGGCCGGCTACCGAAAGCCATCGGCAGCCAAGGTCTACACGGGAGCAAGGGTGTTGGCGGTGGTAATCGGCTTGACCGTAGGATTCCTGTTGCGCAGTTTGACTGCTAATCCGATCACTGCCATCGCCTTCCCCGCGATGGGCATTGGCTTAGGGCTGTTTGCGCCGGGGTTTGTGCTGGACCGGATGGTAAAGCGTCGCCAGAACCGTCTCCAGTACGCACTGCCCGACGCACTGGACCTGCTGGTAATTTGCTGCGAAGTAGGTTGCGGTCTGGACCAGGCGATTCAGACCGTGGCACGTGAGTTTCACGCTGTCCATCCGGACTTAAGCGACGAATTGGCGCTGATCAACATGGAGATTCTCGCCGGGAGCAGCCGGCAAGTGGCGTTGCGCAACTTCGGGATCCGAACGGGCATGGAAACCATACGCAAGATGTCCGCCATCCTCATTCAGACCGACCGCTTTGGCACCAGTATTGCCGACGCTCTTCGCTCTCAAGCGGATTTTATGCGGGTGAGACGAAGGCAGGAAGCCGAGGAGCGCGCAGGAAAGGTCGGGGTAAAGCTGGTATTCCCCATCTTTTTCTTTTGTATGCCGGCGCTCATGGTTTTTGTTGCGGGACCTGGCATGATCCAGATGATTGGGATGCTTCATCAGGTCGCCGGCGGCAGTTGAGACGGCGGCCAGTGAGACAGCGGCCAGTTATGTCGATGCCAGCAACCGCCCCGGCAACTCTGGGACGGGAGGACACAGTGTGGAGATGCGCCCACGTCTCGGCGCCCGGTTTTTTTTCCGGCCCGGTGGGGCAAACCCTTACCGAATGCGGATTTGTCCTGTCTCTTAAACTTTTCATGTCAACTGGCCGATAACACATTCAAGGGCAGGTTGGTGACTTGGAATTCTGACCTTTTCAACCGCCTATCCCTAACAAAAAGGAGCCGCAAACATGGGTGGATATGTCCAAATAATTCTTTGGGTCGCCGCAGCAGGTTGCCTGTTTTACTATCTGAAGCGCCGCCGCAATCGCCGGACGCAAGTCTGATGGGGGGCGGGCTCCTGCCAGCAAGCTCTAGCCCGCTCGCCAGCACGCGCCCGATGGCGCGGGCTTGATACGTGCCGCGCCGGGACTCGTCTCGGCGTTTCCGCAACGGCGAGAATTTGCCTCGCTCAACTATCTGGCTGATCGTGCGCCTATGGATGGCATCAGGTTGTCGAGGACCATCCGGCGGAGATGGGGCTGGCGCAACCTGCGAAAAGATAGCCGACGGCAAGAGTGCGGCAAACCAAGCGGCACCGGGACGAATCTCGGCGCTACGGCCGCAAGTATCCGCACCCCATTCAACAGCCCAGAATCTCCTGGAATAAAGCATTGCAGCTTGTGACGCCTATGTGTCCTCCGGCACCTGGTCAAGAAAGAGCGGCCTGTTTCGGCCGTAATCGCTTTGAACCGCGCGATGCGGCAGAGAGCTTGTTGCGCGCCCGGAATCCGGATGGCGGGTGGCCGTATGTTTCCGGCCAATCGTGGACCGAACCGACGGCGCTTGCCATCCTGGCTCTCCGGACGACTTCCGTTCAGCCGGACAAACAGGTGGTAGAGGCCTGCCGCCGGGGAATTGACTGGCTGGCCGCAATCCAGCGTGGCGACGGCGGATTTGCGCCCACCCATGCTGTCGGGGAATCTACTTGGGTGACTAGCCTCGCATCTATCGCACTGGCATCTGGGGCACTGGCCTCAGGGGCACTGGCCTCAGGGGCACTGGCCTCCGGCGACGCTCGCCGGCGAAACGCCCAGTTTGCTCGCTGGAATCGTGCCATCGCCTGGCTTCTCGCCCAGAAACCCGCCGAAACAAGCGGCGTGATTGGCTTTTTGCAGCGCCTGCTGGATACACCGGGTTCTCACCCCCCTCCCGGCGGAGCTGCCTGGTATCCCGGTACTGCCGCATGGGTGGCGCCCACCGCCATGCGGGTCTTCGCGATGGCGCGTGCCGCGGCTCTAACCGGCGACCCAATCCTCAAACACGCTGTCGAACAAGCGCGTAACTTTCTGCTCATTCGCCGGCTTGCGGATGGCGGCTGGAACCACGGTGGCTGGTATGCTGCCTCCGAGCGAGTCGCCTCCTATCCGGAAACCACCGGGATGGCGCTGGCCGCCCTCCGCGGCTTTCCACCGCAGGTCATGCGGCCGAGCATCGATCTGGCGGAAGCAAGCATCGCCCGTGCCGGCTCGCTCGAAGCCTGGGCCTGGCTCAATATGAGCCTGGTCATCCATAACCGGCGCGCTCCGACTGAGCGCTCTGACGCACCGGTCGAATTCCCCGTGTGGACGGTGCGTGACCTCGCGCTGGGCATACTCTCTTCAAACGCGTCCAGCCCAGCCAATCCATTCACCGCGAGCGCCACATGATTAGCCGCCGGCCAGTTGTGCTTGGACCGGATATCCCGCCGCTGACACGCCGGTATTTCTTTTTAGGAGC
>Ga0302325_10016738_pt1 | contig 15518 bp, 8 predicted proteins | sample Palsa_T0_2_FD_201948 | JGI IMG/M metagenome (GOLD analysis project Ga0302325, IMG submission 201948) | Peat permafrost microbial communities from Stordalen Mire near Abisko, Sweden - Palsa_T0_2 | ecosystem: Environmental > Terrestrial > Soil > Palsa > Peat permafrost | place: Sweden: Abisko...
CCGAGGGTGCACTCGGCACGGTGACCCGGTTTGAGTCGCGCTTCGAGCGCTTCGCGCCGCGCAGCGGCCCGGGACCCTCCGGCGGCGGCACGCTGCTGGACTTCGGGAGCCACCTCGTCGACCAGGCGCTCGTCCTGCTCGGCCCGGTCACCGCCGTCTACGCCGAGTCCCGGCAGCGCGAAACGGGCCTGGACGACGACGTTTTCCTGGCCCTGAACCATCGAAGCGGCGCCCGGTCGCAGCTATGGGGGAGCTGGAGCCAGTCGGCGCCCGGCCCCCGCTACCGCGTCACCGGCACCGGCGCGACCTACGTCCTGGCGGCCGGAGATACGCAGGAAGACCACCTCGTCGCCGGCGAAAGCCCGGCATCTGCCGGACGGCAATGGGGCGCCGAGCCGCCAGGGACCTTCGGCACCCTGCACACCGGCACCGAATCCCGCGTCCAGGCCACCGAGCGCGGACAGTGGGACCTGTTCTACCCCAGCTTCGCCAGCGCCGTCCGCGGTACCGGCCCCGCGCCGGTCAGTGCCCGTGACGCCGTGGCCACCGCGATCGTGCTGGAAGCAGCAAAGACCAGCGCCGCACGCCGGGCGGTGGTCGAGATCCCGTGATCCAGCGCGCGGCTGCACATAACGGCCGCCTTACGGCGGGCCGGCGGGAAGCTGGCGGCCCAGTGCCAGGCGTGCGGCGCTGACGTCTTCCCGGCCATGGCCGGCGTCAACGGCGGCGTGCCACTGCCGGGACAGCGCGGCCAGCAGGGGCAGCGTGTCACTGCGTGCGGCCGCGATCGCCAGATCCACATCCTTGAGCGCCCATTCCAGCGGGAACTCGGGCGCGAAGTCGCCGCGTGCCATCTTGTGCAGCTTGGCGTCCGCGATCGGCGCGTCCAGCGGCCCGCCCTCGATGGCCTCGGCCAGCCTGGCGTCGTCGATGCCCAGCTGGCTGGCCAGCTCGAGGGCCTCGGCCACGCCCTCGATCAGGGTCGACATGTAGGCGTTGACTACCAGCTTCATCCGGCTGCCCTGGCCGGCCTCACCCAGCCACACGGTCTTGCGGCCGATAGCCGAGAACGCCGGCGCCGCGATGGCTTCCGCCTCGCGCGGGCCCGAGGCCAGGATGAGCAGCTGGCCGGCCTCGGCGGGGCCCTTGCTGCCCGACACCGGCGCGTCCACGAACATCACGCCGGGCCGCAGCTGGCCGAGCCGGCTGGCGATCTCGCTGGTCGCGGCAGCACCGATGGTGCCCATCTGGGCCCACACGGCGTCCCGGGCGAACGCCTCCGCAACCTTGTCGCCGAAGATCACCGACTCGATGACCGCGGCGGTGGGCAGCATCGTGATCACCAGCCGCGCACCGCGGATCGCCTCCTGCGGCGACGCTGCCACCACGGCGCCCGCATCGGCCAGCGACGCCGTTGCCGACGGCGACCGGTCCCACACCGTCGTCCGCAGCCCGGCACCGGCCAGGTTGCGGGCCATCGCCGAGCCCATGATGCCCGTTCCCAGGACCGCAACCGTGTCCTCGCCCGCGCCATGCACCTCAGCCACCTGAACCTCCTTCACCGCAGTTGTGCTCGGTTCACCGGTTGCGCTCAGTCTGACTGTCGCGGCACCGGCTGGTCAGAAGTTACTCCTGCGTCAGCTGGCCGGCCCGCTAGCGTGCGGCTGGGGCCAGGGCTGGCGGCCAGTTTGCGGCTGGCGGCCAGTTTGCGGCTGGCGGCCAGGGCGACCGCCATCGCGGCGGCGGCGAAGCCGAGCACCGCGGTCTGGGCGCTGACGAACTGGGTGGCCAGGCCGAGGCCGAGGACCGGCACCGCGATGCCGGAGTAGGCAGCGAGGAACAGCCCGGCCAGGGTCTCGCCCCGCCGCCCGGCCGGCGCTATCGCGATGACCGTGGACACGCTGCCCTTGAACGCCGCGCCCGCTCCGGCGCCGGCCAGGGCGCCGCCGAGCAGGAAGAGCGTGAGGCTGGGCAGCCACACCGCGATCGTCACCAGGGCCAGGCCCAGGGCCAGCGCGGTGAGGCCGATGCGGAGCTGGCGGCCGGTCGCGGCGCGGCCGAGCGCGATCTGGGCCAGCGCGGCAGCGCCGAACACGACGAACGTCGCGAGGCCCGCCAGCGCGTGCGAGCGGTCACCGAGGGTTCCCGCCAGGAAGCCCGGCGCGAGCGAGGTGAACAGCCCGAACAGCGCGAACGCGGCCACCGTGGCCAGTCCCGCAGCGACGAACGCCGAGCGGTCCGCGGCGGGAACGGACACCCGCTGCGGGTGGTAGCGGGGCCGGGGACGCGGGCGCGTGACGGTCTCGGGCGTGGCGGCCAGCGCGAGCGCGCCGCTGGCCATCAGCGCCTCGGACACCAGGAACGGCAGCTGCAGTCCGTGCCCGGCGAACTGGGCCAGCGCGCCGGCCAGCAGGGCACCGAGGCCGAGGCCGCCGAGGTTGGCGGCTGTCGCCACGGTCTCGGCGCGGCGGCCGGGCTGCCCTGGCCGTGCCGCGGCGTGCAGTTCGCTGAGGTAAGCGGTCGCCGTCGCGGTCAGCATCCCGATACCGGCACCGGAGATCACCCGCCCGGCGATCAGCCCGGGCACCGTCGGCCAGGCGAGGAACACGATGCCGGACAGCATGCTGACAGCGAGTGCGGTGGCTACGATGCGCCGCCGCCCGAGCCAGTCGGAGATGTGCCCGGCCAGGAACAGGCTCGCCATGACGCCCACCGCGTAAGCGGCAAAGATCACGGTCACCAGCAGCGAGCCGAAGTGGTCGCGTGCCTGGTACAGGACGTAGAGCGGGGCCGGAATGGTGGAGAACGCCATCGTTACCGCGAAGACGTAGCCAACCACCCAGAACCCGCGGCCGTGCCGCCGCTGCCGCTGCCAGTCCGCGGCCGCGCCAGAGCGGCGCGTCCCGGGTGCCGGGCGGGCAGGCGGTGCCAGATCCGTCGGTGTTGCCGTCTCAGTCGTTGTCATCTCGGCCTCCCTATGTGCCCAGATAACGCGGCCGGCTGTCCGGATATTCATCTCTGATAACGACTTCTACTGCTAGCTGTTATCTCTATAAGAGATGATGGACCGATGGAACTCCGGCAGCTGGCGTACTTCGTTGCCGTCGCAGAGGAACTCTCGTTCACGCGTGCGTCCCGGCGGCTGCACGTGGTGCAGTCCGGGGTATCCAGCGCGATCCAGGGGCTGGAGCGCGACCTCGGCGCGGCGCTCTTCGAGCGGGATCGCCGCCGGGTGGCCCTGACCGACGCGGGCACCGCGCTGCTGCCCGAGGCACGCGCCACGCTCGCCGCCGCTCAGGCCGCCCGCGACGTGGTCGGCCAGGCGCGCGGCGGGCTGCGCGGCACGGTGACTATCGGGACCATGCAGTCCACCGGCGCCCTTGACCTGCCCGGGCTGCTCGGGCGATTCCACGCCACCCACCCGGCTGTCCAGGTACAGCTGAGGCAGGCGGCGGCGGGATCGGCCGGCCTGGCCAGCGAGGTGCTCTCCGGCTCGCTGGACCTCGCCATCCTCTCGCTTCCCGGCCCGTCGCCCGCCGGGCTCACTGCCTGGCCCGTCACCGAGGAGCCGCTGCTCGTGGTCTGCCCGCCCGGCCACCCGCTCGCATCGCGGCATCCGCTGACGCTGCAGCGCCTGGCCGGCGAGCCGTTCATCGACTTCCCTCCCGGCTGGGGCAACCGCGCCGTGGTGGACCGCGCCTTCACCGCAGCCGGCCGCGACCGGCAGGTCGCGTTCGAGGTCACCGGCTTCGGCGCCGCGGCAGATCTGGTGCGCAACGGCCTCGGGATCGCGTTCATGCCGGCCTTCGAGGCGGTGCGGACGAGCGGCCTGGCTGCCGTCGAGCTCAGCGAGCCCGCGCTGACCTGGCGAGTCTGCGTCGCGGCCCCAGCGCACCGCCGCATGCCAGCCGCGGCCCGCGCGTTCCTCGACGAACTGCTCCGTGACCTTCCCCGGCCCTGACGCAGAGCTGCTGCGTGACGTTCCCGGCCCTGACGGAAAGGCTGCTCCGTGACCCGCCCGGGCCCTGACGTGACGAGGGCAGCCGTGGCCTTCGCTCAGCCGGCCGGCTCCGCGGCCGGGGCGCCGCCGCGAGCGCCCCCATCCCCGCCTTCACGAGACAAGCAGTCTGCCATGGGGTCACCCGGCTCTTCCGTCCGGCAACGTGGCAGGAGACGTACGGACGATACCGTCAGCTGGCCGGCGGCCGGCAGCCGAGGGCGCGCAGTTCGGCGGCTCCCTCGTCGGCCCGGTCCGGCAGCAGTACCAGGGTGCACGCGCGTTCGAACCGGGCATCGATGCGCTGCCAGCCGGACAGGGAACGTTCAAGCGCGTCACGATCGCCGTGCAGCCGGCCGGCCGCGCGAGCCAGGCAGGCCGCGGCCCAGTGGTTCTCCTCGCCCGCAGGGGCCGCGGCGGCAAGGCGGCTGGCAGCATCGGGCGCACCGGCGACGACGGCGACCTCGGCGGCGATGGCCCAGGCATAGGGGCGGAGCGAATACCAGTGCGGTGTTCCGTACCAGGACTGCTCCGCAAGGGACAGGTCAGTGACCGCGGTCGCAGCCGCGCCGAGATGGCCCTCGTGCAGGGCGATGCGGGCATCGGTGAACGTTCCGAACGCGGCCAGGTTCGTCCCGGCCGGATCGGTTCCGCTGCCGATGAGCTCCCTGACCCGGACGAGCCAATCCTGGCGGCCCTCGTCATCACCGCGCAGGCCGTGCGCCAGCACCATGGCGTAGGTGGCGGGGCCCATCCAGCGCGCCGCGGGCCGCCCGGCCTGCTGCCAGGCTGCCCACATGGTGGCCGCCAGGGAGAGCGCCTCGTCGAAACGGCCTTGCAGGACGAGCGGCAGGATCGGCTTGCTGGCCGCCATGTGCGGCTGACCGCCGGCGATGTCGTCGCCCTGGGCCATCCGGGCGGTGCTGAGGGCGTCCGGAAGGTCGCCGGCGGCGACCGCGATCTCGGTGACCATGTGGAAGGTATCGACAATCTCGGTCCCTGCCCGCGGGTCGTGCCGCGGCAGCCGCTCCAGCAGCCGGGCACGCTCCTTGCTCAGCCCGTGCGCCTCGCGGAGGTGCCCGCCTGCGTCCAGCGCCCCGACGACCGCGTCGAGTGCGCCGCTGATCAGGACCGGATCCCCGGTGCGCCGCGCGGCGGCGAGAGCCTCGCTGGAAAGGCCCAGGTCCGGGACTGTCTTCTCGGGCTGAGCGGTCCACGCGGCGGCAGCCGACAGGTAGGCGGCGCAGACCTCGTCTCCGGCCGGGCACGCGCGTGCTGCCTCGTCGAGAAGCTGGCGCAGCCGGTCGTGTGGTATCTCTGCGGGGAATTGCGCCCCGAACCGGTCGGCGATGGTAACCGCGTACGCCAGGCTGGCCGCCCGGGCGCAATCGTCCCCGGCCGCCAGCGCCCGTTCGGCCGATGCCAGCAGCAGGCCGAACGCCAGGGCGCCATCTCCCTCGGCCATCGCGACATCCGCCGCGGCGCGCAGGTCCGAGACCGCCCGGACGGGATCGGCGGCCCGCTCGGCGGCGGCCTGGTAGTGCTCGCAGGACTCGACCATGAACCGGCGCGCATAGGTCAGGTGACCGAGGGCGCGGGCGAGCCGGTGACTTGCCTCCCCGATTCCGCGGCCCGGGGGACTGGCGAGCGCGGCCCGCAGGTCGTCGGCGACCGCGTCGAAAGCGTCACGCCACGCGACGGCCGCCTCCGCCCGGCGCTCGAGATCCTCCGCAGCGTCGGCGGCCCACCGGAGATGGGCAGCGCGAACCGATGCCTCCTCGCCGCTTTCGGCGAGCCGGTCCAGTGCGTAGGCCCGGATGGTCTCGAGCATCTGCCACCGGCTGCCCTCGGGGCCACGGCGGCAGGTAAGGAGGCTCTTGTCCGTCAGCCGGCCCACCAGGTCGGCGACCATGCCACGGTCGCTTGCCGCGACGACCGCCACGGCGGCGTCGAGGTCGAATCCGCCGATGAAGGCGCCAGCCCGCCGGAACATGGCGCGCTCGTCCTCGTCGAGCAGGGCATGGCTCCAGTCGATGACGGCGCGCAGTGAGCGGTGCCTCTCGTGCACGCCGCGGCTTCCCGCGAGCAGGCGCAGATGATCGTCCAGGCCCGCGAGCAGGCCGTCCACCCCCAGCGACCCGGTGCGTGCCGCGGCAAGCTCGATGGCCAGCGGCACTCCGTCCAGGCGGGCGCACGCGTAGCCGATGATCTCTGCAGCGGCGGTGAAGTCAGGGTCGCTGGCCCGGGCGCGATCGATGAACAGTGCCTCGGCCTCCGAGCCGGCCGTGCCCCCGGTCTCGCCGCCGACCAGGGAAAGCGGCGGAACGGTCACCGTGCGCTCGCCGGGAATGCCAAGCCTCTCCCGGCTGGTCGCCAGCACGGTCAGGCCGGCGCAGTCGGCAAGCAGCTTCTCGGTAAAGGCGGCGGACACGTCGAGCAGGTGCTCGCAATTGTCGAGAACGAGCAGCGACCTGCCCCGGGCGAAATACTCATGCACTGCCGCGTCCAGCGACATCCCGGGCCGCTCGGTGACGCCTGCCAGGGCCGCTACCGCCTGGGCGATAAAGCCCTCGCGTACCGGGACCAGGTCGACGTAGATGGCGCCGAGCGGGTACCCGGCAGCCGCCGCCTCTGCTGTCCTGGCTGCCAGCCGGGTCTTTCCGACCCCGCCCGGGCCCACCAGGGTCACCACCCGGCTGTCCGCCAGCGCTGCGAGGACCGCGGCCTGCTCCTGGTCCCGGCCGATGAAGCTCGTCCGCGCTGCCGGGAGGCCAGCCACCACCCCGGTCCCCGCTGAGGCCGGCGGCCCGGTCCCCGCTGAGGCCGGCGGCCCGGTCCCCGCCCAGGCTGGCGGCCCGGCAGCCGGGGGTGCCTCGCCGTCGTCCCCGGGACCGGCCCTCGCGGCGGCACCGCCGTCGTCGGCGGCCTCTGCCAGCAGCTGCCGGTCAGCCGGGGACAACTCCAGCGCGTCGGTTATCAGCCGCACCGTCGACAGCCTCGGCGCCTTGCGCCGGCCCTGCTCTATCGCCGCGATCGTGGCCGGGCTGATGCGGCACCGCTCGGCGAGGGCCTCCTGGGTAAGGCTGGCCGCGATCCGGAACCGGCGCAGCAGTTCGCCAAACGAATCGGCCATCGCAGTGATACCCCACGCCTTCCGGGCGAGCCAGATCCGAGCCAGATCCGAGCCAGATCCGAGCCAGATCCGAGGCCGGGACGTGCAGCAACCAGCCTAACAAGAACGGCCGCCGGTGAGCGCACGAAGGCGACCAGGCCCTTGTCGGGGTGATGTGGGGGCGATGTGGGGGTCGTGTCGCTGGGGCAGGCGGGCGCCGCGCCGCAGGATCAAGGGAGACCAGCGCCACGGCCGGTCACCACCCGAAAGGAAAGCTCCGATGAAGAGTCTCACCCAGTCCCCCGCCCGCCGCCTCCGGCGTTCCGCTGCTGCCATCGCCATAACCGCCCTGGCGTCCGGTGCCCTCGCGGGGCCAGCGCTGCTTGGCTCGCCGGCCTTTGCCAGCACCGCCACGGCCGCTCACCCGGCGGGCGCGACCGCCTATAAGTTCCAGACCCTCGACAACAGCAACGACCTGACGTTCAACCAGCTGCTGGGGATCAACGACCACGGCGTGATCGCCGGCTACTTCGGCTCCGGCGCGAGTGGCCACCCGAACAAGGGCTACCTGCTCAAGCCGCCCTACGGGCAGGCGAACTACGTCAACGAGAACTTCCCCGGCTCGTTCCAGACGCAGGTGACCGGGCTGAACGACCTCGGTGACACGGCCGGCTTCTGGGTCAACAAGGCCGGGACCAACAGCGGCTTCCTGGAGTGGAACGGAGTCTTCGCCTCCTACACCGACCCCAACACGCCGGCCATGAAGGGCGCCGTCAACCAGCTGCTCGGCGTCAACAACAAGGGCATCGCGGTCGGCTTCTACCTCGACGCCAAGAGCAACTCCCACGCCTACGAGCTGGACCAGGCCACCGGCGTGTTCACCGCCATCAAGGTTCCCGGCGGCGTGAGCACGACGGCGACCGGCATCAACAACGCCGGTGACATCGTCGGCTTCAGCACCGACAAGAGCAAGGTCACCTCCAGCTTCCTGCTGGCCGGCAGCCAGCTGATCACCTACCAGTTCCCCGGCGGCAGTGACACCGAGGCCTTCGGCATCAACGCCAGCGACGAGATCGTGGGCTCCTACCTGGACGGCTCCGGCGTGATGCACGGGTTCACGCTCAGCCACCCGATGGGCCCGGTCTCCCACTGGCAGAGCATCGATGACCCCAACGGCATCGGCTCCACGGTCGTCAACGGCATCAACGACGCCGGTGACCTGGTCGGCTTCTACACCGACAGCGCCGGCAACACCGACGGGATGCTCGCCACCCCGTGAGCTCCCCGGCGATGAGCCCGCCAGCCAGCTGACCTGCCCCGCCTGCTCCCTCGGGCGGGGCAGGTCAGCTCCATGCGGTGCATCGCCCGGCAGATGATGATCTGATGATTAACCCGACATCGCGGGCATCTCGCCAGCTGGTGAGCAAGACTTGAGAGATGACCGACGGCGCGGATCATCTGGAGGTCGGGGTCCTCGGGCCGTTCGATGCGAGGGCCGCCGGCCGACGGATCATCATCCGGGGACCGACGGAACGCGCCTTCCTCGCCCGGCTCGCCATCGACGGCAACCGGCCGGTCAGCACCGACCGCATCATCTCCGATCTCTGGGGCGACCGGGCGCCGCGACGGCCCAGGCAGGCCATCCACGCCCTCGTGTTCCGCCTCCGGCGGGCCCTCGGCGAGATGGCGCCCGCCCTCGAGACCGGTGACCGCGGCTACTCGCTGATGCTCGCGGCGGATGGGCTCGACCTCTGGAGGTTCGAGGCCCTCGTCGGCCTCGGCCGCCGGGCGCGGGCCGACGGCGGCCTCGACGCTGCTGCCCGCCACCTGACGGAAGCCCTGGCGCTGTGGCGGGGTGACGCCCTGACCGGGCTTGACGACTGCCCATTCGTGCCCTCCCGCGCTCGCCAGCTGGCGGAATCCCGGTTCGAGACGCTCGTCGAGCGGATCGAGATCGACCTTGATCGCGGCCTGCACGCACGCCTGATCCCGGAGCTGGAGGCCCTGGTCCTGCAGCGGCCGACGCATGAGGGCCTCTGCCGCCTGCTGATGACCGGCCTCTACCGCTCCGGCCGCCAGGTGGACGCCCTGACTGCCTACGAGAGGCTGCGAAAGCGCCTGGCCGGGCAGTTCGGGCTCGACCCCAGTCCCCGGCTCAGGGAGCTCGAGCTTGAGGTCCTCCGCCAGGACCCCAGGCTGGACTGGCGGGCTCCCGCGGCTCCGCCGGGCTCGCGGCCCGCTCCGCCAGGCCCGCTGCCTAGCCCGCCGGGCTCGCGGCCCGCTCCGCCAGGCCCGCTGCCTAGCCCGCCAGGCTCGCGGCCCGCTCCGCCGGGCCCGCTGCCTGGCCCGCCTGGCCAGCCCGGCCCGCCCGGCCCGGCGTCGTCGGTTCACGACGCTTCCGGGCCGCGGCGGGAGAGAATCCGGGGCAGCCTCCCGCACCCGCTGACGTCCTTCATCGGCCGGGGGGCAGAGCTGGCCGACATCAGCGTCCTCATCAGCCGGCATCGCCTCGTCACCATCGCGGGTTCCGGGGGATGCGGAAAGACCCGGCTGGCCATCGCCGCCGGTCACCTGCTCGCCAGGGACCGTGACGTGCGCTTCGTGCGGCTGGAGGGCCTGACCGACGGCGGCCTGGTCCCGGTAGCAGTGGCCGAGGCACTCGGCGTCCGGCTGGGGAGGGGGCAGTCGGCGACCACGGAGCTCACCGACGCGCTCGCCGGCCGTGACGTGCTCGTGCTCCTGGACAATTGCGAGCACGTGCTGGCAGCCTGCGCCGAGCTCGTCGTGGCGGTCCTGGAATCCGCGCCGGACGTGCGCTTCCTGCTGACCAGCCGAGAGCAGCTCTCGGTACCGGGAGAGGTCGTGCAGAGGCTGCGGCCCCTCGCGGCGCCCCGGCCTGGCGAGCCGGACGAGCAGGTGGATGCCTCCGAGGCCGTCCAGCTTTTCCGGGACCGCGCCGCTGCAGCCGTCGGATCGGCCGACCAGCTGGGCCGGGCAGCGCTGCCTGCGATTGCCGAGGTGTGCCGCCAGCTGGACGGGATCCCGCTGGCCATCGAGCTGGCCGCGGTCCGGCTGGCCACGCTGTCGCTCGACCAGCTGTCGTCGCGCCTGGCTGACCGCTTCAACGTCCTGCACGCTGGGGCACGAACCGCGCTGCCGCGCCACCGCACCCTGCTGGCCGCGATGACGTGGAGCCATGACCTGCTCGACGAGCAGGAGCGCTGCCTCTTTCGCAGGCTGGCCGTGTTTGCCTCGGCCTTCCCGCTCGAGGCGGCCGAGATCGTCTGCGCCGGCGGCCCGGCGGCGCCCGCGGACATCTGTGATCTGCTGGCGCGGCTGGCCGCCAAATCGCTCGTCGTCGTCGAGCGATCGGACGGCGAGGTCGAGTACCGGCTGCTCAACACCATCCGTGAGTATGCCGACTCCTGGCTGGTGGACGCGGCCGAGCGCGGCGAGCTGGCCCGGCGCCATCACGACTGGTGCCTCGACCAGGCAGCCGGCGCGGCGCGGGCCCTGCATGATGGCGACCAGCCCCGGTGGGCCCGTCGCATGCGCTCGTGCATGGACGATATCCGGGCCGCGCTGGACTGGGCCCTGCGTCCCGACGGCGAGACGGTGGCGCTCGCGGGCGAGATGTGGCAGGTCTGGGAGATGCGGGGACAGGAGCGCGAAGGACGGCAGTGGCTGGGGCGCGCGCTCGCCCGCAGTGCGGGAGCCCGGCCGGATGAACGGGCCAACCTCCTGCTCGGGGCCGCGGTCTTCGCCAGGGGAGCGGATGCCTTCGACCAAGCGCATCAGCTTCTCCGGCAGGCCGCGAGCATCTACCGGGAGCTGGCCCACGCTGAGGGCACCGCCCGGTGCTGCCTCGAGCTCGGCCGGCTGCTTGTCCTGGAGAGCAAGCTCGGGCCGGCCCAGCGCTGCGCCGATGACGCGCGGCGGCAGTTCCTGGACCTGGCCGATGAGTGGGGCGTTGCCTGGGCGAACGTGCTGGCCGGCAATGTGCTCATGGTGCGCGGCGAGTACGAGGCGGCATCGCGGATGCTGGAACCTGCCCTTGCCGCAGGGCACCGCCTCGACAACCCGGTCCTGGTAGGAGACACGGTCGTCTTCCTGGGCCTGGTCGCGGTTCGCAGCGGGTGCGTTCGCGAGGCTGCCGGGTATTTCGAGGAGGCGCTGCGGATCGGGCGGATGCTGGGCAGCGACGCCCTGGTCAACGTAGCGCTCGCCAACCTGGGCGTGGTGGCCGGCCACGAGGGCGACCATGGCCGGGCGCTCGCCCTGCTGGATGAGGCGCTCGCCATGGCCAGGCGGCGGGGCGAGCCGCTCGCCGTCGCGCGGATTCTCCTCGAAAGCGGCGAGATCGTCGGCCGCCAGGGCGAGCACTCCCGCAGCCAGGCCCTCGCCAACGATGCCCTCCGCGTCTACGCCGAGATCGGCGCGTTCAGTCCTGTCTCCCAGTGCCTTGACGTGCTCGCCCGGGCGTCGCTGTCGCTTGGCCGCATTCCGCGGGCCGCGACCCTGCTCGGCGCGGCGGACGCGGCACGCCGCGACCTGGGGCTCGCCGCCCCGGCCCCGGCCGCCTCGGCGGTCCTGGCGCAGGAGAGGCAGGAATGGAAGCGCGCGTGGCGGCGGGGAGCCGAGCTCTCGATGGCCGATGCGATCCGCTTCGCCCTCGAGGATGCCTGATCGCCCGGCTCGGCGATGCCTGACCACCCCGGGGGCGCCGCGCTCGCCCGCGGCGCCCCCGGGGGGTCCTGCTCGCTAGACGCCCGGGATATGGCCGAAGCCGTACAGGACGTCGGAGGAGATCGAGTCCTTCCTGACCACGGTCCCGGTGTACGGCGCATCGATCATGAGCCCGTTCCCGAGGTAGATCCCGACGTGGTTCGGTGCGGCCTGGCTGTCGCCAGGAGTGTCGAAGAACACCAGGTCACCGGGGACAGCCTGCGCCTGCGTCACGTGCTGCATGGCCGGCCACTGCGTCTCCGTCGTCCTGGGGATGGCGATGCCCGCCTGCGCGTACGCCCACTGCGCGAGGCCCGAGCAGTCGAAGCCAGCGCCAGGCGCCTCGTCACCCCACACGTACGGCACGCCCATCTGTGAATAGGCCGCGTTGATGATCTCCTGGGCCTTGGTGGTGGGCGGCGGCGGAGTGACCGGGTACGTGCTTCCGCCCAGCGACCCGTAGAACGGGGCGTTGAAGCTGAAGACCCCGCCGTCCTTGGCGGCCAGCCAGTAGCCCTGGGTGGCGGGATCGACGGCGATGCCCACGACGGGGGCGTTCAGCTGCTGGCCGCCCATCGAGCCGTAGAACGGCGCGTCGAAGGTGAACACGCCCCCGTCGGACCCGGCCAGCACGTAGCCCTGGGTGGCGGGATCGATGGCGATGCCCACGATGGGCGCGTTCAGGTGCTGGCCGCCCATCGAGCCGTGGAACGGCGCGTCGAAAGTGAAGACGCCGCCGTCCGCGCCCACCAGGTCATACCCGCCCGTCACCGGGTCGCCGGATACCCCGACGATGGGCGCGTTGAGGTGCTGGCCGCCGAGAGAGCCGTGGAAAGCGGCGTCGCCGAAGGTGAAGACGCCGCCGTCGGCGCCCACGAGCAGATACCCCTTGTCATCCGGCGAGGCAGCCATGCCCACGATGGGCGCGTTGAGGTGCTGGCCGCCCATCGAGCCGTAGAACGGCGCGTTGAAGCTGAAAACGCCGCCATCGGACGCCACCATCCAGTAGCCGCCGGTCGCGCGGTCGGCGACGATCCCGACGATGGGGGCGTTGAGATGCTGCCCGCCCAGTGAGCCGTCGAAGGCAAGCGTGTTCGGAAAGCCGAAGACGCCGCCGTCACCGCCGGCGAGGTAGTAGCCGGCGCCGTTCGCCGCCTCGGTGATGCCGACCATGGGGGCGTTGAGCGCTACCGCCGCAGCGGGGGAGGCGGGGATCAGGGCGGCGGCGAGGCTCAGCGGTGCCAGCAGGCCACCCCACATCAGGGCAAGCAGTCGCGGCAGCCGCCGCCCAGGTGTCGATCGTCGGAGCACGTCTGACCTCCTGAAAATAAGGGCCGAAATAACCTGACGACTCCTTTCTACTGCCCCCTTCTCACGCGGCGCTTATCAGGCACTTACGCGGTGCTTACGGGGTGCTTACCCGCCGCTCAGGCTGGTAGCCATGACGCGCCGGGAGTTGTCTACTTACTGGTGACCTGCCCGGCGGATTACTGGTGACCTGCCCGGCGGAGGCACTTTCCGTGAATGGTGCTTTCCGCGAAATCAGCCTTCCGCGCCCCTGTTTCCCGCGGCCCCTGGGAGAAAATGATGTCCAAGTCACTCGGACGTGCATTCAGATCGGCCGGGGTAATCGCTGCCCTGATCGCCGCGCAGTTCGCGCTGGTGTTTCCCGCGCTGAGCCCGAGTCCGGCCGCGGCGAGCATCGCCCGGCCGCCCGCGGCCCGGCCTGACGCGGTGACGCCAGCCAGCCAGCCGGTAACGGGCATTGCCGGCACCTCGGACTCGGCAGGGTACTGGCAGGTGGCGGCGGACGGCTCGGTGTACTCCTCGGGAGACGCAGCCGGCCACGGCGAGCTCCCGCCGACGGTGCCCAACGCCCCGATCGTCGGAATAGCCCGCACCCCGGGCAACGGCGGGTACTGGCTGGTCGGTGCCGACGGCGGGGTGTTCAGCTACGGAAACGCCGGCTTCTACGGCTCCGCCGGATCGCTGCACCTCAGCGCCCAGATCGTGGCTATCGTGCCCACGTCGGACGGTGCCGGGTACTGGCTGGTCGGAGCAGACGGCGGGGTCTTCAGCTACGGGGATGCCGCCTACGACGGCGGCCTGCCGGGCCTGGGCGTCAGCGTGGACGACGTGGTCGGCGCCGCCCGATACCGGAGCGGGTACTGCATGCTGCGGGCGAACGGGTGGGTCTACTGCTTTGCCCCTGGCGACAATGACGAGCTCGCTCCCGGAGGCATCCAATTCGACATGGCGCACCCGGCCACGGCAATCGCCGCCACGCCGGACGGCGATGGGTACTGGGCCGTCGACCAGAAGGGCGAGGTCTTCACCGAGGGCACGGCCGGCTACGCGGGCGGCCTCGGATCCGATACCCTCAACGCCCCCATCATCGGCATCGCCGCCGGAGCGACGGACGATTCTTACCGGCTGGCCGGCTCCGACGGGGGAATCTTTACCTTCAACACGAGCTACGTCAGCAGCGTCAGCGTCAACCTGGAGCTGGCTCCCGGCGACGCCGAGAACGCGGCCCGGGCGATGCTGCCAGAGTTCGATGCCGGGACTCCGGCCAGCTATTCATGCCTGGTGGATCTGTGGGACGCGGAGAGCAACTGGCGCTGGAATGCGGACAATCCTGCCAGCGGCGCCTACGGGATCCCGCAAGCCCTGCCTGCCGCCAAGATGGCGAGCGCCGGGCCGGCTTACCTGACCAACGCGTTCACCCAGCTGCTCTGGGGACTCGGGTACATCAAGAGCACCTACGGCAGCCCGTGCGCGGCCTGGGCGCACGAGCAGAAATATCACTGGTACGGCGTGAACCGGCCAGCGAACCTGCGCCGGTCCTGACTCACGCGGTCGGGCGAAAACGCAGTTCCGGGACAGCCGCGGAGCCGGTACTGTCCGGCCATGGATCTCGACACTGCGACCGCCACGGCCACCGAGCTCACCCAGGCGATCCGGGACCGGCAGATTTCCAGCCGCGAGCTGCTGGATGACCTGCTCGCCAGGGCAGAGCGGATCAATCCCGCGCTCACTGCGATTGTCGCCTGGGACATCGATCGCGCCCGCGCCGGCGCGGCCGCCGCGGACGACGCCACGGCCAGTGGCGAGCTGGCCGGGCCCTTGCACGGGCTGCCGATGACCGTGAAGGACGCATTCGAGACCGAGGGCCTGGTCACCACCTCCGGTGCCCCGGAGCTGGCTCATCACGTGCCGCGGGCCGACGCGGTCGCGGTCGCGCGGCTCAAGGCGGCGGGCGCGATCATTTTCGGCAAGTCCAATACCCCGATGTACGCAGGGGACTGGCAGACCTACAACGACGTCTACGGCCGGACCAGCAATCCGTGGGACCTCAGCCGCACGGCGGGCGGATCGTCGGGCGGCGCGGCGGCGGCAGTCGCCGCCGGGATCACGCCGCTGGAGCTCGGCAGCGACATCGGCGGGTCGATCCGCAACCCGGCGCACTTCAACGGCGTGTACGGGCTCAAGCCGTCCTGGGGCATCGTGCCCGTTCGCGGTCACATTCCCGGCCCGCCCGGCAGCCTGGTCCAGGTGGACGTCGGCGTTGCCGGGCCGATCGCGCGCGGCATCGCCGACCTGCGAATGGCCCTGGGCGTCATGGCGGGCCCCCTGCCGCAGGACGCGGCCGGCTGGCGGCTCGAGCTGGACCCGGGATCCGGC
>Ga0302325_10016740_pt1 | contig 15517 bp, 20 predicted proteins | sample Palsa_T0_2_FD_201948 | JGI IMG/M metagenome (GOLD analysis project Ga0302325, IMG submission 201948) | Peat permafrost microbial communities from Stordalen Mire near Abisko, Sweden - Palsa_T0_2 | ecosystem: Environmental > Terrestrial > Soil > Palsa > Peat permafrost | place: Sweden: Abisko...
CCTCGATTCCACAAAGCGAACCGGCCTCGACCGGCCCAAACCGCGAGCGTGCGATCCAGACTTTTCCTTGCTGGTCCTCTCGGATCGACTTGACGCGACCCACGACTGTCGAATAGTTGATCAGGTCGCCGTTGATCCAATGCGCCAGGCCGCCACCGGTCCCGATCCAAAGACTGCCGTCGGCCGCGCCAAGGAGAGAATAGACGGCGGGTTGGGGCAGATGCTTGCCTTCTGGTTCGATCCATGGAACAAATCGAACGCCATCGAAACGCACCAGCCCAGCTTCAGTGCCGATCCATAGATAGCCGTCTTTCGTTTGTGTGATGGCATTGGGGACGCCGCTAAAGAACCCGTCCTGGATTCGCCACGCGGTATGGGCATATTGGGAAATATGTCGGCGCGGCTCAACGGCACGGGCGGAACTGAATGCCAAGAACGAGAAAATCAAGCAGAGCGAAAGCGATCGCAGGTTCAATCCCTCGCCATGTATTGCGAAGCTCATGCGTGGCCTAGAGTGGCCCGTGCGCAGCCGCGGGCTATTCCTCGCTGGAAACAGGTAAGACTGTCCACGGGGAATCTCGTTAATCCCAGACAGCCAAGCCAAATGAGAGCGTTTGGGATCACTAAACACTCCTCCACGCTACTCGATTCGCGGATTTAAGAAGCTACCGGGTTCTACAGCAAAGCTCCCGTGGTTTTCTATAGGCGTAGCATCCAAGTCAGATTTGAAGCATTCCACGGCGGACGGCGATGGTCACCGCATGGGTCCGATCATTGGCGCCAAGTTTCCCGACGATGTTCTTGATGTGAAAATTAACGGTCGTTTCAGAAATGGCCAGTTCATCGGCGATCTGTTTGTTGCGATGACCATCTCGAATTAATCGGAGGACTTCGAGTTCGCGAGTCGTAAGGTTCTCCTCCCCGAGGTGTTCCGCTAGCCGGGAAGCCACCTCAGGCGGAACCTGTCGCCGACCCGAATGGACGGAGCGAATCAATGCCAATAACTCATCCTTCGGCATGCTCTTGAGGGCGTACCCCGCAGCGCCGGCATGTAGAGCCCGATTGATCTCCGCATCTCCATCCGAGGAGGTCAGAATGATGATGCGAGCCTGTGGAAATTCGCCGCGAATCGAGATAAGGGCATCTGTGCCGTTGATTCCGGGGAGTTGGAGATCCATCAGTGTAATGTCCGGACGATTAGCACGGAACTGCGCGATGGCTTCGCCACCATTTACCGCTTGGGCGACCAGCAACATGTCCGACTGAGAGCCGATGATCGTGGCGATGCCTTCGCGAAAGACAGGATGATCCTCGACGCTCAGAATACGAATGGCCTTGGAGGCATCGGTAGCCAGGTATCACCTCTCACGACTGGGAGGAGCGTGGTCTCTAGAATAGAGTGCGGATTCTTGAGTGCGTCGAAGGCAACAACCGGACGCCCAGCTTCAGGTACAACGTTGCCCAAGCCCCACCGTTGCAAAGAGTCTATCACTGGCTCACGAACCTGGTGGCGAGCGCCGGGCGAGGCTTTGGACACCTTCCCGGAGCAGCGGGCCTCTCACCCGCCAGGCCCTTGGAGACCGCGGTGGGGAGTGGGCAATCTTTGGGCGCTTTGGTAACATCATCCAACTCTAACGCTCAGTTGGGGGACGAGCGATTCTCATGTGCCTACCCGTGGATCACTGAATGAGAATCTTAGGAGGCCAGATCCATGGAGAGCGGTGCGATCTTGCCCGTTCGGGCTGTGGAAGTCCTCCGCAGCGGACACCTTGTCTCTCCGATCGTTACAGCTTCAGCTGTCTCAAGCCGGCGTGTTGGATGGAATGGCATCGCTCTTGAGGCATTTCCAGATGTGCCTTCCAGCTACATTCCCGAGCACGATCATCCAACGCATTTTCTGAATTTGTTCACATCGGGTCGGGTTAGAGCGCAATGGACGATGGACGGCCGCACGCGAAGTGCGGATCACGGTGCCGGCACGCTTTATCTACTGCCGGCGGGCAGCCGCGATCTCGCGAGTTGGTCGGGACCGAGCAGTCGGATTATTCTCGTCATGGAGCCGCGATTCCTGGCGGGGACGCTAGATGAGACAGCGCACATGGGGGATGTTGAACTGCGGCCGAACTGGAATTTTCAGGACCGGCACATCGTCGGAATTCTGCGTGCTCTCCATGCCGATCTGGAAGACGGCTCGCCGGCGGGGCCGCTCTACGGCCAGTCGCTGAGCGTTGCACTCGCGCACTATCTTATTCGCCGTTTCGCGGTGCAAACGGCTCCCCATCGCGACTACCGAAACGGAATGCCTGCCGTCAGACTCAATCGCGTGTTGGATTTCATGCGGCAGAACTGCGGTCAGGAAGCGCGGCTCTGGGAACTAGCGAGTTTGGCGGGGATGAGTCCGCATTATTTCTGCGAACTGTTCAAGAAGAGCACGGGCGTGAGTCCCCACCAGTATTTGCTGCGCTGCAGGATGGATCGAGCCAAGGAATTCCTGCGCAGTCCACAATTCACCGTCCGGCAAGTAGCAGAGGCAACCGGATTCGCAGACCAGAGTCATTTCACTAAAGTCTTTCGGCGGCTCGCCGGCATCACACCCGTACAATTCCGTGCGGCTGCTTGACTGTCATAACGCGGCTTTCCCACGTGCTCACACGGTTCGAAGTTCGCTTTCCCGCATGTAGAGATGCTCAATATTTTCCAGTTTCCCTAGACGACGGACGAATCGCTCCTCGGAAGACTGAAATCGGGCACCCAGGAAGGCCTCTACTATGTCCAAGGCAAGTGCGGAGCCAACTATTCGAGATCCCATTACCAGGATATTCATATCGTCATGCTCGACACCCTGGTGAGCGGAGTACGTATCGTGGCAAATCGCCGCGCGTATCCCAGGCATTTTGTTCGCGGCGACAGAAACGCCGACGCCGGAACCGCAGATGAGGATGCCCCGCTCGGACGTGCCGGCCATAAGCGCCTTACCGACCACCGCTGCAAAATCCGGATAGTCTGAAGGCTCCGTGTTGTAGGCTCCAAGGTCGACAGCGGTGTGGCCGATTCTCGAAAGGTGCAAAGCTAGTTCTTGCTTCAGAACGAAACCTGCATGGTCGGAGCCAACGGCGATCTTCACTGGTTTCCTCTTTTCGGCAATTTGATCCTTGACACGAAGACGCTGCTTGGGCACGCCTCACGATCTCGCTGCCCGCGAAACTGCAAAGCTGTCCTCCAACACCTGGAAGCGGGCGATCTTGCCGTCGAAGATGCGAAGGATAAGCGCAAAAGGTGATTCGATAATCCTTCCAGTCGCATTGACCTTTGAAGCGAGGTCGCCGAAAATAACTGCCGAATCGTCGTTCGCCAAGATTCCTTTGACGTCGAAGCGCACGCGCTCCAGAAGAAGGCGCGTGCCGCGAATAAAGTCGGAGACGGCACCGCGCCCGGTCCTTCGTCCGATCCAAGGTAGTGCGCCAACGTCGCCGGGCACCTCAAACTGGACGTCGGTATTGAACAACGCTGCTATATCATCGGGCTCGGCCCCAGATCCAATTTGAGCGAGAAGTTGCTGCGCAATTCGGACAGTCTGTTCCTGGCTCATGCTCTCTTCTCAAGGAATGTAAGTTGAAAACGTGTAGTCCCGTTCCCTTTGTGGTGTGTGGCAGGCGAAACAGGCCGTGACAGCGTGAACTGCGTCAGGGACGAGCGGCTTCGACGGGTCACCGCCGCCCCACACCTGGAATCCCCAACCGCCGGTGGTAGGATACTTCTTCGCATCCTTTACCATCACTGCTATCGCCTTCTTGTTGCCTTCGACGTAAGAACCGTCTTTCACCGAAAACTCGTGAACGTCATCCGCAAAGATGGTTCCGTCGGGATAAGGGAGCGGACCGCCGTTCTTGAGCGTGGGCAATCCCTTGGCATTCACATGGATCAGGTGCATGCCACCGAGTTGCCCGAAAATCGGGCTGTCCTTGGTCACGATCATGGAATTGACCTCGAACCAATCCCGTAACCCGGTAGGGAATGGAACGTCGTAGTCGGTTGTCTGCGCGGAAACAACGCCCATCCACAGCAGGGTTCCAACGACGTAGAGAATACGTGCATACTTGTGTTGCATTGTGCACCTCTGGAGCAAGATGGCGAAACGATAGACATTCTTAACTGTCAGTTTTCGAGAAGCCGGTACACGTGCCAGGGGCAGAATGTACCGGCCGAAGTCGATCACGCCGCTTTTTCTTGTACGTTTTGTTTGATGAACGCGAGCAGATCGGCATTGATCGTGTCCGCGTGGGTGGTGGGCATTCCGTGCGGGAAACCGGCATACACCTTGAGCGTCGCCCCCTTCACCAGTTTCGAGGACTGCAGGGCGGCCGCGCCGATGGGCACGATCTGGTCATCGTCGCCATGAAGAATGAGAGTTGGCACGTCGAACTTCTTTAGATCTTCGGTGAAGTCCGTCTCGGAGAAGGCCTTGATGCAGTCGTAGCCCGCTTTCATCCCGCCCATCATCCCTTGGAGCCACCACTTTTCCCGGATACCTTCCGAAATCTTGGCGCCGGGCCGGTTGTAGCCGTAGAACGGCAGGGTAATGTCCCTGTAAAATTGAGGCCGATTCTTAACATATTCGGCGCGCAGGCCGTCGAACACCTCAATCGGCGCGCCCGCAGGATTCTTGTCCGTCTTCAACATCAGCGGCGGTACGGCGCTGATCAGAACGGCCCCCGCGACACGCTTGCTGCCATGACGGCCGATGTATCGGGCAACTTCTCCGCCGCCGGTGGAGTGGCCGACGTGGATCGCGTTCTTGAGGTCAAGCTTTTCGGTGAGGGCCGTGAGATCATCGGCATACGTGTCCATATCGTTGCCGTCCCAGGTCTGGTCGGAACGGCCATGCCCTCGCCGGTCAGCTGCGATAACTCGATAGCCATGCTGCCCGAAGAACAACATCTGTCCGTCCCAGTCATCCGCGGTGAGCGGCCAACCGTGACTGAACACTATGGGCTGGCCCTTCCCCCAATCCTTGTAATAGATCTTCGTCCCATCTTTCGTCGTGATTGTCGGCATGCCATCTTCTCCTTACGGTGTGATTTGAGTTAAGGATTTCCATTCTTCTTGCCTAGTCGCGAAAGCTCCTTCCGGAGTCTCTCGTTTTCCTGCTCTAGCTCGCGCATTCTGTTTTCTGCGGGAGTGACCGCTTCTCGAATTTCGTCCTCCGTGTACCGAGGGACAATGTGTTGTTGGCAATTCCAGTCGAAGGCTTCGATGCGGATTACGTACACCCTTTCCGTAAAAGCTCGGTACTCCGGATCGCGAACCTTCTCGACCCACTCTCGCGCTTGTTCACCTTCGAAAATCTCGACTCGGCCGAGTATCTTAAGACGCAACTGTCTTGGATAATCGACCAAGATGAGTGCCACCCGGCTGTCGGTCAGCAGGTTGCCGGTGCTGATGTATTGCTTATTCCCACGAAAGTCCGCGAAAGCAACGGTTCTTTCGTCGATCACTTTCAGAAAGCCCTTCGGGCCGCCTCGGTGTTGAACGTAAGGCCAACCCGTCGAGCCTAGAGTCGCCATGTAGAAGGTGTCGCGTTCACCTATGAACTCTGACTCCTCCCGGCCCAGTCGAGCGGGCGATGACCCAGATCCCTCAAGGCGCGCGTACTGCCGACGGCTGCCGTACCGTTCTTGCAAGGCCTTAACGGCTGGGGTGAACACCAGAGATCCAAAGTTTGGCATTCTGTTTCTCTCGGGCCGCGAACTGGCTGCGTCGCCAGCCCGCGACTCTCGTGAGCTTTACGCCGCCTTGCGTTGTTGTTTCGTTAAGAAGCTTTCGATGCGGTTTGCGATCTCTTCTCCGTGCGTCTCGAGCGCGAAATGACCGGTGTCCAATAGATGCGTCTCAATGTTCTTGAGATCCCGGTTGTATGGATCAGCCCCCTCGGCCGGGAAGATGAAATCGTTCTTTCCCCAGACAATGAGCGTCGGAGGCTGAAATTTCCGGAAAAACGCCTGGAATTCCGGGTATAGGGGAACATTCGTCCGGTAGTCGTACATCAGGTCCATCTGAATGTCTCGATTGCCGGGACGATCCAAGCCGATCTGGTCCAGGGCCCAAGTTGTGGGGTCCAAGAGCGTCAGGTCCTTCACTCCGTTTTCGTACTGCCACCGTGTGGACTTGGCGTCGACCAGGAAATGAATAGCCGCGCGACTCTCGGGGAGACCATCGTTCCAGTATTTCTTGATTGGGTTCCAGAACTCCCGCAGTCCCTCCTCGTACGCATTCCCGTTCTGCACGATAAGGCCCTGCACTCGCTCGGGATGGAGCAACGCCAGCCGGTAGCCAACTGGCGCTCCGTAGTCCATCAGATAGAGGGAGTATTTGCTGACACCGAGTTGCCCAACAAGCTGATCGACAATTTTCGCGTAGTTCTCGAATGTATACGCGAAGCTCTTATGATCTGGCATGCTGCTCAGGCCGTAGCCGGGATAATCGGGAGCGATGAGGTGGAACGAATCAGCGAGACGAGGGATCAGATTTCGGAACATGTTCGAAGAGGTTGGGAAGCCGTGCAGAAGCAGGATCACAGGAGCATCTTTCGCACCTGCTTCCCTGTAGAAAATGTCGAGGTCGTTGATACGCGCCGTCTTGTAATGCACGGTGCTGTTTTCTGCGGAATTGCTGATGTTAGTCATCTTTGTTTTTCTCCTTTACGTTCTGTAGAGCTTCCGACGTCAAGAAATGCGCACTGCGATCAGACGGTTATGTCTTACCGAGTTCCCACCGCTTTGAATCAGTGGGGTTAGGACCGGGCAACGTGAACTTCACCGTTTCGCTGGTGATGACTCTGCGCGCAGGGTCAGCCAGTTGGATCAACACCTGGTGTGGGCCGGGTTTCAGACCGACCACGATTAGCGTTTCACCGCTGGCGTCAACGAAGTGCCGGCCTGAGTCGCCGACGGCGACGTGAACGCGGCCGATGCGGGGCGGCACTTCGAGAGTGCCTTTGCCAAACACCGGGACGACGCGCAAGTTCTCCGTCCAGTAATGAATAAAGACGAGACCTTGTGACAGCGGTTCGGGGAGCGCTGGATCGACAATTAGCTTGGGCCGTCCTTCGTTTTCGATAGCCATCAAAGGTGACGGGCCGCGCACATCCCTGGCGCTCTGTGCTGCTAATGTGGATGTGAATAGCGCCACCGCAGCTAGCAAAACGCCGACCCATACGTGATTCATGACTTGCCCCCGATGTGGTTTCTTGCGCGACCCCTAACACGGATTCCTTATGGCACTTCTCCTGCCAAAGCTCGCGACGCGATGGAACGCTCTGAAAGAGCGGTGAAAATACCTTGTCATTTCCATGCGGAATCTCGGTTGCTCGACAGGCCAGCTTGCGATCCTAATTGCTCTCTTGAGAATTCACGAGGGCGCGACACCGACTCCTGTTCAGTCAGGTGTCATTCTCATGACACTCATCGCGATGGGAGCAATCTCCAGTTCCGCGGATGAGCCGCAGAATCCCTCGATTTCCGGGAAAGAGTGATTGGGTCTTTCTTTGGCACCGCTCATGCATAGCCATTTCGGCAAGGAGCTGCCAATGATCACTCAAGCGCGCACCGAACTTTCACGCCGCCAATTTCTCGTTGCAGGTGGTTTCACGGTTGCCGCGGCCTGTCTTATTCCGCGGGGACTCTTCGCCGAGGCAGACGAGCTCGTGCCGGGAGCGATGAGGGAATCCGCCAGGGCAAACATCACGGTCCAATCCCTTCGTCGCAGTATCAGCGTCCTTTCGGGCCCCGGTGGAAATATCGCCGTTCTCACCGGACCCGACGGGAAGCTTGTCGTGGACGCCGAAATTGTCACCGCAGGTCCGAATGTCTCGGCAGCTCTGGCGAGCATCAACGCGGAACCGATCAAGCAATTGATCAACACTCACTGGCACTTCGATCACACTGGCGGCAATGAGTGGCTACACGAAGCCGGAGCCAGCATCCTGGCGCAAGAGAACACCCGCAAGCATCTTTTGGTAGACACGCGGGTCGAGGGCTGGCACCACACTTTCCCGGCCTCGCCGGCCGGTGCTATTCCCTCGACCGTCTTCAGCGAGGGGTACACCGTGCGCAGCAACAACACCACTCTGGCTCTCAGGCACTACCCGCCCGCCCACACGGACTCCGACATCTCTGTGCACTTCGAAGAGGCCGACATCCTTCATGTCGGGGACACTTTTTGGAATCGTGATTATCCCTTCATCGACTACTCGACCGGCGGTAGTATCGACGGCCAGATACGCGCGGCGGAGGCAAACCTGGCGAAGGTCAACGAGAAGACGATCGTTATTGGAGGGCACGGGGCTGTGGGCGGCAAGGCTGACCTGATTCTGTTTCGCGACGTGTTGGTCGAAATTCGAGATAAAGTTGCAGCCCTGAAAAAACAGGGCAGGACTCTCGCGGAAGTTGTCGCCGCCAAACCGGGCGCTCGCTACGACGCCGAATGGGGAAGGTCATTTATGACGCCCAGCGCCTTTCTTGAGTTGGTGTACCAGGGCGTCTAATAAATCAAACCCTTTGGAGGGGGACAAGTGATCAAAATACTCGCCGGATTGATTTTGGGCTTATGCATCGGCTCGGCCTGCAGGTGGTTTGATATTCCACTGCCAGGGCCACCCAAACTTGTAGGGGCGCTTTTAATTGTTTCTATCACTCTCGGTTACTTGGCGACCGATAAACTGATCGCCGCCAAATTCTCATCGAAAGCCCCCTCTGTGACGAGAGAGATGTGCGGCGGGCCAACCGGCGATGTGATTTCCCGTCGCGCTTCCTGACACGATGATATTCGTCAAGTGACGACAAGGAGGGAGTGAGACATGAGAGAAAGCTGGCATGGCCCCTTGGTTCTGTTGATTCTGGTCTGTTCAATCGCCCCGCTGGCTCGGCAGGGCCTTCCTTCCTCTCAGAAGGAACAAAACGCCGGAACGGCGGGACTGGAGATGGAACAAGCGATAGAAAAGATGCACACCGGGATGGCATCCATCAAGCCAACCGGAGACAGCGACGCGGACTTTGTCAGGCTTATGCTTCCACACCATCAGGCAGCACTGGATATGGCGAAGGCCGAATTGACGTATGGCAAGGATCCCCAAATGCGCAGGCTGGCGCAGGAGATCGTTACTGATCAGCAATCGGAGATTGAGCTGATGCAGCTTTGGCTGGAGCGGCACAGGTTTAGTTCGCAGAAGTAGAACAGGGGCGACTTTGCGACCGACGGTAGGGAGATAAACGTGAGAATCATTCGTTGGTTATCGGTTGTGTGTTTCGTGTCGCTTGGATTTGCTCAACAAGCACCTTGGGGACGAGCCAACATTCCCGTTTCGGCGCATGATCGAGTTTACGCGGCAGATCAAACTTCAAACACCGTTTCTGTGATCGATCCTTCCAGCAATACGCTTCTCGGTGTGATCAGACTCGGCGATCCGGTGCCTGGCGCTTTGAGTCCTCTCTATAAAGGAGAGTTGCTGGTGCATGGGCTCGGATACTCACCTGACTCGAAAACCCTAGCGGTCGTCTCCGTCGGCTCGAATTCGGTCACGCTGATTGACACGGCGACCAATGCGATCAAAGGCAAGATCTACGTCGGGCGTTCGCCTCACGAACCGTTTTTCACGCCCGATGGCCGCGAGCTGTGGGTGACGGTCCGAGGCGAAAACTACGTCTCCGTCATTGATCCGGCGCAGATGAGGGAGATCCGCCGCATCGAGCTGGCCAACGGTCCGGGCATGACCATGTTCGGCCCGGACGGCAAGTACGCGTTCGTCTGTTCGAGCTTCACTCCCGAGCTTGCCGTAATCGACGTGGCATCGCATCAGGTGATCAAGCGCCTGCCCCAGGTAAGTCCTTTTTGCCCCAACATATCGGTGAGTCCAGAAAACGACGAAGTCTGGATCACACTCAAAGATGTTGGCAAAGTGCAGGTGTTCAGCGCGCAACCGCCTTTTGATCAAACGGCTGTGTTGGAGACAGGTCCGATCACGAACCATTTGAACTTCGTTAACAACCGCAACGGCAAATTCGTCTATATCACCATCGGCGGAGTCAACTTGGTGAAAGCATTTCGCCGGGGTGCGAATCCGGAACTGGTCGCCACTATACCGGTCGGAAACCTTCCGCACGGTGTCTGGCCGTCGGGGGACGGTTCAAGAGTGTATGTCGCGCTGGAGAACGGCGAACACGCCGTGGCGATTGACACGATCACGAATAAGGTCGTCGCCGAAATCCCGATCGGGCAGACGACGCAGGCGCTTGTGTACGTTCCCGGTGCAATCCCAAATGGCGCCGGCACGGACAACCTTGTGCCCCTTGGGGAGGCCGCCAATACGGCGCGCCTGCACTTGGAAGCAGGCGGAATCGCGCTACCGACCGCGCAAGCATCGGTGGCAGTGAATTCGCTCGGTCTCCTAGATCTCGTACAAATCGCGGCGGAAGGACTCGCTCCAAAATCGCAATATCGCGTTTACCTCGCCGAGTCTAACCATGCGCCCTTCGGCAAACTGGAAGCTCTGGCCGTACTGAAGACCAATCCTGATGGAGCGGGAATCGTCCAAGCTATCGGCCCCCTGAAAGCACTCGCTCATCGCGAAACTGGTGGCTCCGCAAGTCAGTCTGAGAGATACCTCGTCGTAACCGATATGTACGACGCGTTGCAGGTTGTACTGCGACAAAGCACCGCGTCGACAGATCATTAACGCCGTTCGTCGAAGGAGAAACCATGTCGACCAGACCTCCGCTCCCCCCATTCACGCGCGAGACCGCGCTCCAAAAGGTGCGTCTCGCCGAAGATGGTTGGAATACACGCGATGCTGAAAAGGTCGCCCTCGCATATTCGCTTGATTCGCGTTGGAGAAATCGCTCGGAGTTTGTGAACGGAAGACAAGACATCATCGCTTTTCTCACTCGCAAGTGGGCGAAGGAACTCGACTACCGCCTGATCAAAGAGCTTTGGGCCTTCACCGATAACCGCATCGCAGTGCGCTTCGCCTACGAATGGCACGACGGCTCGGGAAACCGGTATCGCTCGTACGGCAACGAGAATTGGGAATTCAATGATGATGGCCTGATGCGGCTAAGGTTCGCGTGCATCAACGATCTTCCAGTCAAGGAATCGGATCGCAAATATCATTGGCCGCTCGGCCGCCGCCCCGATGATCATCCCGGATTGAGTGACCTTGGTCTTTAATCAGCCGTTTCGTTATCGCGCGAATGCTGGGTTCTCGAGGTGCGATAGGCATAGCGCAAGATACTTGGCAGAAATGGGGCAAAGATGCCGCAAAGACTTGCAGGGCGAATTGCCGTGATTACCGGGGGAAGCAGTGGGATCGGGCTTGCGACGGCAAAGCGGTTCGTCGATGAAGGCGCGTACGTTTTCATCACGGGACGCCGGAAGAGCGAACTCGACGCCGCGGTGGAACAGATAGGACGCAGTGTGACGGGTGTTCAGAGCGATGCCTCAAAACTATCAGACATCGACACGCTGTATGCGGTGGTCAAGGAGCAGAAGGGCAAGCTCGATATTGTCTTTGCCAATGCCGGCACCGGCGAGTTTGCTCCGCTTGGCCAAATTACCGAGGAGCATTTTGACAAACAGTTCGACGTGAATGTGAAGGGGCTATTGTTCACGGTGCAGAAGGCATTGCCGTTGCTGCAGACGGGCGGATCGATCGTGCTGAACGCATCGATTGTTTCGACCAAAGGGAGTCAGGCGTTCAGCGTTTACAGCGCGACCAAAGCCGCGGTGCGCTCATTTGCGCGCACCTGGTGTGTGGACCTGAAAGATCGCAAGCTACGAGTGAACGCTATTAGCCCCGGGGTTGTGCCAACTCCGGGCTACAACACCTCGCTGGGAATGACGCAGGAGCAGGTCGACCAGTTTGTGCAAGGCTCGATTAGCGGCATCCCCCTGGGCCGTCCCGGTACCACCGATGAGATCGCGAAAGCGGTTTTGTTTCTGGCCTCTGATGACAGCAGTTATGTGAACGGTATCGAGTTATTTGTCGACGGTGGCCTAGCGCAGATTTAAGGGCGGCGCGCCGAACGACGGACCAAATTCCGTTGAGACTGCGGCGCAATGCCCGACGTCGACAAGAGACAGCCACCAACCGAGTAGTGACTCATCCTTAGATTAAATCTGCGATTGTAGGTCGTTTGCACCATCATCCCAACGGCGGATGCGCGACGCGCAGCTTACGGGTTTCGCCGATCATCATTTTGGTGGGCATCGAGAAATCGCGACAACTGAACCGGAACTTCTTCGCGACCGCATGGCGGACGTTCGATTTGCGTGAGTCACCGTCTGCGAGCATACGGTTCCCGGGAATCCCGTGGACCACCTAGTCATTCACGCTGATGCAGGAGCCTCCTGGAAAGCGGTTCGCCCCGCAAGACGCAGGACGGGCAGCTGGCGTTCGACTTTGCGGGTGATCCCCGCAAGCCAGCAGGGTCGGAGTTGCGTCCAGATGTGTCCGGCAGTTTTGCAAATTGTTCATTCGCTTAGGATTTAACCTGCCTGAGTTTAATCGTTTGCGTCAGTTAAGGGGAAGACTCTGGAATTCTGCCGTATTCTGGCATAGAGGGAAAATCGATGTTTGGCCGAACCCTGATTACGTTGCTTGTGATTCTGGTGTGCCTAGCCGGCCTCTTCGCGCCAGTCTAATCAGACCCGCTTGATGGGTAGCCTCAGGGTGTCTCGCAGGATTAAAAATAGGATGGCCCCCACTGGCAGTGACACGTAGACCACCCATGCTCCATGACCCGAGCCCGCCAATTCTCGATGAGCTCGACAAGTGTTCGAGCCTCGGAGGAGCGATGGAGCCAAGAATATACTGGAACTCGCTATGCTCATCATCCTTGGCGGCCTGCCAGGTACCGGAAAGACGACCATTGCACGAGAACTTGCCCGCCAGCTAGGTGCAGTTCATGTGCGTATCGATTCTATCGAGGAGGCGATTCTGGATTCAGGAGTGCTCAGCTCACCAATCAACGACGCCGGCTATCGTGTGGGCAACGCAGTTGCCGCGGACAATCTCCAGGTTGGTAGAACAGTGATTGCAGACTCAGTGAATCCTATTCCGCTCTGCCGCGATGCTTGGCTCGAGGTCGCGAAGCGTGCACAGGTACCTGCCGTTGAAATCGAGGTTACCTGTTCTGACACCAAAGAACATCAGCATCGGGTGGAAACACGCATATCCGACATTGCCAGATCGCGGTCCCTTACTTGGCAAGACGTAGTCTCACGAGACTACCGCCCTTGGAACCGCGACCATATTGTGATTGATACCGCCAGCCGGACCGTCGAGGAGATCGTCACGATAGTTCGCGGAGCGATCGCCAAACAGTAGTCACAATCACGGCCCCACCCTCGCGTGCCCATTCCAGGTGACGCCCTTGCAGAATTATCAATGGATCTGCATTTTGAGCCTCTGCTCACAGATTGCCTGGGTCAGTTTGGGAAAGCAGACGTGGTCAACTTTTCGCGAGCGCCGAAACCAATTCACGTCCGAAGTATTCGGCTCCCACCGAATTGGGTGGTTATGCCGATTGGCGTAACGGCAAATGGCGTAGCGCTAGCAAGAATGAAAACAAGCACCGGCTGTGCGTCGAATCATTGCCGTATTCAACGCATAACGTGCGTGGAATATTTGCCCCCTGCTTCGAAACTTCAGAACGGTTGGTTGCCTGGCATGCATCCTTGTTCCCGACTGGGCGCAGCGGCATGAGGCGAATTAGGGTCGGAGCCTGCCGAGATGACAACGAAGATCCAATGCAGGTGGTCTCCGGGCCGATGGGCAAAGAACGTGTTCACTTCGAGGCACCAGCCGCGAAACGACTGGACCCCGAGATGTGGACTCTGCTCGATTGGTTCAATGGAAACACCGAGGGCGATTGGGTAATGGAGGCAGGGGTCGCGCATCTATGGTTCGTCACTATCCATCCCTTCGAGGACGGCAACGGTCGTATCGCGGGAGCGATCGCCGATATGGCGCTCGCGCGATCCGAACAAAGTTCGCAACGGTTCTACAGCATGTCGGCCCAGATCCGGCAAGAGCGTGCCGAGTACTACGACATTCTGGAGCGGACACAGAAAGCGACCATGGACATCACGCCGTGGATGGATTGGTTCTTGCAATGTCTGGGACGTGCCATCGACGGAGCAGAAGCTACCCTCGGAACCGTACTATCCAAAGCGCGCTTTTGGGAGACCTTTCGTGATGCTCTGCTGAACGAACGGCAGCGTCTTGTCGTTAAGCGCTTGCTCGACGGCTTCGAGGGAAAGCTCACTACGATGAAATACGGGAAGCTCGCGAAATGTTCCCACGACACCGCATTGCGTGACATCGCCGCACTTGTTGAACGCGGCATCCTGGTGCGAAATCCGGAAGGTGGACGCAGCACAAGCTATGCGCTTGCAAAAGTCACGTGAGACTGGTTGAGACCGTTTTGGCTATCCAACCAACCAACTCAGAACTAGCATCGCTATGTGGAACTGGGTAAGAAGCGCATGGAATTTACGCGCAAGGGATTCCAGCGGCCCTGAAACTCATTGATATCCGCCGTGCGAGCGGAACTCGAAGTAATGGCCTGGAGGGACGGGCTGACTAGCAAGTAAATGGAAAGGGTTAGTGGGGGCTGGCCTTGCCCGCTTAAGCGGACAGCTTGAGCGGGCATCCTCGAAGTGGGAAAAAAATCGCCGACACGTGGGACGTTCACTATTCTAAGGATCGACAACGATCTATCCGCGCTCGCGGCCCTGGCGCACGATGGCCACTAGATCGCCGGCCGACACTTTCACCTTTACACCTTTCACATCCAGTGGTGACGCTGCGGCAGTTCGCAGGGGCAGAATGCGGAACACGGTCCCATCGCGGCGTCGAATTTCCACCGCCCCGTCCCGCTCGGCCTCGTTGAGCACCGTGGCAAAATGTCCTCGCGCCTCAGAATAACTGTAGGACTTCATCGGCTGCTGGCCTCCAGCACGTCCAATTTCAATTCGCGCGCGCGCTCTCTCAATCCGCCGTCCAGCGTGAGCAGCGGAGCTCTTTCGTTGATGGCACAGGCCAGTATGTACGCATCGTAGGCGTATACATTCAATTTCGCCGACAATTCCAGTGCCTGCTTCAACCCCACCTCGGCCATGCGAATGGGGATCGCAGCGTAGGCCTCCAACAACCGGAGTGCATCCTTGATGCCGATTGCTCTTCGTTTGAACATGGCCGACATCGCGTTCCCCATTTCCCAGTGGACCGAGGCCGGAGCTACCAGGATCGCGCCACACGTCAGCCTGACCAGGGCGGCCTTTTCCGGCTGCTCGGCGATGACGGCGAGAATTGCCGATGTGTCGATCACTATTTCCACGACTCAGATTATATCAAGGTTGTACAATTGTACAAGTTAATTGAGAAAGGCGGGGAGCATGCCCACCCTTCGGTTCGCGATGGGACGCAACCATCAGCTGTCAATTTTCTAACTTCGCACTCCGG
>Ga0302325_10016741_pt1 | contig 15517 bp, 10 predicted proteins | sample Palsa_T0_2_FD_201948 | JGI IMG/M metagenome (GOLD analysis project Ga0302325, IMG submission 201948) | Peat permafrost microbial communities from Stordalen Mire near Abisko, Sweden - Palsa_T0_2 | ecosystem: Environmental > Terrestrial > Soil > Palsa > Peat permafrost | place: Sweden: Abisko...
GTCCCCGCATGCCGGCACCATGGCCTGGGCATCATCCCCTGGAGCCCGCTGGCCGGCGGATTATTGGGCGGCGCATTGCAAAAGCGCAAGGAAGGCCGCCGCGGGAACGAAGGTTTCGAAAAGCGCGTTGAAGCCAAACGCCCCCAATTGGAAAAATACGAATCGCTCTGCAAAGAGCTCGGCCAGGAACCCGCCAGCGTCGGCCTCGCCTGGCTGCTGCACAACCCCGTGGTCACCGCGCCGATCATCGGCCCCCGAACGATGGACCAACTGACCAGCGTATTGAAAGTGCCGAGCCTGAAGTTGTCTGCAGAGACGATGGCTGCGCTGGACAAAATCTTCCCCGGCCCGGGTGGTGAGGCGCCCAAGCCGTATGCGTGGTGAGCGAGCAGCATGGGCGTGCCGCACCGGACTACCCCTGAACGGACTACCCCTGAACGGGCCGACACGGCCACGCTCTGTTGGTTTTTGGGATGGCGGCGACAATACTGCCACCAATGAAGATCATCTTTGTGCTGCTGCTCGCCTTGGTGGCGTCACATGCAACCGCCGCGGAGCCGTCGTTTTATTTAGGCGGGGATATCTCCAGTCTGTCAGAATTGGAAAAGTTCGGCGCGGTCTATCGCGACAATGCCAAGCCCGGTGATTGCATCACCATTCTTCACGATCATGGCTGCAATCTGTTTCGGCTCCGATTGTTTGTGAATCCCGATCACGACTTTGACAAAAATTACGGCGCCACTCAGGACTTGCCGATGGTGCTGACGCTGGCGAAGCGGATCAAGAAATCGGGCGCAAAATTCTCGCTGGCGATCCACTATTCCGACACCTGGGCCGATCCGGGAAAGCAGTTCAAGCCGGATGCCTGGAAGGATCTGCCGCCAGGCGGGCTGGAGCAGAAAGTCACCGATTACACCGCCGGGGTGATGGCGGCGATGAAGGCCAACGGCACGATGCCGGACATTGTCGAAGTGGGCAACGAAACCACCAACGGCATGCTCTGGCCCGATGGGAAACTGGACGGCAAAACACCGGAGGAAAAAGATCGGAAGTGGGACCGGTATGCCGCGCTGCTCGAAGCGGGCGTTCGAGGCGTGCGATCGCAATTCACCGCCGATCGGGCTCGGGTGCTGATCCACATCGACTCCGGTGGGAAACGCGGCATTCCTTCCTGGTTTTTTGGCGAGCTGAAAAAACGCAATGCCGATTTCGACATCATCGGTCTGAGCTTTTATCCGATCTGGAACGACTCGCTGAACGCGCTGAAGCAAAACATGACCGAGCTTTCGCCGATGGGGAAGGACATTCTCATCATCGAAACCGCGTATCCGCAAAAGCCGATGAAGCAGACACCGCAAACCACCTGGCCGATGACACCCGCGGGGCAGAAGCAGTTTTTGGACGAGTTGATTTCAACCGTGAAGGCCGCGCCCGGTCATCGCGGCATTGGCGTGGTGTGGTGGTATCCCGAGGCGGTGCCGATCGCCCATCACAAAGTCTGGAACGGCGGAGCGCTGGGTTGGTTTGATGGTCAGGGGGATTTACTGCCGGCGATGAATCAACGGTGACTCTCGCGGTTAACCAACCGTCATAGCGACCGTTTCAGCGGGTTTATTCTGTTCGGCCATGCCGGCAATCTCCGCCGCCAGGGCGCGGTAGTCGGCGGCGCCGTTGCTGGCGGGGTCGTATTTCAAAATCGTCTGTCCGAAGCCGGGGCTTTCGGCCAATTTGATGTTCCGGCGGATCTTGCTGGCAAACACCTTTGCGCCCGACCAGGGCAGCGTTTTACCCTGGGCAGCGGAGATGAAACTCGTCAGCTCATTCACCACCTCGGTGGTCAGTTTCGTCTGGCTGTCGTACATCGTCAGCGCGATGCCGGTCACCTTCAGCCGGGGATTCATCCGCCTGTTGACCAGTTGAACCGTCTCCAGCAATTTGGCGACACCCTGCAATGCCAAAAACTGCGGCTGCATCGGGATGATCACCTCGCCGGCGGCACACAGCGCGTTGATCGTGAGCAATCCCAGCGATGGCGGGCAATCCATCAGGATGAAATCGTAGTCGAGACTCGCAGATGCGGCTGCTGATTCGAGGCTGTTTTTCAGCAGCATCTCCCGGCCCAGCACGGTGACCAGCTCCACCTCCGCGGCGGCCAGATCGATCGAGCTGGGCACGAGCCACAAGCGATCACCGACCGGATGCACCGCATCCTTCAGCGGAACCTCATCCACCAGCACATTGTAAAGGCTGATGATTTCCGGTTTGGGATCCAAGCCGTAATTGATGGTCAGATGCGCCTGCGGGTCCAGGTCGATGAGGCAGACGCGCATGCCCCGCTCGGCCAGCGCAGCCCCGAGATTGGCGGTGGTGGTGGTTTTCCCGACCCCGCCTTTCTGGTTCATGAACGCGATCGTCCGCATGCGCTGCGAGAATATCGCGGTTGGCGGGTGGAAGATAGGGCGTTATCCATTAGCCCCCCGCTCTGCGGGGGATTTTTAGAAACCCCCGCAAAGCGGGGGGCTAAAGGGAAGAGTGATATCCTCAATGGCTGGGGAACGGAAAATACGCGGCCTTGTTATTCGACGGCGTCACGCCATTGCGATCGACGATAAACGCCGCCCGGCGTTCCACGGCCAGCGTGGCGTTCCCGGTGCCCGCATTCCGCCAGCCCTGCAGCAGCACATAGCAGGTGAAACTGTCCGAACGGGTGGTGATCAGATTGCTGATGTTGTTCAGCAGCAGGAAACGCTCCTGGAAATCGTAGCGCACCTGCGGCAGGGCCGGTTGAACCATGTTGGTGCCGATGCCATTGGGGGAGAAAACCCCGTTGGTCGGCCCTGCGGGAGATTGGGTCATCGCAGTGTTTTGCGCCTGGAAGAAGGCGGGCACGTTATACAGGTCCATGATCGATTTGAACGGACCATAGACGTTGCGGTAGGCGATGATCCCCTGTGCGATGGTGAGATTGGTAGTGGGAACGTAGGGATTGGTAAACGGCAGCGATGCCAGCACCGGCAGCGGCGCGGTGTTGATGTTGACCAGGCCCTGGATTCCGGTGGTGTCCTCGGTATTGGTGGCGACCAGCGCATTTGAGTAGTTTGCGTTGGTGTTGGCGACCGGAGTGGGGATCGCGGTCCCGGGCGGATACTTCGCGGGGGGATTGGGGATGACGGAAATATCGGCCTGCGTTGGATCCACGTTGGGGTAGTAATCGTCGTGGGGCGCCTCCACAGTCAGGTAGTCGAACAGCTTCCTGGTCCAGTGATAGTGCCAGTAGATTTTGTTCTGGTTGGCGGCGCCGGTCATGTAACCGGGGCCAAAATCCAGCTGGGCGGCTGGGTTGCCGACGGCGGTGGGATTTCCAAGCGGGCAGAATCTTCCGATCTGTTCGTTGAAAATCGTGGCGTTGCTGTTGTTGGGCAAATCACCGGCAGGCAGGGCTGAAGTCCCTGCGCTGGTGTCGTTGGCCAGCGCACTGTCCATGGTCACGCTGTTGATTTCCGTGAAGTTGTTGGACTCGGGATTATTCAGAACATACGGACGGATGCGGTAGGCACCAATGAACGGAATCTGCAGCATGTCCGCATTGCGGGCAAACCCGCCGAACGGATACATGAAGGTGGTTCCGGTACTGAGCCGGTTCGGCCCGGCCATGTTGAGATTGTTCAGCTCGATGGGAACGGTGTTGTAGGTTGAAGCGGGATTGGCCACGGTGGCGGGAAACACCGAAGCGCCGCCATCCGCCCCGCCCAGATTGCAGGGCGCCAGCGGCGGTGCTGGCGGGCCGTTGGGATTCTGATTGTCGGGGATGGTCGACAACTGCATCGCCGCGGTCGCCTGCCCCTCGGCGGTGCTGGAGTTAAAACTGCCGGTGTTGAAATACCGGCCATAGTTCGGTGCGGCACCGGGGTCATAGTAACCGGGGTATACAAAGTTCCACGCTTTCCCGGCGGTGGAATCACTGCCCCGGCGGTAATCGTACCGGTAGACCATGTTGTCGGTCGTGGCGGGAATTTTCAGCCCGGTCAGATCGATCTGGTCCACCGGAACATAGTCGGCAAGCATGGTCGAAGGCTGTGATTCGTCGAACCGGTCGTCAGAGATGCCCGTGCTTCGCGACGGCTGGTTATCCGCCCGGCGGGGACGCATCACGTACACCTCGTTGGGCTGATTGGCCACGCCCAGCGCCTGCAGCGCCAGACCCGGAACCTGCACCGGCTGGCTGCTCACCGTCAGGTAATTCGGCAGGGTCTGGTAATCACTGATCGTGGTCGCGATGTCGGTCGGAACCATCGGCCCCTGATAATCGTAAAGCACCAGAATGCCGGGCAGACCGTTGGCGGCGGCGGGGATCGTCGTTCCCGCCGGAATCGCCAATCCGGGTGACATTGTCAACGTCGGGAATGAACCGCGGTTGACAAACCCGAACTGCCAGTTATCCAGCTTGATGGCCTTATTGTACGGATTGCACAATTCAATGGCGAAATAGGTTTTGGACTGCGCCCCGGTGGTCGTTCCGTTGGACTGCAGCACCATCTCGGTGATGTACGGCTGCATCTCTGTTCCGTAGACCTCCACGTCGTACTGGGGATTACCGGCCGAGTCATCCAGCACGATGTGCCTGCTGGTGACATCGTCATCGCTGTCGCGGTCATCGACGGCATTGATGGCGGCAAGAGCGGCGCGCAGCTTGAGCACCTGCGCCGCGGTGAGCTGGACCCGGCCCGCCGAGCCCGGTGCCTTGGGGTCGCGGATGGGGCTGCGGAACATCGGCAGCTGCTGTTCCCCGCTGGCGTTGGACAGCTGCGCCTGCATCGGTGGCTGCCAATGCTGAACCAAAGCTCCGGCTGAACCGGTCGCGTACTGCGGCTGGTTATCCACGCCGATGCTGTCGGTCATCACCTGAGCAAATGCCAGCCACAGGTCTTCGAAGGTTGCGGTGTTGACCGATGCCTTCACCGGTTGCTGATACCACGGAAGCCCCGGCGGGCGCGTGCCCAGCTGCCAGGCGCTGCCTTGAGCGCCGGCCCAGTAGCCCACGGCAGCCTGATTGTACCCCGACGGTGTACCGCCGGGTGAACCGCTGTCCAGGATGGCCTGCGGTTTGTTCTGGCCGGCTCCGGAATTGTGCGCCCGGATGCAGACGAAGGACCGCGCCGGCACACCTACAGTGTTGCTGCCTGGCTGGCCCGGTGAATCCACCACCCAGTCACCGAAGTTGTAGTTCGTATTGGTAGCCCACGGAACCGGGGCGGCGGATGAAGCATTCTTATACCGCGGCTGCACGGCGTTGGACGTCGCGTTGTCGCAGGTGATGCATGTGCGCATCGGCATCTGGATGCCGCCCGTGGTGGACTGGTTGGCAAACAATTGTGAGAACCACGCGGTTGTCTGTGCCGGTGAATAGGGGGTGCTGCGCTGCCCGGTATACAGTTCATTCGGCAGCAGCTGTTCAATGTAGGATGGGCTGGCGTTGGGGTTGATCAGCGAGAAATGGTAGGCGATCGCAGCCGATTGATTCAGCCCCAGCCAGGCGAACTTCGGCGGGCTACCCAGGGTGCTGTTGGCCAGCCCCCCGGTGCCCGGATTCCCCGGCCGGCGAATCAGCTGGGTGTACAACGCGTCGCCATAGGAATACCAGTTGAAATTACTCGGTGGCGCGGGCACCAGACCCGTGTCAGGCGTTGGCGTGGGATAGCTGTACAGCCCCGGCGTTGCCGAGGCTGACACCGGTGTCGCGGGAACGAACTGCCCGCTGAAGCGGTAGGTGTTCAACGCCGCCATTTCCTGTGTCGCGCCCGGTGAACCCGCAACCGGCGGGGTTTGATACAGCAGCTCCTGCAGCCCAATCCCCGTCGGGAAAAATCCGTAGTTCGGCAGCACGGTCGTCGGGGAATTCGGATCCCCCGCCACGGTCCATGCCGAGGATGCGTTGATCGCCGAGTTGTTGTCGATCACCCGGATATCGGCGTAGTAGGTGATGTTGTTGATCGGCCCGACCGGCAGCTTGAACATCCCGCCATCGGCGATGCCATCCCCCGATGCACTGGCGGCGAAGGTCGCCCAGTTGTTGTAGGCCTGTGTGTTCGCCTGCGGCAACTGGCTCGCGGGCTCGACGCCCATCGGTGTGAGATAGACCCCACCCGGTGGAACGTTGTACGTCTGCCCGTTGGGCATCTGCAATGTCGTCGGATTGCTCTGCGGCGAGGGCACAAAATAAAGCATCGCCGGGTAGAGTTGCCCGTTGATGGTTCGGTAGGTGGGGAACGCCTCGATCACCGCCTTGTTGGCCGCCAGATACAGATTGGTGGACGCATCAAACGGCGAGTCAAATGAGTAATCCCCGCTGCCATCGGGGAACAGCGGGAACGAGACCGAACTCCAGAACGGAACACCCGAGCCGCTGCTGCCGCCGGTGTTATCCGGCCAGCGCGCGGCCTGGAAAACGTTGGTTGATGCGCTGTCGAAGCTGTTGTAGCTGCTGGCGGCCGGCATCGGCTGTGCCGCGAAGCCCACATAGGTTGGCATCTCCTGCCCCGCCGGGCGGTACTGCAACCCGGTGCTGGTGCTGCCGAACAGCGCATTGGCGATCGCGCTGTTGGTCGCATCGATCACACCCTGCACCAGCAGATCCGCCTCGGTGTTGACCGAGTTCTGCTGCGAGGAATACCGCTCGGTCTGGGTGCTGGACAGATAAGCGGTGCCGATCAATGCCAGCAGCACCAGCAGCGCAATTACCAGGATCAGGACCGAGCCCGGACGGGCTTTTTTCCAGCGACGTTTGAGGTTTATTCTTGGAATTGACATCTTTGGTCCGTTCGTTTTGGTCAGTTGTCAGTTGTGCAAGGTTCTGCCCACAACGGACAGGTACTCCTCAGGGAACCGCATAAATAAACTGATACGTCTGCCCTTCGGGCAACCGGCCCGTGGGGTCGTCCACCGTCACGGTGATTCGGATCAGCTTGGGTTTCACATCACCGGGACCCCAGGCGCAGACATAGGGTGCCCCCGGCTGCATGGTCAGCAGGTTGCCGGCGCTGTCAAAATTCATCTGGGGGCCGGTTTTCTCGAAGCTCTGCGGAACATTGTTCGTCCATACCGCCAGCGGCATCACATCGCCGTTGAAACGGTTGATGCTTGCATTTCCGCTGGTGTTGCGCGGCAGGCCGTACCAGATGATCTGCTTGCGCTGCTGCGGGGTGTTGGGGTTGATCAGCACGTAATCAATCTGCCCGTCCGGGGCCACCTTCTGGATGCCGCCGTATCCGATGGCAGACGGATTGTTCTGCTGTGTGAGATAATCCCCCGCATACTCAACAATGAACTGGCCGCATCCGCCCAGGCAGTAGGGTGACGCCTGTGCCATGCCATTGGAGTCCAGCGGTTTTGGGGCGTACGGATTGCAGCGGAACCGGTTGGAAACCACATAGTTTCCCGGTTGCGGCAGCGGGATTGTTGGATTCGGATTGCCGTCCATCATCTGATCCCACCAGGCGGTCCGGCTCGCAGCCACCTGCGTGTTGGAGATGTAGCTTTGCAGCTTGTTCCTGAAGGACTGGATTGAAGTGGCGGCCAGATCAAATCGCGAATCCTGCAGAAGCCACGAACTGCTGTCTCCGGTGGAACCGACGGCAGCCGGTGCGTTGGCGCACAGCGGCTGCAGGTCTGTCGCCAGCGTGGTGCCGGTCGGATACGGCTGCTGCCGATCGATGAATCGCTGATAAAAACCGGCGTTGTCGGCAATGAGCCCGTTGTTGCTGTCCACCGACTTTTCCCGCAGCAGCACCGCCACCCGGCCCAGCACAAACTGGACGGCAAACAGGTTGTTCGGATTGGTCGACAAACTCCCCTGCCCGGGCAGCGTGCTGGTGGTCCAGTTGCCGTTGTTATCCGGCAACCACAGATGACCGTACCAGACCCACGCCTCCTGGCTGGACATGTTGTCCGCATAAGTGCCCAGGTTCCCCGTCTGCCGGCTGAACAAATCGCGGGCGAAAAATGAGAGCGTGTCGAAGCGGTGGTTTCGAAGGTTGTAAGTCCACGGCTGAACGATTTCACCGGGGACGGTGGATTCGCCTTCGATGTGGTTGTTGTTCAAATCGCGGGTGTTGGCAAAACCGTCGAGATCACTGGCCTGATCGGTCTTGTCATGGAAGGCGAAATTCGCGTAGCTGCAGATGATCAGCGAAGCCGAGTCGTTGGGTCCCCCGCCGGGCGAAACCATCGCGGCAAAGTCGCTGTCCAGTTCCGATTGAAGGGTCCGGCTGTAGCGGATGGCGGAGTTGACCGCCTCGCCCGCCCCCACCGCCTGCGTGGTGTAGGTGAAGATCTGGTTCACCCCCAGGATCAGCAGCAGCACCAGCGCGATGGAGATCATCAGCTCGATCAGCGTGAAGGCGGATCGGGAATGGAAGATCGAAGATCGAGGATCGACAATCGCTGATTCTTTACGTTTGAGTTCCATGTCTATCCTCTATCCTCTATCCTCAATCTTCTATCTTCGATCCTCGACTCTCCGATTACTGAACCTGGAAATACGTCGCGAATATCCCGATGTCCTGCGCCCCGCCGGTGTAGGTGGCGCTTGAGCCGGAAGTGGTCGGGTCGGTCCGACCGGCGCCGATGATGTACACCTTGGCGTACCCGCCGCCGGCTTTGCCGAATTGGAATGTGCCTCGCGCCTCGGCAAGCATGTACGCATTGGGGATCGTGTCGGGGCTTTTCAGCGTCTTGTCGGGCATCATGACCGGCGGGCGGATGCCGTACTGCGGATCCAGGTCAAAAGTGCCCGGGTCGAACGCGATGCCGACATTACCGTCTTCGGTGGACACCTTGCCCAGCCGGAAGATGCGGCCGTTCAGCGCGCCGGCGGCGTAATAACCGGGGATGTTCGGCTGCATGTAGTAGTCGGCCTGGCTGCTGCTACCCTGCACGCGGGTGCCCGACGGATCGAACGGATAATCATCGGCGACAATGACAAAAGCCCCCGGAACCGCCGCCGGTGGCGGAGGATTGTTCGCCCCGCCCGGCCCGGCGTAGGTGGTCAGGTACATCTTCCCCGCAGGGGTGCCGGGCAGCCAGATCAGTTGTGCGTACGCCACCGTTGCCTGCAATGTATTGGTCGGGCTCAGAAGCGCCGTCTGGTTCGCCAGCGGTGCGTCCGCGATCCGGCCGGGTGTGCCCCACAGCCCGCTGGTGCCGGGCGTCAATGCCATCGAATAACCGGGCATCATTTCATAAAGTGACGAACCCAGCGATTTGCCCAGCAGATAGCTTCGCCCCAGCGGTGTGGTGGGGTTTCCGGTGGGGATGCTGGAAATCTGCAGACAGGACCCCTCGAGCCCGGTGCCGTTCACCGTTACGGTGTCCGGGCAGATCGCGGTCTGCGGTGCTGCCACGGGCGGGTTACCCGGCAGCATGGGGAAATCCGACGGGGTGCTGCTGACCGAAACCGTCGACGGGCCGGGCTGGTAAACCTCATCCAGCGTCGGATCGTAGACCGATCGGTTCCGCACGGTCATGGCCAGCACGATCAGTTCGGCCGCGTTGGAATTATTCTCTCGCTTGTAGAAGGCCGCGTACGCATATCGCGGATCGCTGGGCAGAACCGTGTTGGCCTTGATCAGATCCCACAGCGACCCCACGATCGGCACCACCACCGCCGGGGGAGCCACCGCCACCGACACCGCGGCCTGCCCGTTCACCACCGCATTGTTACCCGCCGTTCCCAGCACATACGGCTTGACCGTCGCTGGAAACAGGAACTGGCTTACCACGGTGTTTGCCGCCGATGCCGGCATGCTCGACATGTAAATCGGATTGGGAATGATGGTCGGCAGCGAAGCGACGGCAACCGCCGCCTGCCGCGCGATCGCGGCGGCGTTGCTCTCCTCACCGGTCGCCTGGCTCTGCTGGATCGCCACCGGGAATATCGCCGCGATCAGAATGAATCCGATCCCCAGGATCACGACGGCGAACATCACCTCGGCGAAGGAGAACGCGGTGCGGTGGCGAGAATTGAGGATGGAAGATCGAGGATCGAGGATCGAGGATGGTGCGCTGCAGTTTTCCATTTTCGATCCTCTATTCTCAATCATCGATCTTCGATTTCGCATGTTCGATCCTCTATTCGCAGCCTCACTCCGCCCTGATTAGCGTTCCCGTGTACCGATTGATCAGCAGCGGGGTGGAATTCTGATCCAGCCAGCTTTCCTCCTGGGCCTGCGTCGGACCGCCCGTGGGCGATGAGTTGTAGTACGACGACGCCTGCGCGGTGGAGTAGAAATAGGTCGGATCGTTGGTCGGGAAACCCTGGCTGACAAAATCGTTCCGCTGGTAAACCACCAGCCCGAACTGCGAGGGCACACCAAACTGAATCAGGTTTCCGACCGAGTTAAAGATTCCGACATTGGTCACCGCCGGGTATGCCTGATTCAATCCGCTGGAGATCGCCAGCTGGCTGCTCCCGGCAAAACCGTATGGCTGGGAGGTCAATCGGCCCAGGCCGTCGAACAGGATCACGCCCACGGTGAGATACCCATCCGTCAACCGCTGGCCGTTGCTGTAGCTGCAATTGCAGATGGTCTGCACGGCAATGCCGGCGGGGAGCGGTTGCAGGTCGGTGTCGGTCCGCATCTCGATCGGCGGGCCGTAGGACACCTGCCAGACACCATAGCTCTGCTGGCCAAATCCCGGGGCCGTGGTGATCACCCCGGGATTGTTCTGGTTGGAAACAAAGTAGTAGGCCAGCCCGGTGCTGCTGGTGCGTTTGACGGCACTGCCGTTGGCGGTGGGTGTGCCGGCGGTCCATTCCGGGCAGTTGGGGAATTCCACCTCGGCCATGTACTGGGCGTTGGTGTTGGGATTGTAGATGAACGCCACACCGATCGGTTTTTGCAGGCCGATCGCATCGGTGCGGGCGCGGCTCAGCATGGCGGCGATCATGTTCGCCGCGCCGGCTTCGCTCTGGCTGCCGGTGATCACGTGCAGCACCGGCACCGCCATGCCGAGCATCAGCAGGATGATCACGATCACCACAAGGATTTCCACGAGGGTAAAACCGTTTCGGCGGAGTCGGCGGGATGGTTGACGCATTTCCATGGTGGTTCTGTGTAAAACGCTATGGAGCCAAATCACGGCTTCTCGAACGAATACAGATTGTCATCGCCTTTGCTGAAATCTCCGTCGGGCCCGGCGGAGGCCCAGAACAAACGCTTGTCGGGGGAAGTCACGATGACCGAACGGCCACCCGCCTTGAGGACTCCCTGACCGGTCGGAATCGAACCATTGCTATTCAGCGCAGTGCCGCTTCCCAGCGCACCGCCAAAAGCGCAGATGATCGGATTACCCCAGCCATCCAGCAGCACGGGATCGGTGGGCTCATTCTGAAGCGGAATCCAGTAACCGGTATCGGATGGCGGCGGGGTCGCTTCCGAAGGCCCGCCGTTGGGATTCGGTGGCACCGCATGAATGCAAAGATACACCTGCGACACCCCGGTGGACTGGTCGGTATAGCTCACCGGCGTGAAAACGCCGTAGGCAACATTGCTCGGAGAGGTGTAGGTGAAATCGCCAAGGATGCCAAGCCACGCGCCCGAATTGGTCGCATAGGTGGTCAGGAACATCCGACCGGCCGGGAACTTGTCCATTTCCGTGCGGATGTTGGGCTGCGAACGCATCAGCGAAAAAACCGCGCGGGTGATGATGACATCGATCCCGATTCGGTCGCCCGAGGGGTTGTTCGACCCGCCGGACTGCTCGACCGCGATCTCGGCTTCCAGCGTGACATTACCGGGACATGGCAGAGTCGCCTGATCGACATGCAGCCGCGCAACCGAATCATACTCCGCCCACATCGCCCGGCAGTTTTCCAGGATCTGCACGGTCTGCTGGCGTTTGGAGTTGGTTTGCAGCTTGCTGATCCCCACGATCAGCAGAGTGCTGAGGATGGCGATGATGGCAACCACCACCAGCAGCTCGATCAGGGTGAATCCGCGATTTTTCAAGCTCAACTGCTTCACGCTCAGCTCCTTCGGGGAACGCACGATCAAAGACTATTCACGATGTCCAATGCGGCGGAGTGACATCATCAGGAATTAGCAATATTTTGACACTATGGATGTTGCATTGTGTTGCATTTTGTTGCATCCGCCGAGCCGGAGAACAAAAAAACGCAGAACCAGGACCGGAAATATCCTCCGCAGGATTTCACGGTTTCCTGGTTCTGCATCACGACATTCAAAACAGGGCCGCCAAAACAGGGCCGCTGAAGCGACCACTGCCGGTACGGGCCTTTTCTTCATTCTGCATTTCTCGTTAACGCCGATTCCTCATAGCTGTACAGGTTGTCTTCCCGCGTCAAAAACAGCCGGTCGGGCCCGGCGGAGAAGAAGAAGAAGTCATCCCGGGGCGCCATTCCGATGGCTGGGTCCTGTTTGGGCATAAATACAATCGGGCTGCCCCAGGGGTCTTCGATACCGGAGTCTTCCAGCACCGATGATTGCGGACCGGCATGGTGCAGCGCGCTCACCAGTGGATCATTGCCGGCCGTGTCACGTTTTGCCAGCTCACCCAGCCGAAGATACCGGAAAAACTGGGCATTGTTCTGCCGGGCGCGGATCAGCAGATCCGACTCGCTCACCGCCAGGGAGTTCGCCTGCGACAGATCCATCAGCGGCATCACCGGGGGCAGATGACCGTCGTTCTGCCGGGTGTATTCATCCATCATTCCCTTCAATTCCGAAAGCATCTGCCGGGTCAGCTTGTCCGCCGCCTCCCGCCGCACCCGCTTGGACAGATTCATCATCATGCCCAGGATGACCATCAGCACCGCGAGGGTGAGGAAGAGCTCGACGAGGGTGTAACCGCTTCGCGGTGAAAATGCGGAATGCGGAATGAGGAATGAGGAATGCAGAGGACGGGACATGCGCCGTCTGCACAAATATTCATTCCTCATTCCGCATTCCGCATTCCGCATTTACTTTCTAACTCCCGGCGGGAAATCCACATTCGCGAGAATGTCGTCGGTCTTGCCGTTCTTGTCCCGGCCGAACATGCCGTCCAGGCCGGCGCACCACAGCAGATACGGCTGGGTGGTTGTGGCGGATTCACCATTGTCGATGCTGCCATCCAGATTCGTGTCGCCCAGCAAATAGGCCATATCGGTGGGGCTCAGAAGGGGCTTATTGGTTGTCATGTCCATCGTGTTATCGAAGGCGTTGTACAACGGTTTAACCGGCTGCGGGCTTTGTGGGTTTGAATTAGTGACAAAGCCGGCGTTAAGTGTAACCGCCGGGGAACCCGGCAGGGCCGGATAATACAGGATCGGGCTGCCGGTGCTGTCGAGGATCTTGGCGTCCTGCATGTTGGTAAAAAGGCTTGGGCTGGATTCCAGCTTGAATTTGTCCGCCTGCAGATATGGGCCGTACACCTTGCCCGACAGCGTACCGCTCGATCCACCACCGACAACGGTCCGGCGGACCCGGAATCCGGGGCCATCGGCACCGTCTTCACCCGAATTCGCATAAGCGCCGGTGCCCGCCGGGCCGGGGGCAATCAACGCCTGGCACAGAAGCCGGGCACCGCGATCATTCGAATAATCCAACCAGGTTCCGTTATACTTGAAATTTTGGGTTGCCTGATCCGCCGCCGGATCGGCAAAACGCGGGATATCGTGGAAATCGGCCTGATATTGCGTCAATGCCATGCCGATCATCTGCAGATCGTCGCGGACCCGGGTCTTCTGGGCGTTTCGCTTGGCGATGGTCAATCCCACCAGACCGATGCTGAACAGCAGCGCGATGATGCCGACAGTGATCATCAGTTCCACCAGCGTAAAGCCGTGGTTTTGCGAATGGGTAGATCGCTGAAGCCGGCGTTGTTGGACAAGTGATCGCATGGGTTCCTGAAAGTTCTGGATCTTACTGGGCAACCTGCCCCTTATTGGGCAACCTGCAATGTGCCGGGGAAGATGATGTCATCGGTGGTTCCGTACAGCCGGTCGGGACCGGCGGTGATGAGAATGAAACCGTTCTTCTCCCGGGCCACACCCGAATGGGTGTTGCTGGCCAGCGGGTCATAGCTGTTGGCCGGGTTGTTCGGGTCGACGCGGTAGTTGGGATCGCGGAGATACGCCAGGGCATTCTGCCCGGCATTGTTGTAACCCGAGACGATGGTGTCGGTCAGGTTTGCATTCCCCAGCCCCTGCAGGCCGTGATAATTCTTGGAGCTGTTGGCGATCACACCGATCGTGCTCTTGGTGTAGTCCAAAACCTGGCACAGGTCGTACTGCGGAACTTCGATCGGGCCGGGGGATTGGGAGTCGACCAGATTGCCGCCATTCCCGTCGGTGTTGCGAACGCCCACGATCGCCGTTCCGCCGGAGTTGGTCCGGATGTAGAGAATCGGCATGGGGTCGGGATACTTGTCCAAAAAAACCGAGATCGGGGCATCCGTCGGTGATCGCCCCGCGGCATCGGCAAAGCTCGCGCCGTTGCCGCCGTTGTACGACATCATCGGCAGCGAAAGATCGCCCTGGCGGATCTGAATATACGACTGCTGCCGGCGCGGGTTGTTGATGTTCAGATTCGACGCGCCCACCGGACCGGGGTTTTTGCCGTCGGGGAAGAGGTCCAGGGGGTTGTAAACAAATGCCGAGGGCGCCCCGTTGGTGTTTGTCTGAATCTCCAGACCGCCCTCCAGGCCCAGCACCAGGTTTTGGGCGCCGGTGATATGCTGTTGAGCCCCGCTGGAAATGGTGATCCCGTTAATGCCGGTGAGCGGGTAGCCATACGCATACACGTTTGGCTGGCCGCCTGGAGCGTAGGCGGTGCCCAGCTGATTGTTGGACAGCGGACCCGGATACGCCTTGAAGTCGCCGTAATACTGCTGAATGGCATTGCTGATGGCTGACAACTGCGCCGAGGTTGACGCACCATAGGCGGATTTTCGGATTTTCGGAATGACCGTCACCAGCAGCCCGATCAGGACGCCGATGATGCCGATCACCACCAGCAACTCGACCAGGGTGAAGCCGCTTGGTTTGGTTCGATTGGCTTGGTGGGCAAATTGTGGAGACATCTTCCGCCTCGTTGTTATAAAGCCGCCGATGGTATCGGCGGTCTGTCTCTGTCGGTGGCAAGACCGCTGATACAGAAAAAATACCGCCGATACCATCGGCGGCTTTTTATGAAGGTTAATTCTTCTGTGGTCCCGACACGCTCTGAATCAGCGCGATCATCGGCGCGAACAACGCAATCACGATGAACCCGACGATCACGCCCAGAACCACGACCATGACCGGTTCCAGGATGCTGATCAACGAGCCGACCAGCACGTCCACGTCGCTGTCGTAGTTGTCGGCGATCTTCATCAGCATTTTGTCCAGGTCGCCGGTTTCCTCGCCGACGTCGATCATGTTCACCACCAGGGCATCGCACACCTTGGTGGCGCGCAGCGGGTCGGCCATCGATTCACCCTCGCGGATGGCATCGTGAACTTTCACCAACGCCCGGCTGTA
>Ga0302325_10016742_pt1 | contig 15515 bp, 13 predicted proteins | sample Palsa_T0_2_FD_201948 | JGI IMG/M metagenome (GOLD analysis project Ga0302325, IMG submission 201948) | Peat permafrost microbial communities from Stordalen Mire near Abisko, Sweden - Palsa_T0_2 | ecosystem: Environmental > Terrestrial > Soil > Palsa > Peat permafrost | place: Sweden: Abisko...
ATAAATCACCGAAGCCCTCGTCTTTGAGCGCCAGATCAGCCAGCAACAAATGATGATTCACCACGACGATGTCGGCCGCTTGCGCCTTGCGCCGGGCCTCCATCACGTGGCAGCGCGAAAACTGCGGGCACTCCTGGCCGAGGCAGTTCTCGCGGGTCGAGGTAATGCTCGGCCAGATCGGCGACTGTTCCGGGAGGTCGGTGAGTTCGGCCAGGTCGCCGCTCTTGGTCGTCGCTGCCCAGCGCGACACGCGCGCGAGCAGGCGTGCGACGTTGCGCTCCGGACCCAACAAAGCGCCCTGCTGAGTGGCAAGCTCCAAACGATGGCGGCACAGATAATTGGTGCGTCCCTTGAGCAGCGCAATCTTGGCTGGCATTCCCAGCGCTTTTGCCAGCATGGGCACGTCGCGGCGAAACAGCTGGTCCTGCAGCGTGCGGGTACCGGTGGAAATAATGACGCTGCGCCCTGAGAGCAGCGCCGGTATGAGATAGGCAAAGGTCTTGCCCGTGCCGGTGCCCGCTTCGACTATCAAGGGTTCGAGCCGAGCGAGTGCGGCCCCGACCGCTTTGGCCATCACGGCCTGCTCCGGTCTATAGGCGTAGTCGGGGAGCGCCCGTGCCAAGGGACCGCTCATGCTGAAAATGTCTTGGTAGTCGGTATTCATCTGATGCGTGCTTTCGTCGCGTAAGCGTACGACGAAACGGCGCCGACTATTTGACCCGTGCGCGAAACCGCACGAACGCCACCGAATTGCCTTTCAATGCATTTTTTAGCTGCCAGCGGATATGGGTATAGTCCGCCGCCGCCGCGGCCCGCAATTGGCCGCCCGGTTCTTGAATCCTTAAATTCTCCGGCGCATCGAAGCTGCGCCCGGCGTCGACCGAATAGGTGACTTCGGTCCCGGGACCGACCGCCGTATCGGGCAGGTAGGTCATGTGCTCGGGAACGGCGTAAGTCACGACCGGCCGCGGCACTGAAATGGGCGCCGTGTTGCGCACCTCGAGGGTATAAATGACGATGTCGCCGGAGACCACCCGGTCGGCGGGAATCAATTTGGTGGATCCGCGGCCGTGGGATTGACTCGGTTGCTGCACCTCCGCGATCGCCTTGATGCTGATCGGATCCGAGTCCGCGGGGCTGCTGCGGCCGATGATGACAGCGACAGCGATCAGCAATCCGCGGGTCGGATAAAGGAGCGCTCTATACATATTCTCAGTGTACGTTAAGCCGTTTACGCCTGTCATCATAAGACATTCATAATCAATAAGTTATAACCAATTCTACAATTGAATTCTATCTCTGCTACACGATTCTTCCGCGCCGCAAAACAATTTTCGCTGCCGGAGATATCTCACGCTGCTAGAGGAGTTGGCGCGCCCACACCCATCTGTCATCCTTATCGGTCTATCAAGCTTTCTTCTAGGGATAGCCAATGGCCACAGCACCTCAGCACGTAACCCTCGCCGCGATGAATCATGATGTCGCGGCCTGGGTGGATGACGTTGCCAAACTTACGCAGGCGAAGAAAATCCACTGGTGTGACGGCAGCGAGGCTGAGTTCGAAACCCTGAAGCGCGAACTCATCGCAGACAAGCAGTTGTTGCCGCTCAATCCGCAAAGCTTTCCCAACTGCGTGCTGTCACGCTCGCATCCGTCGGACGTGGCTCGTGTGGAACATCTCACCTTCGTTTGTACGGCAAACAAGGAGGATGCGGGTCCCAATAACCACTGGATCGCACCTCAGCAAGCGCACGCTCAAATGGACGCGCTGTTCGCCGGCTGCATGCAAGGCCGCACGCTGTATGTGGTGCCCTATTGCATGGGTCCGATTGACTCGCCCTTCTCGCGCTGCGGCGTCGAGATCACGGACAGCGCCTATGTCGTGCTGAATATGCGCCTCATGACACGTATGGGCCGCGCAGCGCTCGAGCGGATCACGCGCGACGAAACCTTTGTAAGAGGTTTGCATTCCACCGGCGATTTAAATCCGCAGCGTCGCTTCATCATGCATTTCCCCGAAGAGCTGTCGATCAAGAGCTTCGGCTCCGGCTACGGCGGCAACGCCTTGCTCGGCAAGAAATGCCACGCGTTGCGCATCGCGAGCTGGCAAGCGCGTACCGAAGGCTGGCTGGCGGAGCACATGTTGATCGTGGGCATCGAAAATCCTCAAGGAGAGATCCACTACCTGGCGTGCGCCTTCCCCTCCGCCTGCGGTAAGACCAATTTGGCGATGTTGATTCCGCCGGCGAGCTACCCGGGCTGGAAGGTATGGACCGTTGGCGATGATATTGCTTGGCTGCATCCCGGCAAGGACGGCCGGCTCTATGCCATCAATCCCGAGTCGGGATACTTCGGGGTGGTGCCGGGAACCAACGCGAAAACAAATCGCAATGCCTACGAGATGATTCGTAAGGATACGATCTTTACCAACGTCGGTTTGACGGCGGACAACCAGCCTTGGTGGGAAGGCTTGACGGAGGGCGAACCCGTTATCGATTGGCAGGGCCGTCCTTACGATCCTAAAAATGGGCCGGCCGCGCAGCCCAATTCTCGCTTCACGGTCTCGGCCAAGCAAAATGCCAGTTATTCGAAGCTAGCCGATGCGCCCGGCGGCGTGCCGATCTCGGCGATCGTGTTCGGCGGCCGCAGGCGCACGCTCGCGCCGCTCGTGTACCAGGCGCGCAATTGGCTGCACGGGGTACTCATCGGCGCCGGCGTGGCTTCGGAAACGACGGCAGCGGCGACGGATGCCGTCGGCGTGGTGCGGCGGGATCCCATGGCCATGAAGCCATTCGCCGGCTACAACTTCGGCGATTACTGGGCGCATTGGATCAATGTCGGCGCGAAGCTCAAGTCCCCGCCGCAAATCTTTCATGTCAACTGGTTCCGCCAGGACAGCGCCGGAAAATTTTTATGGCCGGGTTTCGGGGAAAATCTGCGCGTGTTGCGCTGGATCATTGATCGCTGCAAAGGCAAAGCCGGCGCACGCGATACCGCGATTGGGGCTCTACCCGCTGTTTCGGATTTGGATCTGCAAGGATTGGAAGTCACGCCGGCTGCGCTCGAAGAATTGTTGGCCGTCAATCCGAAGCTTTGGCAAGAGGAATTCGCCGGCATCGATCAGTATTTGAGCGGCTTCGGCGAGCGCGTGCCGCCTGCGCTCAAGGCTGAACTACAAGGCGCGATGCAGCGCGTTCATTCCTCGCAGGTATAGCGAATCACCTGAGAGGAATTGCTATCGGGCGCCTTGCCGAGCCCGATCAAGCCCTCGCCGCGAATTTGCATCGAGTCGCGCCGAACGAAGGCCTCTTCGCCATCCTTGCCGACAACGAAAGTGCCATTCGTGCTTTGATCGATCAGCATGAATTTGTTGCGGTTAATCTCGACGCGCGCATGCAGCCGCGAGATGAGATTGCCCTTCACGACCAGATCGTTTTCCTCGGCGCGCCCGATCGTGATATTCGCGCGAGTATCGTCTACCAGCACTTCCTGCCCCTGATAGCGAAGCCGCAGCCGTTGCGACTTGGTACCCTTTTCGCGCTCGCGGGCGGCGATGGCGATCGAGGGCACCATGCTGGTGACATCCTCGGGCTGCCATAGCACTTCGAACAGGGCCACCTCGCTGCTGCGGCCTTTCAGGGTCGCGACGTCGATTTGACGCACCTGGGCGCGCCATTCGGAGGACAGCCGGTCAACCATCGTGGCCGTGGTCATGATCTGGCCGGCCTTCGCCTGGCTGGTCATTCGATTCGCCGTATGCACGGCCGAGCCAAAAATATCGCGATTCTCGAGAACAACCGGCCCGAAATTGCAGCCAATGCGGATGGCGACGGTCTGTTCATCGACTTTGAGCTGTGGATGCGTGACGATTTGCTTCTGCATCTGGGCTGCCGCATTCAAGGCATCGTCCGCCGTGGGGAAGGTGGCCATGACCTCATCGCCCATCGTTTTGATGACCGTGCCGTGATTCTGGTCGGTCGCTGCACGCATCACGTCGATGCAAATACCAACCATATCGCGCGCACGTAAATCGCCCAGTAACTCGTAGAGCTTGGTGCTGCCGACAACATCGGCAAATAGGATGGCTACTTCGATTTCTTTGCCCATTGCCCAGCCTATTATACTTAACGTAAGGTTGAGACGCTTAGGACGTTAGGCGGCAATACCCTGTTTTATTATGGGAAGGGCCGAAAACAAGGTCTCGGGTGCCGCTTCCGGGCGCGCCGCCACCTCGGAAAGAAAGCGACGCCACGCTCGAGCACCTTCGCGACCAGCCATGACGCCATGCATGTGGCGCGTGATCGAATGTAGGCGCATTCCGCGCTGTGCGCAGGCTTTGGCGTACGGAACCATACGCTCGACGATTTGCCAGGGCTCTGGAATCGGCCAATTAGGGTCGATCAGACTTTGCTCGAGTTCGGCCAGCAGCGTAGGCCGATGGTAGGCAGCTCGCCCGACCATCGCGCCGTCGACACCCGCGTTCAAGTGGGCGCCAATCGCGGCGCTATCGCTGAGGCCGCCGTTCAATATCACGGTCAAGTCGCTGCAATCGCGTTTCAAACGATGCACCAGCTCGTGTTTGAGCGGCGGAATCTCGCGGTTTTGCTTGGGCGACAAGCCGCCGAGGATGGCGACGCGCGCGTGCACGATCAGCGCATCGATTCCCGCGGCGCGCACAGTATCGGCGAAGGCGCGGAAAAACTCGTAGTCGTCGCGATCGTCAATGCCGATTCGGCACTTGACCGTCACGGGCAAATGAGTTGCATCCCGCAAACTCCGCACGCAGTCCGCCACCAACGCAGGCTTCAGCATGAGGCACGCCCCGAACGAGCCATTCTGCACGCGATCGCTGGGACATCCCACGTTGAGGTTGATTTCCGCGTACCCCGCCGAGGTGCCGATGCGGGCCGCCTTGGCCAGTTCCGCGGGGTTGCAGCCGCCGAGTTGCAAGGCAACCGGGTGCTCGCCCACATCATGGTCCAGCAGTTGACGTACGTCGCCGCGGACGATGGCTGCGGCCACGATCATCTCGGTGTAGAGCAGCGCATGCGGGGCGTAAAGCCGGTGCAGGAAGCGGCAATGACGGTCGGTCCAATCCATCATGGGCGCGACGCACACGCGCCGGTCCAGCGGCTGAGCCGGTGCGCTACTTAAGCGCTGGTGTTCGAGATCGCGCATTGTCAGTCAATCAGCCACATTCTTGGAGCAGGTTAGACATAGTCGCTGCAAATCGTTCGCAACTCAAGCGGCAGGGAAGTAGTATTGATTACCTGCTCCCACGATCGCGAAATTCATAACGAGGTAGCCGGATGAATCGACGCCAATTTGTATATGTCATGTCGGCCGCCGCGCTTGCGGCATCGGGCAATGTCCTTGCCAAGCCAAAATCAGCCCGGCCGCTGCGCATCCTGGTACTCGGCGGCACCAAATTTTTGGGCGTCCATATCGTCGAACTCGCGCTTCAGCATGGGCATTCGGTGACCCTGTTCAATCGCGGCAAAACCAACGCCGGTATATTCCCGCAACTCGTGCACCTCAAGGGCGATCGCGATGCACAGCTCGGCTCCCTCAAAGGCAAGCACTGGGATGCGGTCATCGATGATTCCGGCTATTTTCCGCGGCACGTCAAACTGTCCGCGGAACTGCTGGCACCCAATGTCCATCAGTATATTTTCATCTCGACCATCTCGGTTTATGCGAGCTTCGCGCAGCCCAACAACGAGGACTCGCCGGTCGGCAAGCTTAAGGACGAAACCGTCGAAGATATGGGCGGCGGCAATTACGGTCCATTGAAAGCGTTGTGCGAAAAAGCGGCGGAAAAAGCCATGCCGGGCCGCGTTGCCGTGGTCCGTCCGGGCCTGATCGTCGGCCCGCGAGATTCCAGTGATCGCTTCACGTACTGGCCCGCGCGCGCGGCGCGCGGCGGTGAAATGGTGACGCCTGACCAGCCCAGCGACCGGGTGCAATTCATCGACGCCCGGGATCTTGCCGCGTTCGTGCTGCGCCTGGTCGAGCGCAAAACCGTAGGCACCTTTAATGCCACCTCGCCTCCCGGCATGTTCACGATCGGCGATGTGGTCTCGGCGAGCATCACTGCGGCCAACGCGACGGTGAAGCCAAGCCCTCCGCCCAGCCCCGTGTGGGTGCCGGCGGATTTCCTCGAGAAGCAAAAAGTACAGCCCTGGTCGGATATGCCGGTATGGATCCCCGCGTCGGGCGAGTATGCCGGCTTCGCCGACGCAAGCGTCATACGGGCATTGCGCGAGGGCCTCTCGATCCGGCCCGTTCAGCCCACCGTCAACGACACGCTGGCGTGGCATCTACAACGGCCGGAAGCGGAGCGTGCGAAACTGAATGCGGGCCTCACGCCCGAGCGCGAACAGGCGGTTCTCGCCGCCTGGCGCGCGGCATCAGGCAACGGACATTGAGGCGCGATTCTCGGATCGCGGTCCTCGTTCACCGTCTTGTGGTGGTACAGCCGGAAGAGCTGCCGGCGCTGCTGGCGGCGTTCGCGACGCTGTTTTGCATGTTCTTCAGCTACACGATCCTGCGGCCCATCCGCGACACCATGGGCATCACCTCAGGTTTGGAAAATCTGCCCTATCTGTTCTGGGGCACCTTTATCTGCATGCTGGCGGTGCAGCCTGTATACGGCTGGTTGACGTCGCGTTTTCGCAGGCCCGTTTTTCTGCCCTGGGTGTACGCGTTTTTTACCGCCAATCTGCTGGGCTTTTATTTCTGGTTCAATCTGCAGCAGGATCACACCTGGATCGCGCGCACCTACTATGTCTGGGTGAGCGTCTTCAATTTCTTCATCGTTGCGGTGTTCTGGAGCTTGATGGCGGATGTGTTCACACGCGAGCAGGCCGGCCGCATGTTCGGATTCATCGCGGCCGGCGCCAGTACGGGCGGGCTGCTCGGCCCCCTGGTCGCGGGCCGGCTGGCGGTGCCGCTTGGCACCATCAATCTGCTGCTCATCTCCGCGACCCTGCTGGCAAGTTCGCTCTTTTTCATGGGGCGGGTCATCCACTGGCATGAGCATTTCGGCTCCGGCACTCGGGGCGCCGAGGTGAACCAGCCGCTCGGCGGCCACATGCTGGCGGCCTTTCATCAAGTGATTCGCTCACGCTATCTTCTCGGCATCGCCCTGTTCGTGATCCTGCTCTCCTGGGTGTCGACGTTTCTGTATCTCGAACAGCAGGCCTTCGTCGCCAAAGCCTTCGCGACTCGCGACGAGCGCACCCGTTTCTTTTCCAACGTGGATTTCTGGGTGCAGGGCTTCTCCCTCCTCACCCAGCTATTTCTCTTCGGCCGGCTGTTCAAGTGGATCGGCCTTCGAGCCCTCTTGGTCTCGGTGCCCCTGATCATGACCGCCGGTTACGCGATCTTTGCACTGGTGCCAACCTTTGCGGTCTTAGTCGTAGTGTTCGCGGTGCGCCGCGTCGGTGAATACGCCATCACCCGGCCTTCCCGAGATTCGCTCTACACGGTCTGTACGCGTGAGGAGAAGTACAAGGCCAAGAGCCTGATCGACACCTTCATCTATCGGGGCGGAGATGCGACCAGTGCGTCGGTGTTCCAATTGTTGACCAGCGGCTTGAGGCTAGGTCCCTCGGGGGTCGGCTGGGTTGGTGCGTTTATATCGGCGGTCTGGTTGGCGATCGCTCTGGCGCTCGGCAAATCGCACGAACGCGCCGCCCCGGTGACGGTGATCGCGAAAGCAAGCGGAGTTTGATCAAATACTCAATTTGGTTTTGAACAGGCGCGCCTGCCGGCGAGAGATCTCGATCTCCGGACCATCGCGAAGCTGCGCGTGCAGACGCCCGTTCACGCCCAGTTCCACGCTTTCGATGAAATCCAGATTGATGATCTGGCGTCGATTGGCGCGGAAGAAGCGATTCGGATCGAGACGCTGTTCGAGCGCCGCCAATGCGCGTCCGAGCACGGGCTGGGACTTTCCCCACGACAACCGAATGTAATTGCCCTCCGAGCTCAGCAGGCGCACTTCTTTAAGCGGCACAAACCAGCACCGGCTGCCGTCGCGGACAAAGATTTGCTCCAGCACCGCATCGGCCCGCGGCACGCGCGCCGCGTGAGCAGTTCTGACTCGACCCAGAGCCTCTGCCAGGCGCGCCGGCTCGATGGGTTTGAGCAGGTAGTCGAGCGCGTCGACCTTGAAGGCCCGCACCGCATGTTCATCGAAGGCCGTGGTGAAGATAACCTGGGGCACGTCCTCCAGCCGGGTAAGCAGATCAAAGCCGGAGCCCCCTGGCATTTGAATGTCCAGGAACAGCAACTCCGGGCTGAGCGTTTCGATCAAGCCGGCGGCCTGATCAACATTGCCCGCCTCGCCGACAATCTCGACCCATGAGTAACCGCTCAATAGGCGCCGCAACTCGCGGCGCGCCGGCGGCTCATCATCAATGATCATGGCCTTCATTTGTGCAGAGGAATGCGCAGGCGCGCCGTTGCCACGGCCGGCTTGAGATCCAATTCAAGACTCGCGCGCTCGCCGAACAGCAGCCTCAATCGGTCGCGGGCGTTGTGTAGACCGACGCCTTCGTGTGCCGACATGCGCGTCGGCGCCGGCGGACGTGGATTTTCAACCTCCAGCATTAGCACTTCATTTTGCACCGTGGCGGCGACGCGCAGCAGCCCTCCGCCGGGCAATTGGGCGATGCCATGCTTGATGGCATTCTCTGCCAGAGTCTGCAGCAGCATGACTGGAATTTGCACTCCTGCGGCGTCTTGCGGAACATGAATCGCAATGCGCAGCCTATCCTCGAAACGCATTGATTCCAGCTCGAGGTAGTCCGCGACGATCTCCAACTCCTGGGAAAGCGTGACCAGCTCGTCTTGCGGTGACGTTAGGGTATAACGCAGCGTCTTGGCGAGTCGCGTCACAGCATCTTGCGCGCGCGTGGGATTGTCGGCGATGAGCGAACGCACGGTGTTAAGCGCGTTGAACAGAAAGTGCGGATTGAGCTGAGATTTTAACAGACGCAGCTCGGCCAGTTGTAGCGCACGGGTGAGCTCAGACTGTTTGAGTTGTGCCGAGCGATGCTCCCGCACTGCGATGGCGATGAAGTAAATCGTGAGCCATACGATGAAGAGAAGGACCCAATTGGCAATCTCCACGGCGATAGCAAACGGCATTGCCAACTGGAATTGCAAGGTCGGAGCGTACTGCCTAAGAAATGCCTCTGGATCTATCAACGCCGACAAGTACGTGAAGTGCGTCGCGATGCCGATGGGAGCGCCGCACACGACCGAGGCAACGAGGATCCGCCAGGCCAGCTTGCGAACCGGCAGCGCGCGCCATCGATGACGCCGCGCGAAATCGCGCAGCCAATGAGAAAGCACCAACCCCAGCGTGTTGACCAGAAGTAACTCCAGCAGGAGATGCGGCCAAGCGAGATCGAGCACTGTGACGCCGCCAATGAAGCGGCTCAAGGTGATCATTCCCCAGCCTGTCAGCTGAAAAAGCCAATAGACCACCTGCGACTTCTGTTGCGGAATCGGTCGTTTGGTGTCGTTCATGCTCATGCTGCTTCGGTGGTTCATATCCCGCGCAACGCCGAGGCCAAGGGCGCGCGCGCGGCACGGATGGCGGGAAAAGCCGCTCCGACCATCCCAATGATGCAGGCCCAAAGCACGCCAAAACCAATCAGGTTCAAGTCGACGACGAGAGGAACGGATAATTGCGTCAATCCTCCGCCGTTGGTGCTGACGGCATGCCCATTGAACAGCAGCCATGCGACGCAGCCGCCGGCCGCGCCGCCCAGAATCGCCAACAATAGACTTTCCGCGAACACCGACACGATGACTGCCGAGGCACCAAATCCCAAGACGCGCAGCGTGGCGATCTCGACCGTGCGTGTGCTGATCGCAGAATACATGGCATTCAGCGCACCGAATACGGCCCCTACCGCCATAATGCCGCCGATCAGATAGGCAACGATGGACAACAGCTGGGAGAATGCCTGCGATTGCTGCACATGGTAATCGGCCTCGCGCATGACATCTACGCTAAGCGCCGGGTTGCCCGTCAATGCCGCCTTGAACTGTGCAAACGAATCCGCTGATTCGAGCAACACGGTAACCGATTGAAAGGTATTTCTCTCAAACGCCGACTGCAACGTTTCCGCGCCCGTCAGCATCTCCGCCTCGTGTTGGTCGGCGTGACTTTCAAAGACTCCGACTACGGTCCATTCGGCACCTCGCAGCAAGAGCTGCTTGCCGAGCCCGAGGTTTCGAAACTGGCGTTGCAGGGTGCGGCCGACGATGACCTCGCGCACGGCGGATCCGAACAGACGGCCCTCGACCAATTTAATTTCCGGACGAACGGCCAGACCGGCCTCAGTTACGCCGCGCAGCGATACATTGCCGTTGTCTCCGCCCCGTTTCAGCGGCAATCTAACCACCGCCAGCGCGTCGCGCGACGCCAGCGGCTTGCCGTCGATCCCAAGCTTGATACCGGGCCCATCCAAAATGGTTTGACTCGCTTCGCGCGTGATGTTGCTCAAGGTCTCGAAGCTTGCGCCGGCGCTAACGACGATGGCGCGATCCGCGCGCCCGGTGCTCGTCATCATGTGCGATAGACCACCGACCATGGCCAGAATGCTCACCAGAACGCCGACCACGCCGGCAATGCCGATGACGATCACCGACGATGCGCCAAGGCGCTGCGGCACGCTCTTGAGATTCATCATGGTGACGGCGCCAATCTGCTTCAGTACTCGCATTTAATATTCCCTTCAGCGGCCAGCCAACGCTTCCACAATAACCAGCCGTTGCGCGCGCCACGCCGGCGGTACGCCGCTCACGAGCGCAAGAGCCACCGCAATCGCCAACCCGAAGGCGACGACTTTGAGCGGCAGCGCGGAGCCCCCGATCCCGAGTGCGGCGGTGACCGGAAAAACGGCGGCGGCGGCGGCAAGTCCCAGCGAGGCGGCCAACACACAGAGCAGCACCGACTCGATCAGCACTAATATCGTCACGGAGCGGTCCGAGAAGCCCACAGTCTTCAATATGGCAAGCTCCGGGGTGCGCTCGCGCACCGACTGCATCATGGTATTGCCAGTGAGGAATAGCAGGGTGAAAAGCACCGCTGCGACAATGGCATTCGCCATCAAGCTCACGTCGCCCAACTGTCTGAGCTGTCCTTGCACATACGCCTTCTCGTCCTGTGTCACGGTCTCGTAGGCTGAGTTGACAAATAGCGCATCCACAGCGGTACAGATTTGCGCAGATCGGCTTGGGTCGCCGACGGCAACCACAAAAGCCCAAGCTGTGCCGCGTTCGAGCAGTCGAGCTTCGTCGAAGTAGGCGTAGTTGACGAGGATGCGGTTCGCCTCCGCCGGCGCGGAGGGCACGTCGTAAATTCCGACAATCTCGAAATCCCAGTCGGCACTGCCGTCCCGCTTCATTACGGAGGTGCGCAGCGGTATGCGATCGCCGATTTTCCAGCCAAACGCTCGCATGAGCGGCGCCGCGACAATGGCGCCCGCGCGGGTGCGGCTCATCGCCGCAAGCTGTTCGGGGGCGACCTGCCATTCTGGATACAGATTAAAAAATGTCTTCACATCCGTGGCGAAGGCCACCAGCGTGTTGCGCTTTTCCTGATAAAAGCCGGTGAAGCCGGCTATGTACGTCGACTGGCGAATCCCGGGCACCGCCTCGATCTGATGCAAGTACGCGCTGGGCAAAGGTTGAATCTGGCTCACGCGACTCACGACATACAAGCGATTGGCATTGGATCCTGTGCCAAAGGCGCTCATCCAGGCATTTATGCCCTGCAGCAGACCGAATAGCAGGAAGGCAATCACGATCGAGAGCAACGTAAAAATTGTGCGCGCCTTCTTGCGCCACAAGCTGCTCCACACCAACGGGAAGAACTTCATGCCGCCAACCTCGATTCGGCCTGCAGACGACCCTTATCGAGGTGTAGCTGCCGCGTCGCACGCTCCGCCGCCTTGGGATCGTGTGTGACCATGATGATGGTTTTCCGCTGTTCGCGATTCACGATCTGCAGCAAATCGAGGATTTGCTCAGCCATTTCCCGATCCAGATCCCCCGTGGGTTCATCGCATACCAGCAGAGTGGGATCTGCCACCAGCGCCCGGGCAATGGCGACGCGCTGCTGCTGCCCACCTGATAGTTCCGCAGGTTTATGCGTGGCCCGGTCCGCGAGACCGACAAGTTCAAGGGCCGCCTTGACGTTGGCGCTGCGCTGCGCCTTGGTGAGATTGGTCATGAGTAGCGGCAGCTCCACGTTCTGTCGGGCTGTCAGCAAGGGCATCAGATTGTAGAACTGGAACACGAAGCCCACGTTGTGCGCGCGCCATTGTGCCAGCTGCCGCGCCGACAGCGCGTTGATGCGTTCGCCCGCCACCAGTAGATCTCCTTCGTCGGCACGGTCGATGCCGCCAATCAAGTTGAGCAAGGTCGTCTTGCCGGATCCAGACGGCCCCATGAGCGCAAGAAATTCACCCGCGCGGATCTCAAGATCGATGCCGTGCAGCACCTGGACGCGCTGCTTGCCGCGAACGTAGCGTTTAACAATTCCTTTCAGGGACACGAGTGCCGTCGTCATACTTTCTTTCGCCCGTCAATGCGGTCAGTGCTCTTGCGGCGAAAATATACGGCGCCGGCGCGGGTTGGCGGGCGTTTCGTGTTGAACGGTCGATGCGCGGTGATGAACGGTCGAATCGTCGGACCGCGCATGAACGCCGGTACTAAGGCTTAATCAACGGCGCGAGCCCGGTGACTCCTCAGCTCTTGCCAAGGCTGGTGTGCCAGGCGTGCAGAGTGTCAATTTCCTTTTGAGGGTCCAAGCCTGCATGCAGTTTCGCCTGGCGCTCGGCCGGCAGTGACTGAAACCACGCGAGCGTGTCGTGCACCGTTTCTTGCATCGGCCGCGTCTTCAGTCCGGCCTTTTGGGCGCGTGCCGTCGACGTGAGCGAAGCGCCGGCGGTGTCGCCGCTCATCGGCGACCACGGCGGCAAATCGAGCTCCTCCGGTTTCCAGCGCTTCGCCAGGAAATCCTCCGGCACCCAGGTTGCTTGAGTGCCGGCTTTTGGCGTCGCCTGTTGGCTCGCGGAGATGAGATCACCCATGGTGAAGGCACGCGGCGGCGATATGGCATTGAAATAACCGGTAGTGCGCTCCTGGGCTAGCTTCATCATCCACGCGGCCAAGTCGCGCACGTCGATGATTTGAATCGGATCGCGCGGCGTGCCCGGGGCCAGCATTTCGCCGCCCTTGGAAGCGCGCACCGGCCAGTAGGTAAATCGGTCGGAGTTGTCGAGAGGTCCCACGATGTAGCCGGGCCGGACGATGCAAGCCCGTCCTTTGAAGGCTTGCGCCGAATACTGCTCGCACAACGCCTTCATGGGCCCATAGGTTTCATCCGTGGTCTTATCAATATCGGGATTAGCAAGTTTGCCCGTGGGCGAGTTCTCGTCATTGGGTTTGGCAAAACTCGCGTACGCGGAGATGCTCGAAATGTACAGGCAATACCCGACATTGGGTGCCAGCAATTCGGCCGACATTTTGACGTACTTTGGAATCTGGCCCGTGTCATCGATGACGACATCCCACTTGCGGCCGCGCAAAGCATCTAATTGACCATTGCGGTCGCCAATGAGCGTCTCGACATCCGCAACCCCGTCGGGACTGTGTTTGCCTCGATTGAAATGCGTGACACGCCAACCGAGACGCTGAGCCTCCTGCGTCAGATGCGGACCAATGAATCCTGTGCCGCCCAGAATCAACAGCGTCCTCGGCTGCGAAGCGGCGGCAATCGCCTTTGGCAGCAGACTATTCGCAGCGAGACAGGCACCCAATTGCAGAATGTAACGGCGTGTGGTCATGGCGGTCCTGATTATAGCTGCGGCACCGACGGATGGTGCTACGATCGGCAGGGCCATGGCTGAGGAAACCCGAGCCGCGCTTGAAGCGGCCAAAGAACAAAGATTCCGGGCGCTGATTCAATATGCCTGCAGGCACGCGCCCTACTACGCCAATATCATCCGCGAGCGCGGACTCGATGTGAATGCGTGCAAAGCCGGCGACTTTCCCTTGCTCACCAAATCCATCCTGATGGCGAACTTCAACGACATCGTCACCGACCGTCGCGTCACAAAGCAGGTCATCGCGGATTTCCTAACGCGTTCGACGGATCCCAAGGAGCGGCTGTTCAACAATCTCACCGTCATGCATACCTCCGGGACCTCTGGAGAGGTTGGCTACTTTCTGTATGCGCCCGCTGACTTTGGCAGGCTCCGCGCAGCCGCCATACGCAACCGCAAGGTGTTTCGCGGCCGGTTTCCGTCCTTTGGCTGGCATTTTCGGCGGATTCGCGTGGCTTTTTATGGCGCAACCGGCGGCCATTTCGCCGGGGTCACCGGCGTGGCCTCCATGCAGCGCGGAATACGAGGACTGTTTCTCAATGCCCGAGCATTTGAAGTCAACACGCCTCTGCCTGGCGTCGTCAGCGAAATAAATGAATTTCAGCCCGATGCCCTTTGGGGCTACACAACGGCGCTAAAAATGTTGGGAGATGAGCAGCGCGCGGGCCGGCTCAACGTCAAGCCCCTGGCCGTGATCGCCACCGGCGAAATGGTCACTCAGGCGGACCTGCAGTTTCTGTCGCAAGCGTTCGGCGGGACTCGGGCGCTTTCGCTGTATGCGTGTACCGAGCACATGATGCTCGGCATTTCGAATCTCGATGGCGAGACCATGACGCTCATGGACGATAACTTGATGTTCGAGTTCTACGAAGATCATTCGGTCATTACCAACCTGTTCAACTACACCCTGCCCCTGATCCGCTATCGCATGTCGGACATCCTGCGACCCATCAGTCCACCCGGGGCGCGTCGTATCGTGATTCGAAATCTGGTGGGCCGCACCGAGCAGATGCCCGTATTCGTCAATGGCACCGGAGCCAAAGACTTCATCAGTCCGCACATCATCAACGAAATATTCGTCAAAGGCGTTACGCGATTTCAAATGCAGATCACGGGCCCCAGCTCGTTTCGCTTTCCGATCTGTGTCGATGCCGGACTTGACGACAATGAGCGGGCGGCCGCGGCGGCGGGCGTTAGAATGCGGCTCGCGGAAATACTGGCGCAAAAAGGCCTGAGCAATGTGGAATTCGAGGTACTGATCGTGGCGGATATTCCGCTCAATGAGCGCACCCGCAAATTTCAGCTGATCGTCAATCAAATCCCAGGCTGAGCTGCGGCGTGTCCGGCTTCGGCGGCCTGAAGAGCTGGGTGTTCAGTTCATAGCGCTCGTCCGCATCGGCGAAACCCAGCTTGCGCTTCGCCAGTTCAAATCGCGTGCGCAGCAGTTCGGCATAGGGCCCGGTTCCCCGCATTCGGGTGCCGAAAGCCGAATCGTAATCCTTCCCGCCGCGCGACTGATTGATCAGCGACATGACATGCTTGGCGCGATCCGGATAGTGCTCCGCCAGCCACTCGCGAAAGATGATCTTAAGCTCATGCGGC
>Ga0302325_10016743_pt1 | contig 15515 bp, 8 predicted proteins | sample Palsa_T0_2_FD_201948 | JGI IMG/M metagenome (GOLD analysis project Ga0302325, IMG submission 201948) | Peat permafrost microbial communities from Stordalen Mire near Abisko, Sweden - Palsa_T0_2 | ecosystem: Environmental > Terrestrial > Soil > Palsa > Peat permafrost | place: Sweden: Abisko...
CAGGCTGGTGCTGTAATTTCCATTGGCTTTTGGTTGGTCCATCCCAAGCTTTCCACACCTTTGTACTTACAAAGTACAGCCTTTTCTCACTCTTTTTCCTCAGCGGACTTTCGGTACACACTCTAAGGATGCTGATAGTCGTCTACACCATGAATGTGGAAAACAATGCCATCTGCCGCGCCATAGGCGGCGAAATCCTTGAAACTTCCTGGGGCCGTATCGTCTGGACGGCTTCACGGCAGATCGGGAATTCCACGACGATGACTTTTGGCCGGGTGACGATCCGAGCCGGCCAGGAGAACCCCTTGCACCAGCATCCCAATTGCGACGAAATCCTCCATGTAATCTCGGGCCGGCTGGAACATTCGCTGGCGGGCGAGTGGATCGTCATGGAACCCGGTGACACCATTTCCATCCCGCAGGGTGTGTGGCATCAGGCCCGCGCGGCGGGCGATCAGGATGCGGAGATGGCGATCTGCTTTTCCTCCGCGGTCCGGCTGACCGAGATCGCAGTTTAGACGCCGGCTTATTTGAGATAAAGCGCGTAAAGACGCGCATCGCCATTCTCCGGAAAACCAACTTTGACCGAAAAAGAAGCCGGCAGCGGCTGTGCCCACGAGACCGCCTGCCGCACACCCGGGTTGGTGACACGCGCGGCGTTCGCGCCTGAGAAATCGGTAATTGGTTGATCCCGCGCATCAAGCAACTCGACCACCAGCGGAGTGTCGGGCGAGACGTTGTCCGCATTGACGTGAAGCTGCGCGCCTGACGGGGCGGCCAGCAGGTCGGTCACGCAATGGCCGGGAGCGTCATGGACTTTTCGCGAAAGATAGCCGAAGCCGTCGCGGCGCAGCGTCGCCAGGCCGATTTCCTGCGAACGATCCTGGAACTCACAATCCCAGTGTGAATACCAGAGATAAGTCTGCTCGCCGACATTGGCGAAGGCGTGGCCCTGGAGAACGCAAGAGGCATCCCAGTCACCTTGTTCGCCGCGGGCAATGACCTTGAAATCCACGACCGGCTCCCGGAAATGGACGCCATCGTTGCTGACCAGCAGTCCGAGATCGATCCGAACATTCCGATAGACTGCCAGTCCCTTCGAGTTATCGGGCGGGCCGTCGTGCCATTGGCCGTAAAGACCAACAAGGACATTGCCACGGTTCCACATGCCGGCGCCCATGTGCGTGCGCTGGCCTTTCATAGGCTCACCGAGAAGCTGGCCGGGACGAGCAAAGGAAAACGCATGCGCGCGGGACCATCGGGTGAAATCCGGCGAGCGATAGACCAGCATGACGTTGTTCACGTCCCGCCCATCGGGCTGCCAGGTCCAGGGTGAGAAGAGTTGGCCCGTGGCGTAATAGCAACCCTTGAAGCGGTACAAGCCGGAAACCTCGAATGGCTCGCCTCCGCTGTTCATGGGCCGGTCACCGATGACCTTCCACCGCAGGCCATCCGCGCTGGTCGCAGTGATAGAGGCATTCCACCCGCGCTGCGGGCCGATCTTGCTCCGGCCACCGCGCACTTCGTCGAACGGCGGATGCGAGATAAAGGCGATCTTGTAACGGCGCGACGGATCGGGTTCCTCGGGCTCATGAATCACGCTGAGGAAGTCATCCACGCGGCCCAGGGAGGGCGGGTCCGATTCGATGGGGCAAATGTTGTTTTTGGCGCTGCCATTGAATTCGACGAGTCCCAGTTCGGGCTTAATCCAGTGAATGCCATCATCGCTTTCCGCGTAGCACATCGATCGCGGCAAGGCCGGTGGCTTGCCGGCGCTGTTTCGATTGGGGTTTCCCAGATACCACATGCGGAACTTACCGCCGATGTACAGGACGGTACCGTAGATCGTTGCGCCGGCGTAGTCCGGAGAGCCTTCCGGCCCGCAGCGCAGCACGGGGTTCGCCGGGTGCTTCGTGGCTGGGACCAACGTTAGCTTGAGATTGTCCCGCCATGGGATGCTGTGATCATCGAAGGCGAAAAGGGTGAGATCGGAGGCGGTGGCCGTGGGTGCGGGTTCTGCCGTGGAGGCGGCGCCGGGCAGCAATGGCGCGAGGGCCGCGGTAGCAAGGCTTCGTTTGAGGAAGAAACGGCGGGAGAACATATTATAGAGGGCGTCTTGGGCGCCTTCTCAGCGCGGAGTCAGGCTCTTGAGTAATTCCGAGGCCTTGGCCCCCCGCCCGGAGGGCCAGATCCCATTCTTATCCGGAGCCAGTCCGAAGATCGTGTCGTGCAAAGTGATCTCGCCGTCCGCCGCGAGAATATTGCAGCCGAGCATGGTGACATGCTGGGCATCGAGTACGCCGCCTTTCCCCACGCGCGCTTCCGCCGGCGCCGCTTCGCGCCGAATGAAAACGTTGTCCAGCAGGAGGGTGCAGGTGGCGTCGTCTTTTCCGGTTTTCTCGCCGGTGAGCGAGATCACGGTATGCGCCGCCGACAGCACCACTCCGTTGTGAATCGCGTGACGGTTGCCGCCGAAAAACAGGAGATCGATCCCCAGGCAATCCTTGATGAAAACATGATTGTATTCCGTGATGCTGTCCCCGGTGTCCGCGATCCCCGTGGAGTTGCCCATCGAGACCAGGCCATCGACGCGGAAGCGGCAATCGTCGTGGGCGCTGATGCCATCGTCTCCACATTCAAAGGCGCGGATCTTTTCAAAGATGCAATCGCGCGACGAACCGTGAATGTTATAGCCGTCATTGTAGACGTGCGTGGCAATCAGGTTGCGCATGACCAGCCACTTGTTGGTGCCGCTCATCTGCACGCCGGCCGAGCGCATGGGTGCGGCAATGTGCGCATCGGCCAGCTTCTGGCCCGGCGGGAGCTTCACATAAAATGCCCCGAAGATATTCGCGGAATTTGGCTCTTTGCGGCTGTCGTCCTTGATGAAAGTCCACTCCCCGGGCTGTAACTCTTCGGGCTTCTTGAAATCCGGACGCAGCCCCTTCGAGCTGCGGCCCATGTGATTCATTTTCCCGTCCCAGAGGAAGAACCAGCGCTGAATGACCCCGTCATCGAGTCGGAGCAAATGGTCGTTACGAAATAGCCCCGGTGAAACCTCCGTCCAGTCTTCGGGATTGAGCGACTCGCTGCCATCGAGCGTGGCGCCATGCCCATCCAACGTGATCGGCTTGCCCTCTTCCCCGGCGCGATTGTTAAACACCGCCGACTCCTTGAAAACCACCGGCGCGAGATGCACCGTATCGCCCGCCTGCGCCAGCTTCAGCCCGCGCGCGATCGTGTTCACCGGTCCGTTCGCGCCATCCACTTTCGCGGCAAGTCCCGTGGCCCGGTCAGTGCCCAGCGTCGGATCAACGTAATAGTCAGTGCCATAGGCGGCACTTGCGGCGATGGAAAGGAGGAGGAGGGGGAGCCGGGGCATGGGTTTCGATGGGGTAGTTCTCAGTTCTCAGTTCTCAGTTTCCCATCGCGAGCAGTGTTCACTGAGCACTGAGCGCTGAGCACTGGGCACTGGGCACTGAGCACTGGGCACTGAGCAATTTCAAAAGTCACGGCGTGAACCCCCGGAGCAGCGTATGGACCTGGCCGATAATCCGTTCTTCGATGCTGGGCGCCCACGGCCCTGGGAGACTTGAGAGCTTCATTGCATCCGTTCCCTCGTAGCCGCCTTCCTCGAGCACGCGACGGCTGGGAATATAGGTCATCACGTCGTTGCAGTAGCCGGCGATCCAGACCGGCGCCCCGGGCAGCTCGTGTTTCAAGCGCAGTGAATAATCGACCACAGTTTCTCCAGCCAGGCCGACGAAGGTCAGCCCATTGCCAAACCGGAGGACTTGCACCGGGTAGGGATAATGCGCGGGGAGCGTTTCTCCGTTATCGAGCCGGGTTAGCAGACGCTGGGCGTGGCTGGCGGTGAGTTTATCGGTGCCTTTGGCCTGGTCGTCCAATTCCTCGCGAGTGGGCGTGGGGGCAAAATCGATCTCCACGTCAGAAAACTTTTCCTGCAAAGGACCGTGAACCGCCTGCGCCGTGGCCGTGAGGGCGGCGTCGACCGCGGTGGCGAGGGATTGCCCGTGCAATTTCGCGAGTTCGATCTTGCTGCGGGGATAGGGATTCTGGTCGCCCCCGCAACCTTCCACGAAAAGCGCGACCGCTCCCGGATGCGCCGCTTCGAGAGCCTCCTGCGCGTAGCCCGCGTAGTCGCCGCACCATTGGTAAAATTGCAGCGTCGTATTATGGCAGGCATAGCCGAAGAGGATCGCGCGCACCGCGCCGTCCGTCCCGGAGACGCGCAGCACCGGCACATCCTGGTCGACGGGACCTTCGGGATAGGGCGAATTGTGAAACGTGCCGTCGACGGGGAGTCGCCGGTTCATGGCGAACCCGCAACCCGCATGATGGTAGCTGAGTTGTGCCGGCGCGAGTTGCGCCAGGGCATCGCCGACGAGTTTGAATAAAGTATCTTCGAGGAGGCTGCCGTAGGCCTCCGCCGGCTCCTTGGGGCCGGCCTCAAACGATTCGGCAGCCACGTTCCCCACGCGATATCCCGGCCCGCAATGCGTGTGGGAAGCATTGAGCACGAAGCTATCCGGCGGCAGGTGATACGCCTCGCCCAACCGTTTCTCCAGGTTGGTGCGCAGCGGGCGCGGCACGGCCAGCAGATCAAGCGTCACGAACACGAAGCGCGTGCCGCGCGCATCCTCCAGCGCCAGGGCCTTGGCATACAGATCCAGCGCCGTGCCTTCCGCGGGCTTGTTCCGCCCCGCGTAGCCCGCCATCCACATCGGCTCCTTTGGGGTGATCATGGCCTTCGCCACCCCGGCTTTCCATTCCGGGTCCGCGGCGTGGAGGGCGATGGCGAAGAGAGTCAGGATCAGGGTGAGGAGTTTCATGGGGGAGGGGGGCTCAGTGCTTAGTGCTCAGTGCTCAGTGATTAGTTGCAATGCGTGTGGCAGTCGATGCTCGATACGAAGAACTAGGAACTAAGCCGTAGCGATGCAGAATTGACCGGGGAGAGTGCGCGCCTCGTCCCGCAATTGCGGGAGCGCCCTCGCAAAAATTCACTACCAATTCGGCGCTCACTAAATAGTGAGCTATTTGGCCCGCACGACTCGTGCCCGGCGAGGGCGCCGGGCACCGCACGCGAGGGCGCGCGCGCTCCCCAGAATGCCGCTGCCAAACGAATAGTTACGGCTAAGAACTTCACTTCGACGCTCCCTCATCGAGGGGCTCGCGGATCTGCACGCGCTTTTCGCCGAGATTCAGGGCCGCCGCGACGCTCTTCGCGTACTGCCACGGCGTGCCATCCGCGGTGTAAATCGCCAGCGTTGAATGCTCCGCGGCCATCGCCGCCGCCTGGGGAAGATCGAGATGGCGCAGGACGTTTAAATAAATCGGACCGTCATGTTGCGAGGCCGGGAGTCCGTGCAGGTCGAGCCGATGCACCTCCGGAATGAAAAGCGAAGCATAGAGCGCATTGCCGGCCATGACTTTCTGTGCCTGAAGCCAGAGCGGCGTCTTGCTGAAGCCCGGCAGACTCCGCAGGACCGCGGCGGTTTGCGTGATGTCCCAGACCTGGCCGCTCTCGAGCGATTCGCCCAGCAGCAGCAGGCGCCGGCGGAGGTGGGTCTGTTTCGCCGCGGAGAGTCCGGCCCAGCTCGCCGGGCCGGCGCCGCGCGGACAAATCTGCGCCATCGCCCATTTCCGGCCGATGAGCATGTTATGCTCTTCATTAAAGGAGTCGGCGTCGGGCGTGACGCCGGGAAATTCTTCCGGGAAAGCCGTGGCGGCGAGCGTGCGAAACTCCCGCCAGCCTTGGTCATCGAGGACATTGAGGACGACCAATTGCAAATCCTCCGGATTCAAAGTCGCCCGCTGCATCACCCAGAGCGTCAGAGGCATGCCGGCTTCGCTTTGGAAATCGACCTTGGTTAGCCGCAGCCCCTGCGCCAGATAATCCGTGCGCAGCGCGGTCGATGCCGCCGTGGAATCCGCCGGCCACGCGCGGAAACAATCGCGTCGCAATGCTTCCAACCAGGTGTCACGCAATTGCGGCCATTCCGCGTTGCTGGGCGCATTGGTTTTCGCGGTGAAAGCGGGCACGAAGAATTCGTCGACTGTGGTCACCTTTTCATCCTCCGGCAGTTCCGTGAAGGCCCGGAGATCATGCGGGGCAAACGCGCCGCGCGCGGGTTCATCGATGAGGTCCTCCCGCTTGCCGTCCTTGAGGAAGCGATTGATCCAATTGAACGCGCCGTAGTTCAACTGCTGCGTGTCCAGGTGCGGGCCTTCGGCGATTTGCAGGCCGATGTTTCCCTCGTGGCCGAGCTTGCGGTAGAGCGCGCGCGTGTGGTTATAGATTTCCGTCACGCCATCGAGCGGAAAGATCGGGTCCTTGTCGGAGTTGGCGATGAGCAGGGGACGCGGGGCGACCAGCGCGGCCAGGCGATCGAAATCCCAACGCTCGGTGTTGACCATGAACATGCAATCGCAGTGCCCCTCGATGCAGCCGTCGAGGATATGGTTCTTCAGCGTGGTGATGCCCGCCGTAGGCACGGCGACCTTGATGCGGTCGTCGAGTGCCGCGATCCACCACGAATAAGCGCCGCCGCCCGAGCGGCCGGTGATGCCCATCCTGGTGCGATCCACTTCCGGTCGCGTTTCCAGGTAATCCAGCGCGCGGATGCCGTTCCAGGCTTCCACGCCCGCCGGCGTGTACCCGCGCGCCGCCCACCACCAGCGGCCCTGGTCATACGTCCCATGATGTTCCCCGCGAATTTCGCCGAGCTGGATGGTGTCGATGATCAGGCAGACATAACCGTGCCGGGCAAACCACACGCCATGATGCTGGTAATGGGTCTTGTTGCCCATGCTCACGCCGTTCTCGACCACGCTGGCATGGCCGCAGACATACAGGATCGCCGGCAGCGGTTGCTTGACCTCCACGGGCCGGTAAAGGTCGCCGGTGACATAGACGCCGGGCAGCGATTGAAAAAAGAGCTTTTCCACGACATAGCCGTCCCCCGGCACCGTCCCGGTCACGACCGGATGCAGCTCCCCGCGGGCCGGCCACGGATCGAGGCCAAGCATGCCTTGAAGCTGCCGCCGCATTTCCGCCTGTTTCGCCGGCCAGTTTACCGGGGTGATGTCCTTTTGCCAGTCGGGCGACGAAAGTTCCGCGACGCGCCGCGCGCAGTACTGGTCGAACGGTGGCGGCAGAAATTCGCGCGGCTCCTTTTTCGCGGATTGCGCCTGGAGCATCAGCGGAAATAACAGGGCGGCGCAGAGGAGGAGAGCGGAAGCCAGGTGCGTGCGGGTCGGTCTGAACGCAGAGTGCGCAGAGAGATTTGCGAGGGGCGCTGAGGGAGTTTTTTTGGTCCACCCATTCGTCAGGCTCAGGGCAGGCTCCAAAGATGGGGCGGCTTCGCCGCAAACATCCAACATCTCCCTCTCCCGCAGTCGCGGGTTCGGGACGTCCCGCGTGCGCGGGACGCAACGTCCAATTGCCCCCATTGCACCATGGGCGTCTCGCAAAGCCTCGGCTCCCAACATCCAATGAGCTCCGTGGCGAACGCTGGGCCTCAGACGGAAAATCTTTCCGGGACGAGAAGAAGCGAGCGAATGGTGACGCGAAAAACGCGAAAGAAGGTGGCACTTCGTGATCGATAAGAATTTACGCACGATGCGTACTGTTTCGTCGTTTGCGGCGGGGAGAGCGGAGCGAGGCGGGCGAGTCAGCATGGCGGGAGAGGGTGAGCGTTGGGCGGGGAACATTGAAAATAGAAACATCGGTGACGCTTCGTTAGGCGATTTCTTTTCGAAAAGTCCCGGAAGTGGCGACCTTTGCGGAAGGAGCGAAGGTTGAATTGCCTTTCCCGCGACTGCGGGAGCCTGGGTCCCGCCCCTGCGGGACAAAGTCGTGCCAGAGGCGCAGGGGATTCATGCGACGATTACCCAGGGTAGGCCCAAAGCGGCCAACCCTGGGCTGATTGATGGAACGCCGTTGGCGTTCCCTTCGGCCGGGACCACAGGGAAAAAAGCGCATGACACGCTCCCGGGAAAAGTGGGTTCCGGGAGCGGATCGAAATTCCTAGAAAGCAGACGCCGATCGGCGTTTACTGGAGCGGTTGTCGAAGACACTCCCTGCATCGCCCTTGTCCTTCATCCCAGCTTTTGAGGACGACGTCGAACGGGAGTCCAGGAACGAAATCCTGGAAGCGTCTTCGGGCAGATGCTCCAATCGTGAAAACTTCCAATGAGTAACTCCCCCCATCTCCGACGGAAAGCCAGCGGCGGCGGATTCATTCGCTGGGTGGGCGTGCTCACGCTCGTCCTGCTGTGGAATGGGGCCTCCATTGGCGCGCTGGGCGCGGTCGGTCAGGGGGCGCTGGCGCTGCTCACGCCGGACGTGGCCGGCAAACTGGAACTGACCGATGCGCAAAAGGAAAAGGTCCAGGCAATCGTGAGGGCTATGTCCAAAAAATTTGGGGACACGCAGAAGTCGAAGGCCGGCCAGCCGGGACTGAAGGACGAACTCGATAAAATCCGCCAGGCGGGACAGGACGAGGCCGTGGCGCTCTTGACCCCGGACCAAAAGGCGGTGTGGGCGCAGCTCGCCGGCCAGGATCAACCAGGTCCACCGGCCAATCCGCCCCCGCCCAAAACAGTTTCCAAATCGACCGGCGCACCTCCCGATCGCGAAGACGAAATTGCCGCCCGTTCGCTGATCATTCCCTCGATCGCGGAAATAAAAAATCCCCCGTCACGCGACGCCTTCGGTCCCAACGCCACCTTGCTCCCCACGCATCCGCGTCCTCCGCTTGGCGATCGTTACGTGATTCTTACCGATCAAACCGAGCCGGAAGCGGTCACCGCTCTCACCCGGTTGGCGGAGTTTCGGCACGGCGCGATCGTGCACACGCCTTCCCTCGGCGAGCTCTACCAATCCGCCGCCGAGTTCGCACGGCTTCGGCAGGAGTTGCGCCAGTTGGCCCCCAGATATGTGGCCATCGCGCCCAAACCGGAAAGCTACCGGGAGAATATGCACCTCTGCATGTTGCGGCTGCTTTCCTCGCTCGACGATCAGCCTGGGCTGGGCGCATTTCCCGGCTACCTGGTGGCCGAAGATGCCGCGAAACTCGCGGCGCTCGTCGATCGCACAATCGCCTTCCAGCAGATCACGCGCGCCGAAATCAAGCCCGTGTCGCTTGGCACCATCGAGGATGACGGGCTGACTCGCTACCGGAGCTACCAGAAGGCGAAAATACTCCGGAAGGTTTTTCAGGAGCACGGCCAGGAAGCACCGGCGGTGTTCATCGTCACCAACCCCAGTCTGGTCGAGCGCGCGGATTTTCCCAAATTCGACGGCGCCGCCGGCGAGATCGCCATGATGCCCGGAGCCTACCGCGAAGCATTTTCCGCGTTGTCCGATCCGGTGATCAAGGCCCTCAGCGAGCGTAACGTGCTCTTCATGTTCGGCCACGGAGTGCCGGACCGGGTCTGTGGGACCAGGGTGTCGGCCTTCGCGCCGCTCAATTTCTCCAACGAGCTGGTCTTCTGCGGCTCGTGCATGTCGGAGTCGCCGCTCCACGCCGATCGCGTGAATCTGGAAAAACAGTCGGCCACCAAACGTTTCGGCACCGTGGCCATGGATAACGGCGCCGTGATGGTGCTGGGTCATATGGGCTTGTGCGGCGGATTTCCCGAGGTCTACCCGATGGCCGAACACGTGTTTGAGGGATTGTCCGTCGGCGAGGCCTACCAGCGGGTGATGAACGCGCTGATCGGCGGCCGGCCCGTCCCCGACTACTATCCGCCACCGGTTCCGGGGCCGCCAAATTCCGCCGACCCCGCCAACAATCTCTTGCTCATGCTCTGGGCCGATCCCGCGCTGGTGCCGATCAAAAACTAGCGAGGCTCCGCCTCAGACTTTACCGGGGGTAGAAACCACGAAGCCGAAGCGCAGCGAGACGCCCACGGTGCAACGGGGGCAATACACCAAATACACGAAAAAGAACCGGAAATTAACGCAGAGACGCAAAGACGCGGAGGACGCAGAGGGCTGGGCCGGCGTTGGGGCCGACAACTGAAGCCGGAACAGAGATGGTCCGCAGAGAAATGCAGATAATTTCGATTCCGATCGCCGATGGACCTCTCACTTGCCTCTGCGCCTCTGCGTCTCTGCGTTTAATCCGTAGCCGTGGCTACAGTTCAACGTGAGCCGCTCTGGAGAGCTGAAATGCCTTCGGCATAGGTCGCGCGGTCGCAGGAGGGGCGATCCAAATTTCTGCACAAAGATGAACATCGTTTATGGGTAAATTAGGCACTTTATTTTCAGAACCGACGACATTCGCGCTTGCGCGGATTCCGGCGCCCGCTTCAAATCTTCGCTGTTTCGCAGCGCCAACCCCATGAACAAGCTCCTCTTTACCGTCTTCGTCTGTGCCTGTCCGTTGCTCGCGCGCGCCGGGGTCAAGGCCGGCTTTGCCGAGCGCGATATCACCCCGGAAATCGGCATGGAAGTGCCCGGCGGTTACGGCAAATCGGTTTCGAAGAAAATCCATGATCCGTGCAAGGTGCGCGCCTGCGTCTTTGACGATGGCCAGCATCGGGTGGCGCTGGTCGGGTTGGACGCGATCGGCGAGCCGCGGTCGCTGGTTCTGGCCGCGCGGGCGAAGATCACGGAGCGCTGCGGGATTCCACCCGAGGCCGTGATGATCGGCGCCTCGCACTCGCATTCCTCCGGGCCGATTGGGATGATCGAGCCGGAGGATTTCGAGGGCGCTTCGGACCTGGTGAAGGATCTGGCCTTTAACAAATCCACCTGCGCCAATCCGGCCTACGTGGCGAAGGTTATTGACGCCATCGTCGACGCCGTGGTCGCGGCCAATGACGCCCGCGCCGAAGGCACCGCCAGTTTCGGCGTCGGGCACGAGGACACGGTGGCTTTCAATCGCCGCATCCGGATGAAAAACGGGCTCAGCTATTCCCATCCGGGCAAAGGAAATCCGGACAATCTCGATTTCGCCGGACCGACCGACCCCGACGTGGGCGTGATCGGATTTTGGAATCCCGAGGGCAAGCTGGTGGGCTGCGTGGTAAATTTTTCCTGCCATGCCACCGCCAACGGACCGTGGATTACGGCGAACTGGATTTATTACATGGAACGCGTCATCCAGGGCTTCTATGGCCCCGAAACGAAGGTGGTCTTTCTCCAGGGCGCCTGCGGCGATGTGACGCAGGTGAACAATCTCGACCTGCATGCCAATCCCGATGGCGATGCCTGGTCGCAAATGGTCGGGGGACGCGTCGGCGCCGAGGCCGTGAAAGTGCTCGTCGGCATGTCGCTAACCCGCGTGGCGAATGTGCCGGTCGACTTCCGGCAAAAAGTCTGGCAGATCCCGCGCCGCGTGCCCGATCCGGAGCGGGTGAAAGCCGCCTACGAACTGGCCCCGAAAGATCCGAAAGACGGCGGGTCGGACTGGGTGTGGGCCAAGGAAACCGTGCTGCTCGACGCCTTGATCGCCAAGACACCGAAGGTGGAAGTCGAGGTCCAGGCCATCCAGGTCGGACCGGTCGTTTGCATCTCCGATCCCGCGGAATATTTTTGCCAGTACGGTCTCGCCCTGAAGACTGGGAGCGGCTTTCCGATGACTTTTCCCGTCGAACTGGCCAACGGCGATGTCGGCTACGTCCCGACGCTCGAAGCCTTCGGCCCGAACGGCGGCGGCTACGAAACCCGGCTGACCGGCTACAGCAATCTCGAGATCACTGCCGGCGACCAATTCCGTGATGCCGGTCTCCGGCTCGCGCATCAGCTCGACGCGGCGCCGCTCCCGGAAGGTCCGCTGGCGCCTCCGTTCAAGGGCTCGGGCTGGACCTACGGAAATCAGCCGCCACAATTAAAATGACGAATGACGAAGGACAAATGTCGAAGGAATGACGAAAGCCGAATGTCGAATGACGAGCCGGCATGGCTACAGTCCACGAAAGGGGAGCGCGGGCATCCTGCCCGTGCTCGCCGGCATCTTGCCGGCGAGTTTGAAGCGCAGCGCGAAGCGCTCTCTCCTGCTTCCAGACCGTGGGTCCGGCAACGGCAGGATGCCGTTGCCAGCGGGCAGGATGCCCGCGCTCCCTTTTACTAAACCGCATCGTTACCCGCTAAACCTGCCATGAACACCCAGCGCTCGCGTTCTCTTCGGCATTTCATCATTGGTCAATCCTTCGGCATTTGCCTTGCCCTTCTCCTCTGTCCTTCCTCCTTCGTGATTGCCCAGCTCTCCCCGGAGGAAGAGCTCAAGACCTTCCAGCTCGAACCGCCCCTTCGCGCGGAACTGATCGCCGCCGACCCGCAGGTCGAGTCGCCATGCGCTCTCGCCTTCGACGACCAGGGGCGCATGTTTGTGGCCGAAAACCGCGGCTATCCGCACACCAGCGAACCGCCGCAGGGCCGCATCATGATGTTCGAGTCCACGCATCACGATGGGCATTACGACAAAAGCACCGTGTGGGCCGATAATCTGACCTATCCGAACGGCGTCTTGCCGTGGAATGGCGGCCTCATCGTCACCAATTCGCCCGATGTGCTCTTTCTCAAGGACACCAAGGGCGCCGGTCACGCCGATGAGCGGCATGTCCTGCTCACCGGTTTCAGCACCACCGGGAGCACGCAGTTGCGCGTCAACGACCCCACGCTGCGGCCCGATGGCTGGATTTATTTCGCCGCGGGATTGAGCGGCGGCACCATCACTTCGCCGGATCACCCCGAAAAGCCGGCCGTCAAAATGATCGGCGACGTGCGCTGGAATCCGCAGACCGGGGATTACGAAACCCTCGATGGCCGTTCGCAGTACGGCATTTCCTTCGACGATCATGGCCGGCGCTTCATCTGCATGAACCGCCTCCCGGTGCAGCACGTCGTCATCGACTCGCGGTGGCTGCGGCGAAATCCGCACCTGCCCTTTGCCGAAACCGTGCAGGACTGCAACGAGCGCACCGTGAAGAGCGGCCTGCGCGGAGGCGGCGACGGCGTGCGGGTCTGGCCGATCAGCCATAACATCACCACCGCCGATTCGCATGCCGGCTCGTTCACGGCGGCTTGCGGCGTCATGATCTGGCCCGGCGGCGCGCTTCCGGCGCAGTACAACGGCTGCGCCTTTTCGTGCGAGCCGACCGGCAATCTCATCCATGTCGACCGGCTCGTGCCACACGGGGCGACCTTCGCCGCGGAACCGCTGCTGGAAAAGCGTGAGGTCTTCGCCTCGAGCGACGACTGGTGCCGGCCGGTCTTTGTCACCCATGGTCCCGACGGCGCGCTCTATTTCTGCGACATGTATCGCAAGATCATCGAGCATCCCGATTATCTGCCCGAGGAGATTCGCAAGCACAGCGACTTCGATGCCGGCAAAACCAAGGGCCGCATCTGGCGGATTACTTCCGGGGCCGGTGGTCAATCGGCAAAGGCGCCAATGGCCGATTTGAACAAAAGCCTGGAACGCCCCGATGTGGACCAGGCGCCGCTCAAGGACTTGCTGGCCGCGACAGACAGCTCCGACGCGCGCCTTCGCTTTCGCGCGGCGCTCGGGTTGGGCGACTCCCACGACGCCCGTGTGGTGCCGGCCCTGGCGCATGTGGCGCTGGCCGGCGCGGACGATCGCTGGACGCGCGCCGCTGTGCTCAGCGGCATCGCCGGCCGCGAACGCGAGTTTACCACGCAGCTTTTCAAGAACACCGATCCCGGCCGCCCGGGGGTTTTCGATTTATTGAGCGAGTTGGGCGTCGTTTTTGGACGGGCGGCGATGGCCGACAAGCGTGACCCATTCGCGAATGATTCCGTGCCGCCGGAGGAAACGATTCCGGCGGCCCTGCGCATCGCGTTTCTCGCCGGCGTCGCGGACGGGGCCAGTGCGCGTCTGGGCGAAAACTCCATCCCACCGGTCCGAAGTGCGCTGGCGGATGCCGCAAAAATTGCGCAAGAACACGCCGCCGCAGCCGAGAGCCGGACCCGCGCCATCGATCTGTTGAAGCACACCGATTGGAAAACATCCGGCCCGGCGCTGCTTGCGGTCGCCACGGGAAAGGATTCCGCGGATATGCGGACCGCGGCGATCCGCGCACTGGCGACGTTCAATGATCCCGAAGTCACCAACGCGTTGCTCTCGCAAAAGCACTGGAACGCGATCGTCCCTGCCGAGCGCGAAGTGACACTCTCGGCGCTGCTCGCGCAGCCGGCGCAGGTGCCGCGCGTGCTCGACGCGATTGAATCCGGCGCCCTGCCGAAGAATGTGCTCAGCGCCGCGCAACGGACGGCGCTCTCGAAGAGCAAGGATGCCGCCCTGCGCGACCGGGTGGCGAAGCTGCTCGGCGCGGTGGCCGGGGGCGACCGGATGCAAGCGTACGAAGCCGAGAAAGTGGTGCTGGCACTGACCCCGCACGCCAGCCACGGCAAAGAAATCTTCAGGACGATCTGCTCGACGTGCCACCGGCTTGATCGCGAAGGGCACCAGGTGGGTCCCGATCTGCTCGACATTCGCAGCCAGCCCAAGGAGTCGATCCTCCTGCACATCGTCGTGCCCGATTTCGAGATCGCGCCCGGCTTTGCCGCGACCAATATCGAACTCAAAGACGGTCGTGTGGTCCTGGGCATCGTGATCTCCGACACCCCGGAATCCGTCACCGTGCGCGAACCGCTGGGGGTCGAGGAAAACATCCTTCGCTCCAATATCAGCTCGCTCACCGCGAGCGAACATTCGCTCATGCCCCCGGGCCTCGAAGCCATGATGAGCAAGCAGGACATGGCCGATCTGCTTTCATTCCTTAAAGGCGAAAACTGATCGATTTCTGGCCGTCCCGAAGCGCCTGGCAGAAGAGGCTAATGCCCTAATCTGAAATTCACCAAGGGCTTGGGCAGCGGACCATAATTCATGATTCTTCGTCTAAACCGAACGCCGTGGCAACGTCGTCGAGGACGGAAGCGCGGGCGTACGCTCCTCGTGTTTTCTCTCGCTCAATCGAGCTTCTGAGGAACACCTTATACCGGTCGACCACAGCTGGCGGGAGTTGTGAAAACCAGTAGTCAACGGTTTCGATGATGGTGACAACTTGCTCTTCGCTCAGTGTTGGATACAGCTCGGAAAGCAGAACTATCTCATTAAAGGTTTTAAAGAGAACATCTTCGGTATTCATGACCGTTGGGCAGTAGACGCGATAAGGGGCCGACATCAAGAATGGTTCGCCGGAGCCCTGTTGGATTTTGAAATTAGGGCACCACCCAGAAGAGCGCTGGTCGGCGCCGGGCCGTGCTAAACATTACCCACATCCTTGGCTTGGTCCGGTTCAGGGCCAAAGGCCTCAGACAAGCCAGCCCAGGGCAAAGCGAGTCTGCGAGCGTCGCCCTGGGTACGGCGTCCCCATTGGGGCCAGCCCCGAAGCGGGCGTCACCATCACGCTCGCTTCTTTCCGATAGGCTTCGGCCATGGGTCTGCATGGAATGGTTTCGCCCCGTTGGGGCTTTTCGCGATTGGCATCAGATACCCAGGGCTGCGCTCGCAGACTCG
>Ga0302325_10016744_pt1 | contig 15515 bp, 16 predicted proteins | sample Palsa_T0_2_FD_201948 | JGI IMG/M metagenome (GOLD analysis project Ga0302325, IMG submission 201948) | Peat permafrost microbial communities from Stordalen Mire near Abisko, Sweden - Palsa_T0_2 | ecosystem: Environmental > Terrestrial > Soil > Palsa > Peat permafrost | place: Sweden: Abisko...
TATAATTAATTATCTTAATTTTTCGAGGACACCCTGAGCGGAGGTCAAAGCAGGATATCCAGGTTACAATGCAACGAAACCGCGACTACAACTTTGGCACGGTACTACTGATACTATATTATATTACTAAAACTTGGGAGAGGCTAAGAAGCGATGTATGCGTGCGAATATATTAACACTAGGGCCTTGCTAACAAAATCTCGGTCAAAGTATTTGGCATCTCTTGGACAAAGAACAACACCAATACTCCTGACGCGGAGGAAAGCGCCGTCTTAGACTGGTTTGGGATCACTAGAACTTTGTTCTCACTTACTTGAACACTGTATTGCAAGAATTATACCTATTCAAGATCTACTTTCGTGCTGCTTACATCCATGACGACTAAGAGAAGACGAAGAGAATAGCAAGACTTTATCAAGCACGACGTCCAACGTGACGAAGCACTCCGTGTACACCGCCTTCAAAATTCACGGGCCTGGAAGTTATGAGAATCCGCTGCGCCTCGTGTTAAAGTTCCAAGTCAGCCTCCCTTCAAGCTGCCGCCCACAAATACAATCAACACGGCGGCATAGGCAGCTGAGTAAAGAAGAACACTTTCTTGGTCAACTTTGAGAAATGCAAGGGATACCGTGACAATCGATATAGCAATAGAAGTAGTGATGACGCTTGTATTTCTCCCCGGGTGGAGCGCCATTATCAGCATTGGTACTAGTAGAGCAGCGCTTGCAACCGCCGCCGCACGAATACGGAGGAACCGTTGTTCCAATGCAGAAATTTTGGCTACCTGGGCCATTTTCTCCTCAGTGAACACCCCGAAATCGAGGAGGCGTTGAATGCCTGCTGCATCTTTATCTGTACCTCCAGTTCCCTCTTTCGGCTGAGGCAAAACCATTTCGGCCGTGAGAGGCCCATAGGTTCCTGGCAACAGCACTGCCTGCTCTGCTGGCTTCTTGGAGAACATAAACTCAATGTCTCGAAGAGCATTGTCTGTGCTTCAAATCGGTATAATGTACGGAGTTTGCTATCTTCTATCTCACTTACAATACTGATGTAGCGTTTCACGCATGAGCTCCATCTGTTCATCCGTAGCTTTTTTCCCTATGAGAATTTCATTTGACAAGTTCACGAGTGTCTTTCTGAGGTTGATAATGTTGCAGGCTTGGAGGTTGTAGAAGTCGTAGAATTCTGTTACAGCAACGTTTGTCGATTATTTTAGAGCATCTTCTCCCACAAACAACGCCCGTAAGCCTTCGGGACTGTCTTTTTGTGCACGAACTAGGTCGTATAGCGCCTTGTCGTGTTCGTTCAATCGTTCTTGTCGCTTCCGACGCTCTTCAGGCTCCTGAGTTGTGGCAACTATCGGGGCTGAGGAGTTTGGTGGAGATAGTCCCGAGGAGAGAGTACGTGATGTTGGGCTCATACTGCTTAGGATGTTACCAGCTTCGGAATTTGTCGGACTTTTGTCCCATCCACTGACTGTTGGAGCAATGGTAGCTGAGACTTTTCGAATTTTTATAGAAGGAAGAGCAAAATATGCCGTGCTAGTGTCGGCAATTATTGAAGATCGAGCACTGGACAGTGCTGAAGCAGTAACATCTCGCCCTACATCTTGCTTAAGGACATCATCATGATCTCGTGTCGCCTCACTTTTGATGCCCTTTTCGATGTCAACCATATCTTGTGACGCTGATTTAGAAGACATACTCGAATAGCTGATCAGAGTTTACAAAGACGATGAATGTCAAGACAAGTAGAGACAGCTTGGCAGCAGTCTTCTAAAGAGAAGTTGGAGTAGTGATAAACCTGTCTTTCAATTCATTCTAGGTTTCGAATGATGCTTCAGCTGCGGCTAAATGTCTCGAAACGCGTTCTATTTATGTATTATGAATCGGGCGTAGCTGGTACATGTGTGGCTCTAAGTGGCGCGGAATCACAAATATGATGCCAGCTGCGATTGGATGCCCGATTCTGCTTCTATTTCCGGACCAAAAGCGATGGCGAGATGAGAAAACCAGGACTATCTCAAGTTGAGATAGTCCTGGTTTTTTCATCTCGCCACGATTCTCAAACAACTAGAGCCCCATATGAAACGTTTGAGAGTCAAGGACCCAATTATTGACATCAATGGCGTCCTTATTCGTTACATCCCTTCGAGCATCCCGCTGTCTGCTTTCTCTCCGCATACATGTTTGCCAATTGCAACAAAACAATTTAATTGATCGATCGATTTATTCGATAGTATGGCAAAATAAGGGACATTGAGTGTCATAAGGGGCACAGGCTAAGCCTAATATGGAACAGCCCATCCTTCATCTCACAATTCCTAGCAACACGCAACAGAATCTTCAAATTCCGATCATTTTTCAACCATTCTTGGTATTGCCTCTTGCGTATTCTTTATACGGACCTTCCTCCACCCTAAAATCCTTTCCTCATACTGCGTTTCCTCCGTCCAGAACTGGTCCCTCCGGTTGATGAATACGAGTGATTCGCCAATGCGAGGCTTATATAGGGCAGCTCGCTAAATTTATCGCCTAATGAGGGACTTTATATAGCACCTTTTAGCGGACGACACGCTATACTTATAGCGTATTAAAGCCTAGATTTTTAATATTCAGAAGCTTATAATTATAGTCTACAAAAAATTATTATTTATTACACGTGAGAATAATCTTAAATTTAAGGATTGTAGAAGTTTATATTAATAATATTTTTGCTTAGAATTAAATAAGAATCTTAAATGGAAAGGCAGATTATCGGATTATCGAATAGGGATATCCGACTCGCATTCACAGCGCCTTATTGGCAAATGGGAGAGCAACTGGCTAATAGGAGGCTTTGATCGAGCAATGGGAGGCACTGGCTGCCGAATGGGATACTCCCATTGCCCAGCCGCTCGTATGGGCGAACGGGAGGGGCTAAGTATATTGGGAGTGCATCACCACGGCCGCATCAGAGCGGCACTGCTCAAGCCCCTCAAACTCTTTTAAGAATACTATAACTTCCTCGAGAACTACATATAGCGCGGGTTCACCGTTCCCTCGGACAAACTCCCCGCACTCTCCGGCAACGTGCAATCCATGCACTCACACCTCCATCTCGACTCCCAAATTCCGTTCCGGACGCCTTACCTGGCAGGTCTCCGGCGCGAAGATCTCATCGCAGGACTCCTCTAGCACGTCCACCCTCTCGACGAAACCGGCCCGTTCCGCATTCCCAACCCCAATCCCAACACTGTCCCCGATGGCCTTCGTGGACCTGGTCTGGCCTTGACGAAGAGATCGCTTAGATAGAATCTCGAAGTTCAGAAGATTATGCGATTATTGAACAACATTCAGCAACAGTTGTGGAAGCGGATGTTGTGCTTGCGGGAGTAAATCCTGCTGGTATGGTGGAATTGGGACGGTTGATGTTGAGGAGTTGTTTGAAGAGGGCCTTTGAGGAGGGAGATGAATTGGAGAAATGGCGTTGCTGATGGATGCGAAGATGGATTTACCGATATGATGTGCTTGAGATTGAGGAGATGTGGATGCTGAGGATTTGTGCGTGGAATAATGATGTTGTGAATAAAGACGAGGAGAGGGATGGAAGATCGAGCGAGGAAGATGAAATGTTTGAATTAGATGAAAGTGGAAATGATAGCCGGGGAGGGATTGGGAGCGTGATGAAGGGGGAGACGAAGCTAACGCTGGGACATTGGCTTAGGAAGAGGAAGAGCTATGGTTTGATATGGAGGACGAAAATGATGACTGGGCAATAGTATTAATCCTCGTGCCCACAGGTGAAAATGCTCATGAATATCGCCGCGTTGGGTTGCCCTTATGGGAGAATTCGTTCTTTTTGGATGGGAACGCGTCTGGGATTATTGTTTGATCTGTTGGAGCATCCTTCTTAGCATTAGTGAAAGAGAGCTTCTTGAGACATGAGGTTGCGGTATATGAATAATATTTTTGCTGTCCAATGATTTGAATAGCGTCCGTGTTGGAAGCGTTCTTTCGACGGTTCTGCGTGGCATGTGGCGTTCAACTGATCCTTTGCAGATACAGCATCTCGAAGTTCCTGTGGTGAAGTAGTGGTACGCTCTTTAGTCATGTTCTAATCTGGTCCGCTACGCTTTGGCTTGGGGAGGCTTCAAAAAATTAAGCACTAAATATGTAACAGAGACGACTATATACTGCCAAAAAGGAAAAATTCAGTTCGAAGAAACCATCGCCTTAGAACTGATCAAGCCATAATAAATTCCCTCCACTCCTTCCCGGGCGAGCAAGAGTTCTCAAACGCATCCTGGAACACCTTGCCTAGCCCCACCCTCTTAACCACGACATCATTAATCTTTTCAACTAGCAACACATACCACAGATCCCACTTGCTCTCCTCCTTTTCCTTCGGGATATAGTACGTCCACCCATCAAACTCTTCCGGCGCGAAATTCTTGGCCTCGGAGATGGCGACCAATTCATATACAGGGTCTATGGAAGAGTCTTGAACAAGACGTCCAGCCCATTGGTCGGGGAGGATAATCGTCCCGCAGAAATCATTCCTGTCATCTAAGATGCCAAAGCGAGATAATCCAGGTCCAAGATTTGAGGATGTAGGGAGCGGCTTGTGGAGTAGGCGGAAGAAGCCGGACCATGTCCAGAACTGGAGGTACTTGGTATCGCGTTGCTCCAGGTCTTCCGAATCCTCGCGATCCACGTCCATCATATCGAATTCGAGATTCGGCACGGATTTGAAGAACATGGACCTGTTTCGGTCCGGCCATTTGACGGGGTGTGAGAATTGTTGTTGTTGTTGAGATCCTGTAGCGACCTCTCTTGTTCTATTATGCGTCCATTTTCCCTCCGTCTTTAACATGGACAACGTATTATCAAGTTTTATTGAGCTTGTTAGTGACTCTCGTCCAGACTTATGTAGGAGTCGACTGATATTATAGCGATCCCTTACATACCAACTTATCCACGTACGCTCTGATATCCAATGCGATACGTTGCTTAGAATGCCTGCAAGTGTTGAAGTTCGATATGTTACGGGACCTTCCCAACCACTCCAGGACCATGTTGGGAATCCCCTTATATATACTTGTCGACGTTGACTTTTGCTAGGTGCTTCTTTGAATTCCCATAACAATGCCAAGTCAAGAAAAGCGCTAGGTAGTCCGTATAACAGATCGGTTTTCAATGATTTGCATAGCAATTGTCCTACGGACTGAAATGCCAGCAGCATGTCATCTGGCTGCGCCAGTTGCCGCGGCGTGTATTCTTCCACGCACCGCAGGTACGCTCGAATAGCTCGATCTCCGTCACTCCAATCGCCATTATCGCCTAGTACATGTAGCGGATTATAGAGCATATCAACAGACCAGCTAGATTCCCTTGAATCATTGACAATGTCCTCAGAAGCAGTGGCATCGCGGCACTGCCAATATACCCGGTCCGCGACGAAGATCAAGCAACGAGTCGAAAGAATGCGTTCTTGGAATGTCCATCCGCATTTGTTCCATGTAGACGGGCTGAGATTGAGAAATGTCTCTGCAGGATGCGATACCATCAGCTCAAGGCCGGGCCCGCATTTCCCTATATGCTGGATGGGAAACCTGTTGTTTGGGTGGAGTGCCACAAGACCAGCTGCTGGGCCATCGCCATCTGCGGCACAGATAGTCAAAACCGCTTTACTGTAGATCTGTGCCATGGCTCGATGGTCTACCTTCAAATCCTCATAAAAACTACATAGCATATCGACCCAGAGAAATCGGAAACCAAGCTTCCTGACGAGGTCGATCGCGTCTTGTATAGTGCGCGGTATTTTGTCCCAGATTTCTCTCACTCCAGCTCTTGATCCTAATCGCTCGAACTCTTGGCTTTGGTCTTTGCGGTAATAAAGAGGATGGTTTGTTCCCCATGTATAACTCAGCGCTATATATTGCGGCAGGCCTGCTGTGTCTGCCATATGGGAGACTGTGCGCATCTGTTCCACGTCTATAAGTCTAAAGTTTTGTCCGGCCTCCTCGACCCAATCAGACAACTCTTCGGCCGCGATATCATTGTTGTGTGAATGATGACGCCTGCATTGCTCGACCCAGCCTTTAACAAGCATGATGCTCTCGCCGATCTCGATCCGGTGACCGAGGAAGTTTTCCCGCCGTTCCTTATCAGCGAGGAGGACAATGAAAGCATCATTGAGAACCATGCCACGGTGGTGAGAAAAGTCAGATGCACCTTTCCTCCAACGAATTCGTATGCGTCTATTTTGCGGCTTTGCCGCCAACATTTTTCTTGATCCTTTTGAGAGGATCTGTCGTCCATCAATTTGCCATGTTGCGTAAGCTACCATCGCATTAAATTCCACGGGTTTAGAGCTGAGCATTTGATCTTGAGCAGACTTCCAAACTAGTCGACAGAAGGCGCATATATAACCTCTTTTACCAAGAACACGAACACTCCCAAGTTCAATCTCTTTTACGGGAAGATCTGCTCCATTTTTTTCTCGCCTTCCCATTGACCAAAGACGTTCTTGAAGCTGTACTGGTTGGCGTGTAAAGCGGCGATCATCATATTTCGGCTGGTAGACAAACTTCTCCCGGGAAAGTCCTAGATTTGTACATACTCCACACAAGCCGATGGTGTCAGGTTGTGGAGCATAAAGAAAGACCGCGGCAATTTTGTATATCTGTAAATTGTGAGCCAAGCAGAGCACCGAATATGGGTCTCCTCTCCAAGTGTTTTGCACTCACTCTGTTTTCCTTTATAATATGGTTCCAAACGTGCCTAACGAGGTTCCATCTTGCTAGAGTCTATTATGGTTTAGTGATATAGGCTATGATGGATTGAGTGGCTTCGAAGATTTATTTACCCTTGTTCTTCTCATAATATCATCCTCATTGATATCCTGGAATGTCGACGGGGGTATACTATCCGTCTGGTGAATGGCCGCAGCGTGAGATAATATAGAAAGATTTGCATCATCCGAAATTTCTATGGCGGTGGATTGGACCGTAGTTTCGTTTATGATCGGTTGTGATTGAAGATTAAGGGAGTCAACCAGAGCAACGTTTTGAGGAGTATCCTGTGCTGGACGCGCGGGTGGAATCATTTGTGGATTATTAAGTCGGGCTCTGTTTCTAGTACCACCAGGCTCAGAGCATTGGAGTCCACGAGCTAAACACCGTTCGCAAATGTTGGGCCAAACTCGATCCACAGGCAAGCACTACTAGATCAGCATTATTAGGCTTGGAGAGGGGGCTTGGAATACTTTTTGCTTTGCTTCTCGACAATCCTGACATTTTTTTCTGCTGAGTGCTCGCCTTGGGGAGCTCGAAAGAGCAGTTTCCAAACCACCAAAGCAACTATACTTCAACTTCTGACATCGTTCACATTTCACGTCGTCGCTCTGCCGAACACACTGACAATCATGCTTCGTCAGTTCCCACAGCCCCGATCCCACCCAGGAGGTTCTTACCTTCTTGTGATCTTTCCTACAGAAAGCACATTTAGAAATCTTCTGGGGCTCTCTTGCTAGAGGAGGGTGAGTCGGGCGTCGCGGTCTCTCCACCGTGAGATCGTCGGCGCTGTCATCGCGGGCTCTTGCTCCTATTTCCTCTGCCTCCAAAACATCAGTCCCATCATCGCCGCCGCCGCCGGCCATGCTTCTAAAGTTTCGTTTTCCAATTGCACTTTCTCTGCTCCATGGGATGTTGATCGGGCATGAAAGAGAAGGAGATTATCTGGGCATTGCGCGACACGGATGCGAGAACGCCTACGGCGAGGCTGGGTCGGGCGCTATCGCACGCCGAGCACTGAGTGGCCACAACTGAACCCAGGCAAATTTGGAACTTGAGACGTGGCGCGAGTAGAAACTGATTGGCTCATGTGGCCAAGGGTTCACAAAAAAGTCAAACAAGGAATCCGAAATAGGAAAATGGAGATCGACACGTGATATTGCCAGGTCAACCTTCTGCCTGAGGAAAAGTTTCGAAATCAGGCTTTTATAACTTATGCCTGAGGCACCAGGAACTACCTGAGACTCAGACTGGGACCGGTGGACTTTCGCCGAATGCGCGACAAACGTTGTTCGCCTTCTTCCTCATTGTGAGCAGCATCCGTATCAACTCTTGCTGTATAAGGAGAGACAGACACTTGCGTATCTCTTAAAAATACGATCCCTATGTCCCCTACGTTACTGATATTACCTTCTCGCATTTCCGGCGTCATTCGTCTGCATGTTTGCTGTTGACGGTTAAGCAAGAGTTGAGAGAACAACGATTCGTATGATGTATCCGCGATTGCTTCAGTGGGAAAGTTATGGCACAAGCAAGTGTTCTTGACGCCGATCAATACCCAATTTGGGAATCGTTTTCGCCGTCGGACTTGTCGCGCAGTCGCAGCGATGTGCATCAGGACAGGAGGGCGAGTGCAGGAGGGCACGGTAAGAGATAGGCATTTGTCCAACCAGAGGATCCTCCCGACTCGAGACGACCCGACAGCATAATTGTGGCTGCCTGACTTCTCTCAAATCATTGATTCCCACCGTGCCAACGCATCAACGATTGAAGAAGCAAATCCCCGGCGCTGACATATCAGAGCATCTATGCGCAGTCGCAAAACCTGCTCGACCCCTTGCCTCGTCCTGTCGTGTTAGGCCGCAAGTCGCGAAAAACATCTGATCATCCCTCTACGCCCGACTGTTATGTGAACGCTCTTCCCCGGACCAGGTAGCTCGGCATTACTGCCCCTGGGTTATCAAGAGGGCACTCGAGATAAACTGGTTAGCTTATCTAACCCGCGACAAAGGAGCAGATGGAAGCGTCACTCCTCACGTTATAGGACTTCCAAAGCACAAAAACTTACCCTAATTGCAATTTGCAAACACCACAGCCCATCCTCTCACCACCACTGCTACTTTCCATTTCCTTCTGCATTATAGTCTGCTATCATCTACACACATCGATTAGCTAGAATGCCCCAAAACACTCACCGAAGGAACGATTGTAGATATGAAAAATGAAATTATCCCGACGCTTAGTTGGCGAGGGAAGCGGGAAGCGGGAAGCGCCTCCCTCGGCAAGTCTCTCGGACACATGAAAAAGTTCGCGCTGTCGGGTTGTCTGTCCAGTCGCGCTGGCTGGCCCTTTACTAATTCAATGGTTTTGCATTATTCTTGCTGTACACTGGATCATGCGGCTCCCGGATAACTAGAAGGGCGACATTCCCTCAAAACAATTGGTCGCCGACACTGCTTTGATCACAAGGACGCGTGTTGCTACAGCGCAAGTCGGACCCGAGCGAGTCGGAAACCCTGGCTCACCTGCTCTATCCTGCACCATAACACGCCCGCATCATTCTCGTATCAATCTACCTTTACTATCCCTTGATTAGCGGATAGGATTCATGTCTTGGATATCCACTCTGTTCCCTCTATCGTGTCTCATGCCACTGTGCTGGCGGACCCAGTGATCATGTTTCCGACGGGTGGGGAGAGAGTCGCCCCTACTTTGAGTGTGAGGGGGACGAACATAAGTATTCAAGCAATCGCGCACTTCTCACTCATCTCTCTATCTCCTTCATTCTCTCGCTGCTGGTAGCAGATTTCCTGGACATTCATAATATCTTCAGCTCTAGGCAAGCCCTAGTAGATTATAATATATCTCTTACAGGCTTCAAGTCTTCACTTCTTCGATTCTCCGACAACATGCCTGTTGTAACTCGCGACGCATCCGGCCTCCGCACCTCTGACCCCAGGTCGGAGACCTTCTATGGCCATACACCCCGCCAACCCCGACTACTCGTCGTGTTATTCAATGGTAAGTCAACCCAAGCCCCGATAATAATTTACCTGACATATATCGAAAATAGGAACATTTGCTGGAGGACTGTGGAGCTCTCGTGAAACAGTTGTTCCTGCATTCGCAAAGCTGATTTCCGTTCATGAAAATGTATTTCCGATTCCACTTCATGGAGTCGGAACGGATGGCAGTTGGTCAGACTTTATCAAGGGAGGTAAGTCGGAACTCAAGGCCTATCACAAATAAACCTTATTAGGCATCGCGGGATGGGGAACACTCCGTAATGTTATCAATGCTTTCAGTATGACAATCTTGACTTCCTTGTAATAATGCATGCTGATAAGTAAATTCAGACAATCTCTCGAGCAGCTATTGGCCAGGTGACAGGATCATCCTCATTGGATATTCTCGTGGTAAGTCTTCCCTGCGTGCTCACGAGTATCCAGAAATAACAGGCAAAAAGGCGCGTGGGCAGCACGCCTTTTGGCGGCGCTTATCTCTTTTATCGGGCTCCCAAAGCGTGGGAACGAGAGATTTTACAAGGACATCTTCAAAGCCTGCGACAACAACACGATCTGGCAAGATGGAGTTGCTGGCAAGTTAATGAATGGCTACGACTGTACGTTCGTTATTCTTCATCTTGTTCTTTCCTCATCTTACCCTCCTCAGGCTGGCCCAACGTGCGGATCAACGCATTGTGCTGCTTCGACACCGTCGGCTCCTTGGGCCTCCCATTGACTGGCTTTGCGAAACCGCTGAGCCTTCTGCGAGGATGCCGAAAGAAGCACGATATCGTCTCTGATGTTGCTCCAAGTATGACTCTCCTTTCTCTATCGCTTCAATTAATGGCACCTTTCTGACAACACTCGTCGTCGCAGACGTCGACTTTGCCTTCCACGCCCTCTCTCTCAACGAAGAACGCGAACCATTCGCACCAACCCTCATGCGTGGACCCAACGTTATCCAAGTCTCCTTCTCAGGCTGCCATGGCGACCTAGGTTGGGTTGAGGACACCGAGGGTCTCGTCCACGCTCCGCTTGCCTGGATGGCGCAACAAGTGCACACTCATCTCGGCATCGAACTCGACGAGACCGAACTCAGCAAACGCTTCCCAAACTATCGCCCTGAAGCTGCCGCTGAGCCTACCGCTCTTCCTACATGGTATAAAGGGAAAGTTGAGCGCTTGAACCCAGTGACATTAGCCCTCATGGGCAAGAAGGTCCGCAAGCCAGGCCGCGTCAACTGTGCCGACGGCCTCACAGATCTCAAGGTCCACATCGGTGCAAGCCTCAGGAGTTATAGTGCCGTTGAGGGCGATGATGCTGTACCGGGATACACTCTCACAACGCCTCCGAACGACACGCCGTACTGGGTCCGGAACGAGGCTAAGTCGAGATGGAGCTGGTCGTCGCGCAGCAACTCTGGGAGCTCGCGGACGTCGAGCTCATCTGATGGCTCGTTCCCACCACGGAGGTCAATGACTCGATCGCTTTCCAAGACTGCGGATCGCATTGAGCAGGCGGAGGTTGGGGCTTTGGAAGCTAGGTGCCTTGGGCTGCCACTTTTTTACGTGGCGGCCCCTTTGTGATGAATTTATCTCTTTCCCTTGAGCTATACATTTGGGTATTTATTTTAATGCTTAATGAACGGCGAAAAGTTGGAGCGACAGCTGGGCTGTGGGGTTGATGAATGGATGATACCAAGCACTCTGATGCTGTGCGTTGTTAAATACTTTGATACCCATGAAGTTACGAATAAAATCTAATGATTCAGATCAAACATTTATCTTACTCCCTTTCTCTGCAACGTCTCTCCTTCGCCTGTTATCATTGTGTAGCTTAGGGGTTGTTAGGCTTAGATTTCGCGACTTTCCAGAGAGCGAGCATTGCGCGACTTGAATTTCCGACTGCGCGGCGCTAACCTTAACTCCCTTTCAGCTCGCGACAAATGGGCGGCGCCCCATAGAAAACAGAATTTCATTTCCCGACGCGTCGAGCGGCACGCACTTCGCGGACTCATGAGATCATGTGATTATCCCAATACGCGAATTTCATCTAATTCTTCGAGTTGTTTAACAAATACTAAATATTATTATTATGAAACGCTGGTGCATAAAGCGACCTCCTATATTAAAGGTTGAACGAAATCCCATCTTCCCCATTCTCGTCCCGTATATACGGCCAACACTAAAACTTTGGCTGAAACGACACATCCTAGCTTATTATCAACACATCAACTGCTCGAGGAGTCCAGTGTCGTTGGAAAGCAAGTACAAGTACCAGGGCATTTACACAACATATCGCTCACATAGCCAGAATCCGAGAAATAATTATCTTTTGAAAGTTCCAATCCTTGACTTTGCCTACCAAAAGGGGCAAGCAACTGCCTGTCATATAGCGTACTTACCGCGAGCCATCAGAGACAAAAGCCCAGGTACGAAATAATGTGCGAGCTTGGTGGGCAAAAGAGTTGTTGTATTGACTATGTACTAATATATCCCCCTCTGAACAAAGCGCGGTGGGTCTTTAGGTAACGCCACCTTAAAACTTCGTTAATATTCCCGAATTAGGGAATATCAGGTGCTTTTGAGAGATACTATTGGCTGAAGACCCTTGATTTGGCCTGTGCAGGCGTGTTTTTATAAATACCGTGACCGCGCTTTCTTCATTGGGGAGGATAGTATGTACAGTAAGGAAGCTCTCTTTCAACCCTGAGAAACGCGCTAGTCCTCGCTTAAATATCAGTCACGTGCACCACGCTGTCTCCCATCCCCGTCACGCCATGTGAATGTGGCGTGGGCCACGAGACTCACAGCCACACTCCAACCTGCAACCGTTTGGAACAAGGTTGCATACGGCATTGCTTTTCTGAAGTTCGACTGGAATCATTGGTCGGGTTTGTAACGATAACATGCGTGGCATGTCAGGAGCTCAATCCGCTCACATCAAATTTTCTATTAATGGATGCACAAGGCTGCAACGCCGTATCGCTCGGAACGACTTCAGGTTGTATAAATACATGGAGCTGAACCATACAGTATCATGAAAGTAATTCTTGTTGTATAAAGGTACTTTTGGAGTTGTGAGTGGCCTGGCAGCTGAACTCAAGCTCGCAACTCGCATTTCTTCACGAACACGCGATGAATATGACTGGTCTTTCAGACTGTCCATTGAACATCGATCCTTCCTCGTACAGTTGCGCCAACCCGTATCCAAACTGCACAAATCCAGCATCGTTTCAGTTTCCAAGTTTGTGGATAATCACCCAAGCCATCGCCTCTTGCCCAAATGACTCTCGTCTCTTCAATGGGCTGCCCATGTTGACAGACGCCTCGTGCCGGCTCTTCACGCACAAGAAATCATGGACGCCTTACTCTGCAGTCGATATCTGGGCGCGATTGACGACGTGGAAGTTTCCCCTGCTCCAATTGGTTGCAGTCTTTCCAAGACCTCCTTTGACGCTTCTGGTGGAGTTTTTCGTCCTGGTTCATCTGCTGGGAGATCCTATATCCACAATCAACAATCTGCTGTTGAAGATGGCGAGTTGTCAGGCTCGAGCACTGTTTTGGAAGGATATATTTGAGAATGGAGTGATGGTGGTGGGCCATTTGACACGCCCATCGCCTCCTCCAATCCTTTCCTCTACTCCTCCCTCCGAACCGCCGGCTCTGCTTCCTCCCTCTTATCTTCCTTCACCGTCTCGTGAAGGAATATGGAAGGGTTTGGCTGCTATTGTGGACTCTTATGATGAGTGGGGTCCTGATGTTGGGAGTGCAGCGGAGAGCTTTATACTTGACAGATTGTAAGTCTCTCCTGCTTGTTGAACATATGGTGGCGTTAACAGATATATTATAGGACAAATAATTCAGTTACGGCTGACGATCAGAGGAAGTTCCTTGAGATGTGTCGGCTGACGGCGAATGCGCTGGCTGCGGATCGCTCTACAAAGTTTTTGCCTATTATTGTCGCACAGGGGTTTTTCATCGGGACAATTGCCAGTAAGCTTTTAAAAGGAGTGGTGAAAAAATCACTTCAACTCTTGTGCCCCTTGAAGGCAAGAAGAAAAAACCGTTACTAACAGCCCCAAGTTGCCTTCGAACGAACAAAAGACTCCGCATCGCTTCCCAACCCAACAGTATTCATCAACATTGAAGCTCACAGCATCGCCTTCTCATCTTTATACTTCTGGATCATCCCCGCTGTGATGATAAGCTCCATCATTGGGGTATCTCAGACTGAAGCTGCAATCCCCAGGATATTAAAACGTTTTAAAGATGCAGTACATGCGGAATTTCCAAATTGGGAAAATGAGATGCGTCTTCTGAAAGAGAACCTGACTACAGAACTCAGGGAACGAAGTGGGGGCATTTATTCGTGGCAACCTAAAGAGTCGAGAACTGCGGTCGAGAATGCCATTAGAAGAACTGACCCATATAGGAATATTCTGTGGCGAGGCCCGTTTGATACCTCCTGGCGACGAGTTGTGAGCAGATGCATAACCTTAAGACCAGGATCTGAAGTTTTTCCTGTGGTAATCTTCACGTACGGCGCTCTAACCGGTATATTGATTTCGTATCTCATCCCACCTGTCGGCTTCGACTGTCGTCACGTTGGCGAGCTTCTCATTACATTGACCTGGATCCTAAGCGCTCGTCTCAACAACCTTCCTATATTTCCCAAAATTTACTCAGTCAACGAAAAGGAGGCAGTGCGCGCTAGGCGGAGACGTTTCCTGTTTATCCTGTGGAAAGACATCATCGTCACGGTACTTACAATGAGCGGTATCATTGTCACCCAGGTCGGAGTCTTTAACCGATGTGCGTGTTATACACGCTGGGGAAAAGTAGGTCTCGCCCTTCCCGAAAATAATAATGTGAGCAAGACATTGTTCTGGAGGATTGACATCAGCTATCCCGCGATTGCGTTTATTTGTGTGGGATTCCAGCTAGTCATTGTTCCGTGCTTACTGCTGAGGCAGTACAATCTTGCTGTTAGGGTATTCTTGCAGAGGGATGATGAAAAGTCGAATTTGCCGGGTTGGGTTGTTAGGTTTTATAGGTGGTTGGTGGTGGTGTGGGAAGCGATAGGGGAGGGCGCGAAGAAAATGAGAAAGGGGTTAGGTCGAGGCCTCATGAAACTGAGAAAAAGTAGATCTGAAGTCATCTATACACGGGCGGTTCCTGAAGCGGAACATACGGCTCCCAGCAACAGCTGGATCGGCAAGAGTGACCAGGGCGGCGGATACGAAGAGATAGACTTGGCCCAATTGGGTGAACTTAGACGTGGAGATAGGTAGAGTGATAGGGTCGAGTGTATAGCAGTGTACGCCCTCTGCTTTAAAAAATTGATATTCAGACAAACATAAGGATTTGGAGGTGCTCGATTTGTAGGCTGAGGCTTAGGCTCGGCGAAAATCCACGATTTCGCGTATCGATCCGGATTGGGACTAGTATCGGTTTGGATCGGTCCGGATCGATACTGGATCGATCCAAGCCAAAAATCCTTAGCGAACCCCGTCTTCCTACCTATCTACTTAGTTTTTATTATAATTATAACCTTTAAAAAAGAAAAGAAGTTAAGCGCTATAACTAAGAGTATTACTTTAGTAATTTTATATATTTTTATTATTTTTTAAATACTTTTTAAAAAGTTAGAAATTTTGGTGTTCTAGGAGGGGGTTTTAAGAGCGAGTATAAACATCGCGGCATAAAGTCATGCGACTTTAGCGTATGTGCCCT
>Ga0302325_10016745_pt1 | contig 15515 bp, 9 predicted proteins | sample Palsa_T0_2_FD_201948 | JGI IMG/M metagenome (GOLD analysis project Ga0302325, IMG submission 201948) | Peat permafrost microbial communities from Stordalen Mire near Abisko, Sweden - Palsa_T0_2 | ecosystem: Environmental > Terrestrial > Soil > Palsa > Peat permafrost | place: Sweden: Abisko...
CGACTTCACCAGATAGTTGTGCTTGGTGCACGAGCGCGTGATGCCCACCGTGTCGCATTCCTGGAAGGCGTCGGTGCCGATCAGATGCGTCGGCACCTGGCCGGTGATCACGATCAGCGGGATCGAGTCCATCAGGGCGTCGACGATGCCCGTCACGGCGTTGGTGGCGCCCGGTCCCGAGGTGACCAGCACCACCCCTGGCCGGCCGGTGGAGCGCGCGTAACCTTCCGCGGCGTGGGTGGCGCCTTGCTCATGACGGACGAGGATGTGGCGCAGGCGAGGCTCGTGGAAGAGCGCGTCGTAGATGGGCAGCACCGCTCCGCCTGGATATCCGAAGAGATCGGTGACGCCTTGATCGACGAGGGCGCGGACGACGATCTCCGCGCCGGTCATGATCTCGGCGGCGGCTGGCCCGGTGGTGTGGATAGCGGTCTGGGCGGTCATTCGAGGGGCTTTTTGGCTGTGGGTTCGAGGCAAGAAAAAAGGCCCGCGAGGGGCCTTGGGCATGCGACCGTGACGCGCGAGGACTAGAGCCTCGCCGCGGGCGGTCGCCAGGTAATTACGAGTCGCGCCGGCGACATTACGGATTCTCCGATCGAACAGGTAATCGCAATGCCACTCCTAGGCGCGTCGCGTCAAGGCAGGGTTAAGGCGGAGAAGATCCCGCCATTGGTCGGGCTCGCTCGACGCCCTGATGCGAGGCCAGTCGGCCGTCTGGTGGCGAAACCAGGTCATCTGCCGCCTGGCGTAGCGTCGCGTCTGGGTCTGGGCCAGGGCGAGCGCTTCGGCCGCCGTAGCGCGACCGGCGACGGCTTCGGCGAAGGCCGAAACCCCAACAGCCTTCATGGCCGGCGCGCCAGGCGCCAGATTTCGAGCCAGCAGGGAGGCTACTTCGGCGATCGCGCCGTTTCGCATCATCACCTCCAGCCGCTCGTCGCAACGCCGATAGAGCTCATCCCGAGGGGGATCGAGAACCACCGCCGACCAACTTCCCGGCTCGAGCGCCGGTGAGGTCTCGGCCTGCCAAGCGGTGAGCGGCCGGCCGCTCGACCGCCAGACTTCGAGGGCGCGGGTCAGCCGCTGCCGGTCGCCAGGTCCGATGCGCGATGCCGATTCTGGGTCGACATCGGCGAGACCGTCACGAAATCCATTTTCGCCCAGGCGGTCGAATGTTGCCTGGACATCTCGGCGCACCGACCCCGGAACTCTAGGGATTTCGGCGAGCCCGCGTGTCAGGGCCCGGAAGTACAACCCCGTTCCGCCGACCACGATCGCTGGGCGGCGCTGCTGACGACACTCGGCGATTACATCGAGGGCGGCGCGGAGCCATCGGCCCACCGACCAGGTTTCGGTGGCGTCGGCGATCCCGTAGAGGCGGTGGGGTGCGGCGAGCTCGTCATCGCTCGAGGGGCGCGCGGTCAGAATTCTCAGGTCGGCGTAGATCTGCATCGAATCGGCGTTGACGACGATGCCGTTGGTGGCCTTGGCCAGGCGCAAGGCGAGGGCGGACTTGCCGCTTGCCGTCGGGCCGGCGATCAGCCAGATGCGGGCGTCCATGCTCCTGGTCCTCACCCTTGTCGCCGGCGATTTCGATGGCCTGCAGGACGCCCTGCCGCTGGCCCTCGAAGCGGTCGCAGCCTGTGGCAGACCGGTCAAGGACACGGATATACTTGGAGAAGGGGCGGCCGATCTCTTCGTCGAGGGAGAGGACCCGCGCGCCCTGCGCCTCGCCGTGGCGAGGGCCTTCGAGCGCAAGCGCGTCGATTTCTGCGTCCAGCCGGCTGATGGACGAAGGAAACGCCTGCTCGTCGCCGACATGGATTCGACGATCATCGGCTGCGAGTGTCTGGACGAACTGGCCGATTTCGCCGGCCTGAAGGACGAGATCGCCGCCATCACCGCCCAGGCCATGGGCGGCGAAATCGCTTTCGAGCCGGCCCTTCGGGAGCGCGTGGCGCGGCTCGAGGGGCTTGGACTCGAGACGCTGGGAAGGGCCTATGAAGAGCGGGTGCGGCTGAACCCGGGGGCGCGCACCCTCGTTCGCACCATGAACGCCGGCGGCTCTCGGTGTGTTCTTGTCTCCGGCGGATTTGATTTCTTCACGTCCAGGGTGGCGCGGGCCGCTGGCTTTGCCGCCCACCGCGCCAATCGCCTCCTCGATGACGGCGAGCGACTCACCGGCAAGGTGGCCGAACCCATCCTGGGGCGTGACGCCAAGCTCGCGGCCCTGGAGGAGGAGGCGAAGAGCCTGGGCCTGGCGCTTTCGCAGACTCTCGCGATAGGGGATGGCGCCAATGACGCGGCGATGGTCCGGGCCGCGGGCCTCGGCGTGGCCTGGCGCGCCCATCAGGTTCTCGCCCGGGAGGCCGACGCCGCGATCGACCACGGCGACCTGACAGCCGCGCTCTATTTCCAGGGTTATGGCGCGGAGGATTTCGTCTCGTGAGGCGCGCGGGCCCGGCGCTTACCCTGAACGTCGAGGCCGTTGTTTTCGACATGGACGGCCTGCTCATCGACACCGAGAGGGTTGTCCGCGATGTCATGTTCGAGGTGGCGCGCGAGAGGGGCCGCGATCTTCCCCTCGAGGTTTTCCTGCGCATGGTCGGCCTGACCGATGACGCCAGCCGCGCCGTCTCCGCCGAACACTTCGGCGAGGAGTTCGATCACGACGCCTTCGGCGCCGAAGTATCGCGCCGCGTTCGGGCCGAGCTCGCCGTTGGCGCGACCTTGAAGAGCGGGGTGATCGAACTCCTGGACCTGCTCGATGCCAGGGGCCTGCCCTACGCGGTGGCGACTTCCTCGAGCCACGAGACGGTGGGGCGACATCTTGCGGCGATCCTGGCGCGGTTCGCCACCATCGTCGCCGCCGGCGACTATGCGCGCGGCAAGCCCAGCCCCGATCCCTTCCTTGTCGCCGCTCGCCGGATGGCGATCGATCCGGGGCGGTGCCTCGCCCTGGAGGATTCGCACAACGGCGTTCGGGCCGCCCATGCTGCGGGCATGATGACGATAATGGTGCCCGACCTGCTGGAGCCGACCGCGGAAATGCGCGGCCTGTGCGTCGCGGTCGCCGAGACGCTGCACGATGTTCGCGATCTGCTGGCGGTGTCCGGGCGTGGCCGCTCGCCGCGCCGGTTCAGGGCTTTCCGCTAGCCCTAGCTCCGCGCTTCTCCAGCCACTGGGCGATTTCGTCGAAGGCGGCGCGGCGGCCGCGCAGCTCCCAGGCGTTCCGCACCCGGCGGGCGAACTTGAGCGACGCCAGTTCCACGTCCAGCTCGTCGATCGACTGGGCGAGAAACGCCGAAAGATCGTTCATCGTCCGAGTAGCCGCCCCAGATCGGCCGCCGTCGCCGGCGCGAGCCTTCAAGGCCAGGGCGTTCTGCACCGCGCCGGCGCAATCGGCGGCCTGGATACGGATGTCCGGCGCCGAGGTGATCTCGAACAGTCTTCCGCGTGCTATCGGACCTACGGCGAACAGCGTCTCGACCGGCAGGCCATCGGCGGCCAGGGCCCGGGAGTGGGAGTCCACGTCCAGCCCAAGCCGGCAGTCGTCGGCGCGGATCAGTCCGCCGTCCATCAGGGACTTGATCAGCGATTCTCCCGAGGCTGCGAGGTCCGCGCGCGGCCCGGTGCAGTTCACGACGACGGCGAACGTCCGTTCGGCGATCGCGCCGCCGCCCCGGGGCGCCCACGCCGCACGGATCCCGTCGGCCACCGGCCGCAGCCTCCGCAGTCGTCCGGCGGCGACCTCGAGGAGGCCTTCTTGGCGCAATTCCTCTATCGCGACGGCCACCTGCGGGGCCAGGCGGTGCCGGTGGATGTCCCACCATGGACGCAGGTGCCGCAGGAACTGTTGTTTCTCGGCCAGGCGCCAGCTGCGCCACAACGGATTGACGTGCGGGCGAAGGGCGTCGATGGCGCCATGCCAGTCCTTCCGGGCGGCGAGACGCAGCTGGCGCAGGATCGCGAGCGGAGGGCCCGAAGGCGCAAGGCTCGCTGGAGTGGAGGCGGCGGCTTCCGCGTGGCGCCGCGGCAGCAGACCGTGGCGCGACAGGGCCACCATGTGCGCCGCCGGTCGCGCCTCGTGGACGGAAAGGGCGATGTCCACGGCGGTGAGACCGGAGCCCAGGATCAGGACGTCGCCGTCGGCCGGCGCGCTCGCCGGGTCCCAGGCCCATGGGTCGGCGGCGTACCGCGGCGAGCGCGCCAGGTCGGGGCTGGCGGCGTCTGGAATTGGCGGCGGCAGGTTGCCCAGCGCCAGAACCACAGCGTCGGCGAACAGAGTCCGGCCGACAGCCAGTTCGAGGCGCCAGCCATCGCCTTCCCGCTCCAACGAGGTGACCTCGTCATGCTCGAGCACCAGCCGGCTGGCCGCCACGCCCTCACCGGCGGCGCGTCTGAGGATGGACTGGAGGTACTGGCCATATCGATCGCGGGTCACAAAAGCCTGATCGTGATCGGGCTGACCGGAGCGGCCCAGCCATTCGATGAAGTGCGAGGGCTGCTCGGCGAAGGCGCTCATGTTGGTGGCCCGGACATTGAGCAGGTGCTGAGGGCTGCCGCTCGAGTAGGCGGCGCCGCGGCCAAAGCGCGGCCCCTTCTCGATCAGCAGGACCCGGGGTCCATCCGGCGCCAGCAGCAGGCGCACGGCGGTCAACACGCCGCTGAAGCCGGCGCCGATGACCGCGACGGTGGGTCGATCGGTCATGATGACCTTCCCTGCGGAGTAGAGGAGTATCGAAGGGGCGTTCCGGGCGCCATGAGCCGAAGATTCCTGGTCATCGGCGCCCGATACAGGAAACTCGACCCATCGTTGCGGAAAACCGGACGAAGGGGTGGCCGGGGTCGGGTCGGACCTGCCGGGGCATCGCAGGTTTCGAGTGCGAGTAGAACTTCTGGGTCCTACGACCCGATCCCCGACCCTGCGACGAAGATCGACGACTCGGCGGCGCGCGCCGTCACAAGGAGGCTGTGGCCGCCGCCAGGGCCGGCAGCCCCGCCCTCAATAGGCGACCTGCAAACGTAGCGAGACGGCGTCGAACTTCGCTCCGACGGGCGCGCCGATAGGAACACCGGTGACGGTGGTCGCAAGCGCTTTTTCATAGTCGATGTGGTTGTAGTCCAGCATCAGCCGGACGATGTCGTTGGGATACCAGTTTAGGCCAAAGGTAAAGCCGCGCTGATCACCGCCGTCGACGGCGTCCGGGTTCGCCGACAGGAGTTCGCCGGCGATGAAGTTGCTGTCGAGATTCACATAGCTGTAACGCGCCGCCACCTCCCATGCGCCCCATTCGCCATCCGCCCAGGAGAACGGGTGGTTGGGTATGATCCGGAGATAGGCGCCGGACTGCGGGTTGTACCTGTGGGTTTCGCCGGTCAGCGTCCAGCTGACCTGCCCGTAGGCGCCGTCGAATCCGTTGTTCGGCAGACCCGCCCGGTCGACCTGATAGTGGTAGTATTCGCCCTGCCAGAAGAAGTTCCGGTAGTTCGCGGCGGTTTCGACGTCGAAGACGTAGCCGCCGGTCACCGGGTTCGCCAAAGTGCCCAGCGTCCCCGTATTGAGCAGGGTCGTCGGATCGATCCGCAGTTCCGGCTGGTCGCTCAGGGCCAGCGTGTTGGGGGTCCCGACCCCGGAATTTGGTCCTTGCAGCAGTTCGTCGACGCCGAAGCCCAGATGGACCGAATAATCGTCGCTGGCGAGGGCTTGGACCGCGACGCGCTGGAAGGCGCCCAACCTCTCGCCGACGAGGGTGTGGGAATCGCCGCTGGCCGGGCCGGTCACATAGGCGCCGACCCAATAGCGATCGCCGAAGAACCGGAAGCCCGCGTTGGAGCGGAAGTCCCCGGCGTTGAAGTTGGTCGCGATGTTCGAAGGCGAAGCGCGCTCGAGGAACAGCAGGTCAGCCGATGCGGTCGCCTGATCGAGGGTGAAATAAGTGTTGGAATAGCCGGCCTCGAAGGCCGCGCCTCTAAGCCCGCTATAGATGATCTGCGCGGTCTCGATGCCCTTGGGGGTCGCATCGGACGAATTGCCCGCGTCATAGAGGAATGCGTAGTTCCAGTCGCCGGCGGCGGTTCCGGCGAAACCGATCCTCGCCCGGCGCGCGTTGACGCCGTTGGAGAGCCCCTGGGGTCCGACCAAGGGAGAATCGGGGTGGAAATCGACATAGGCGCCGCTGTCGAACTGGAAGATCCCGTAGAGGCCTACCGAGTATCGTCCGTCCGAACTCTGCAGCAGGAATCGGTGGGTCGAGTTCTGAACGATGCGCGGCACGCCGCCCTCGGTCTCGGATGCGCCCTGCTCGGCGACCGCGCCCGGTTGACCGGCCGGGTTCTGCTCGGCGCGCGGGAGCGCCGTCTGAGCGGTCTCCTGCGCTTCGAGGCGGGCCTGCAGGACCTTGACCTGGGCCGAGAGGGCCTGGATCTGTTCCTGGTCGTGTTCGGAGACCGTTTGCACCATTTGGGTGAGCCGGGCGACCTGCGCGCGCAGATCCTGGGTGTCTGCCGAGTCCGAAAGCGCGGCTTGCGCGAGCGCCGGACCCGCGCCCAACACCAGCCAAGCCATTCCCGCGGTCGCGCCAAGGAGCCCGCGCCGAAGGCCGCTGACCGAATGATGCATCGAACTCTGTCCCCCTGATAAGTCGGCGGGGAGGGATAGAGGGTGGGGCGCCCCAGACAAATTAGAATGGCGGCGCTGGACTTTAGATTCTCTATTGGCCTGGCGGCGGCCAGGCAGGCGCGGGCGCGAAGGCGCCACCACCTCGGATCATCGCCAAACGCTTGGTCGGCCGCCGCCCAGTACAGCTGAAAGTGAGAAAGTTTTCATTCGCCCGGCGAAACGCCAGACCTTATGTAAACGCCGACCCGGAACGGCCCGTCGCTGGTTGAGATGGCGCCGTATCTGAAGCCAGATCGGTTGGCCTTGGCTTATGCTGCATCTAGTGCGGATAGCGCTCGCGCGGCCTTTGACTTTTGTTGTCATGGCCTTGCTTATTGTCTTGGTTGGCCCGCTGGCAGCCTTGCGTACGCCAACCGATATCTTTCCGGACATCAAGATCCCGGTGATCGCGGTGGTGTGGACCTACCGAGGGCTGCCGCCCCAGGACATGGCCGGTCGCATCATCTACTATTACGAGCGCACCCTGAGCTCGAGCGTCAACGACATCGAGCACATCGAGAGCCAGTCCCTGTCCGGGATCGGCATCGTCAAGATCTTCTTTCAGCCGGGCGTGGATATCCGCACGGCCACCGCCCAGGTGACCTCGGTCTCGCAGACCGTCCTCAAGCAGCTGCCACCGGGCGTCACGCCGCCGACCATCCTCAACTACAATGCTTCCACAGTTCCGATCCTCCAGCTGGCGCTCTCGAGCCCGGAACTCAGCGAGCAGAAGCTCTTCGACATCGGTCAGAATTTCATAAGGCCGGCCCTCGCCACTGTCGCCGGCTCGGCCATACCCTCGCCCTACGGCGGTAAAGTCCGACAGATCCAGATCGACCTCGACACCCAGGCCCTGCAGTCGAAGGGACTGTCGGCCCAGGACGTCGAGGACGCGATCTCCGCGCAGAACCTGATCATCCCGGCGGGCACGGCCAAGATCGGCGCCTTCGAATACAACATCAAGCTGAACGACAGCCCGGCCGAGGTCGACGCCCTGAACGACCTGCCGATCAAGACCGTCGACGGCGCCACGATCTACATCCGCGACGTGGCGCACGTCCGCGACGGCTACCCGCCGCAACTCAATGCGGTGCGGGTCAACGGTCGCCGTTCGGTGCTGATGACCGTGCTCAAGAGTGGCGATGCTTCCACTCTCTCGATCGTCGCCGGCGTCAAGGCCCTGTTGCCAAAGATCCAGGCGAGCCTGCCGCCGTCGCTCAAAATCGTCCCCTTGAGCGACCAGTCGCTGTTCGTGAAGGCGGCGATTTCCGGCGTGGTGCGCGAAGGGATCATCGCCGCCTCGCTGACCAGCCTGATGATCCTGCTCTTCCTGGGCAGCTGGCGATCGACCTTGATCATCACGATCTCGATTCCGCTGGCGATCCTTGCCTCGATCACCGCCCTTTCGGCGCTAGGTCAGACCCTGAACATCATGACCCTCGGGGGTCTGGCGCTGGCCGTCGGCATTCTCGTCGACGACGCCACCGTCACGATCGAGAACATCAACTGGCACCTCGAGAAGGGAAAGCCGGTCAACGAAGCGATCATGGATGGCGCGCGTCAGATCGTGACGCCGGCCTTCGTCTCGCTGTCGTGCATCTGCGTCGTCTTCGTGCCGATGTTCTTCCTCCATGGCGTCGCCGGCTTCCTCTTCGTGCCCATGGCCGAGGCGGTGGTGTTCGCGATGATCGCTTCCTTCTGCCTTTCCCGGACGCTCGTTCCGACCTTGGCGAGCTATCTGCTGCGCACCGGCGGAACGCACGAGCGCGAAGTGGAGGAACAGCATGACGCCCAAGCCGGGCGGCGCGTTTCGCCCAATCCCCTGGTCCGTTTCCAGCACGCTTTCCATGACCGCTTCGAACGCTTCCGCCTCGGCTACCGCGACCTGCTGACCCTGGCGCTGGCCAATCGGCGAGTGTTCGTGATCGGCTTCATGGCCGGGGTGGTGGTCTCCTTCGGACTGGTCCCGTTCCTGGGCCGCAACTTCTTCCCGTCGGTGGACTCCGGCGAGATCAGCCTTCACGTCCGCGCGCCGGTGGGCACGAGGATCGAGGAGACGGCGGCGCTATTCGATCACATCGAGCAGACAATCCGCCGAACGGTCCCGCCGGACCAACTTGGGACCATCGTCGACAACATCGGCCTGCCGGTCAGCGGCATCAATCGCGCCTACACCAACACCGGCGGCATTGGTCCGGAGGACGGCGACATCCTCATCGCCCTGGACAAGAACCACGCGCCGACCGCCGGCTATGTGCGGGAACTACGCGAGCGTCTGCCCGCCGCCTATCCCGGCGTGACCTTCGCCTTCCTTCCCGCCGACATCATCAGTCAGATCCTCAACTTCGGCGCGCCGGCGCCGATCGACCTTCAAGTCCAAGGGCCGGACGCTGCAGCCGATGAGGCCTACGCCGACATGCTGCTCGAGCAGTTGCGCAAGATTTCGGGCATAGCCGACGCGCGGCTCCAGCAGGCGTCCAACTATCCGCAGATGAAGATCGACGTCGACCGCACCCTGGCCGACCAACTCGGCATCACCGAGCGCGACGTGACCAATACCCTGGTCACCAGTCTCTCGAGCAGCTTCCAGACCGCGCCGGCCTTCTGGCTCGATCCGCGCAATGGCGTCTCCTATCCGATCGTCGCCCAGACGCCGCAGTATCGCGTCGGTTCGCTGTCCCAGCTGCGCAACATTCCGATCACCGGCGGCCACGCCGGCGACATGCAGATCCTTGGCGGTTTGGCGAGCTTCCACCGCGAGGTCAGTCCAGGCGTGGTCACCCACTACGCCATCCAGCCGGCCTTCGACATCTACGCCGCCACCCAGGGTCGTGATCTCGGGGCCGTGGCGACCGAGATTCAAAAGGTGATCAAGGACGAAGCCAGGTCCGCGCCCAAGGGATCGACGGTCACCCTGCGCGGCCAGGCGGTGACGATGAAAAGCGCCTTTTCGGGACTGCTGTTCGGCCTCGCCGCGGCGATCGTGCTCATCTACCTGCTGATCGTCGTCAACTTCCAGTCATGGCTCGACCCCTTCGTCATCATAACCGCCCTGCCGGCGGCCCTGGCCGGCATCGTCTGGATCCTTTTCGCCACCGGCACCACTCTTTCAGTTCCGGCCCTCACCGGCGCCATCATGTGCATGGGCGTGGCGACGGCGAACTCGATCCTGGTCGTCAGCTTCTGCCGTGAGCAACTCGAGATCACCGGCAACGCCGTGCAGGCGGCGATCGAGGCAGGCTTCACCCGATTCCGCCCGGTGCTGATGACCGCCCTGGCGATGATCATCGGCATGTCGCCGATGGCGCTGGCCTTGGGCGAGGGCGGCGAACAGAACGCGCCCCTGGGAAGGGCGGTCATCGGCGGCCTGATCTTCGCCACCGTCTCGACCCTGATGTTCGTGCCGGTGGTATTCAGCCTGGTCCACGGCAAGCGACGCGCCGAGTCTGTCGCCGGACCGGTACCGCCTGGGGAGCCCGCCTATGCCCACTGAGCAGATCCTGGGGCCCCGACCGGCGGTCGCGAGCGCCGCCCATCCTATCGCCGCCCGCTCGGGAGTCTCGCCGAGAGCCCTGAAACTGGCCGCGATCATGGTCGCGCTCATCGCCCTTGCGGTGGTGGCCGTCGGCATCGTCAGCCGCCTGCGCGACTCGGCGAAGCTGCAGAACTGGACGGCGATCCAGTCGATCCCGCCCGTCTCGGTGGTCACGCCGACGGCCGGCGGAGGGGACCGGCGGCTGGTGCTGCCGGGCAGTCTCCAGGCCGACTACAATGCCCCGACCTATTCGCGCGTGTCGGGCTACGTTCACGCCTGGTACACGGACATCGGCGCGCGGGTGAAAGCCGGCCAGTTGATGGCGACGATCGACACCCCGGAACTCGACCAACAGCTGATTGCCGCGCGCGCCGACCTGGAGACCGCCCGCGCCAACATGCAACTGGCCAGCACGACCGCCAGGCGCTGGAAATCTCTGCTCGCCCAGGACGCGGTCTCGACGCAGGAGAGCGACGAAAAGGCCGGAGACCTGGCGGCCAAGACCGCGCAGGTCGACGCCGCCAAGGCCAACGTCGGACGCCTGCTGGCGCTGAAGGCTTTCGCCCGGATCGTCGCCCCGTTCGACGGCGTCGTCACCGCCCGCCGCACCGATATCGGCGACCTGGTCAACGCCGGAACCGGAAACGCCGGCGCGGGGGGCGGCGCCCCGACGTCGGAGCTGTTCGACGTTGCCAAGGTGGACCGGCTGCGCCTCTACGTCCATGTGCCTCAGAGCTATTCGGCGCGGATCACCCCCGGGATGACCGCCGAGCTGACCGTGCCTGAGCATCCCGGGCGCACGTTCAAGGCGAGGCTCAGCTCGACCTCGGAAGCTGTCAGCGACAATTCCGGCACGCTGCTTGTCGAGCTGGCGGTGGACAATGCCGACGGGGCTCTGAAGGCCGGCGACTACGCCCAGGTGACGTTCGATCTCGCCGCGTCGCCGGTCGGCGCCGGCCCTGGTCCCTTGAGCGTGCCCGCCGCCGCCCTGCTCTTCCGCAAGGAGGGGACGCAGGTGGCGACCGTGGACCGCGCCAGCCGGGTGGTCCTCGAGAGCGTGAAGATCGGCGCTGACCTGGGCCAGACTGTCGAGATCAGCTCCGGGCTTTCGGCCGCCGACCGCGTCATCGACAACCCACCCGATTCCATCGCCACCGGCGATCTCGTGCGAGTGGTGAAGCCTGCGACCGTTTCCGCGGCTGCCGATGTCGCGCCGTCGAGCGGCGCCGATGCCGACTAAAGTGAGATTCATCGGCTCGATCCTTCGTCCGGTGGCGGCTCTTTGCGTGCTCGCGGTCGCCGCGTGCCAACTGGCGCCGCCCTACGCGCCACCGTCCGTGACCATCCCGGCGGCTTACAAGGAGGTCGGGCCGTGGACGACGGCCCAGCCGGGCGACGCCGAGCCGAGGGGCTCGTGGTGGACGCTGTTTGACGATCCGACGCTGACCGGCCTGGAAGCAAGGGTCGACGCCGCCAATCCGACCCTTGCCGCCGCCCTTGCCGCCTACGATCAGTCGCGGGCGCTGGCGGCCCAGGCCCGCTCCTATCTGTTCCCGACGGTGCAGACGGTAGACAGCAGCAGCTGGAATCGCCAATCCATCGAACGGCCCCTGCGCGGTGCCAACGAGCCCAACGAATACGCCAACAACCAGGTGGGCGCGCAGGTCACATACGAGCTCGACTTCTGGGGCCAGATCCGAAACCAGATAGCTTCGGGCGAGGCGCAGGCGCAGGCTTCGGCCGCCGATCTGGCGACGGCGCGCCTGGGTCTTCATGTCCAACTGGCCGAGGCCTATTTCAGCCTGAGAGGGCTCGATGCTCAGTCGACTCTTCTGACCGATACGGTGAGCGCTTATCAGAAGGCGCTGAGCCTCACCCAGGCGCGCCATACCGGCGGGGTGGCCAGCGGGCTCGACGTCGAGCGGGCGACCACCCAGCTGGCCGACGCCCGGGCGCAGCTTACCGACGTGGCCGCCCAGCGGGCCCTCTACGAGCACGCCATAGCGAGCCTGGTGGGCGAGCCGGCGCCCGCCTTTACTATCGTTCCCGCAGTCGTCGCGCCGCCGATTCCCGTGATCCCGGCGGGACTGCCCTCGACCCTGATCCAGCGCCGGCCCGATATCGCCGCCGCCGAGCGGCTGGCCTTCGCCGCCAATCGCCAGATCGGCGTCGCCCGCGCCGCCTTCTTTCCGAACATCACTCTCGACCCCGTGGGCGGTTTTCAGAACACTGGCGGCAATAACCTGCTGATCGCTCCGAACACCTTCTGGACCGTCGGACCGGCCCTGGCCCTGACCCTGTTCGACGGCGGGCGCCGCCGCGCCGCCCTGGCCGCCTCCAAGGCCGCCTTCACGCAGGCGAGCGCCGAGTATCGGGCGACGGTGCTCGCCGCATTCCAGCAAGTGGAGGACCAACTTGCGCTCTGTGTTCACTATGCGGCCGAGGCGGCGCAGGAGGCCGTCGCCGTGCGCGCCTCGCAGGCCACGACCCACCTTTCTCTCATCCGCTATCGAGAGGGCGCCACCAACTATCTCGATGTCGTCACCGCGCAGACGGCGGAGCTCCAGGCCGAGCAGACCGAGCTTGACCTTCAGACCCGCCGTCGCGAGGCAAGCGTCAATCTGGTGCTGGCGCTGGGCGGAGGTTGGACGACCCGCGACCTGCCGTCCCTCGCCGAGTCGGCGAAACTCGAGGCGCCGGTCTCCCGTCCCGCCGCCGACTGACTCGGCGCCCGCGCCTCAGGAAGATGCGGATCGACGGCACAGGATCCGGACGATGACCCCAGGCCGGGCGTCATCGAACAGGAGTTCGAAGCCGTGCAGATCCGCGACCGCGGCGACCAGACTGAGGCCCAGTCCGTGCCCCTCGATATGAGCGCTCGCCTGACTTCGGTAGAAACGCTTGGTGACCAGAGCGCGCTCGGCCTCGGCGATCCCCGGCCCGTTATCGGCGACCTCGATCGTTGGAATGCCGCCGACGCTCGTCGCCGTTAGCCGCACGCGACCTCCTGCCGGCGTGAATTTGAGTGCATTGTCGAGCAGGTTCGACGTCGCCTCCAGAAGCAGTTCGCCGTCGGCCCTCACGGTCAGTCCGGCCGCTTTCTCCACCTCCAAGGTGATCTCCCGCTCGGCCGCGAGCGGTGCGTAGAGTTCGGCGATCTGGTCGACCGTTGCGCCCAGACTGACTTCCTCGATACCGACGCGCCGCCCGCGAGCTTCCACGGCGGCGATCCGCAGCAGCGCCCGGAAGCGCGCGAGCACGGCGTCGGTTTCGCTGACGCACGCCTCCAGCAGGCGGCGCCGGGGGTCGTTCGGGTCCAGATCCTGGCAGGCGTGGTCGAGTCTGGCGCGCAGGCGGGTGAGCGGGGTACGCAGTTCGTGGGCGACCCCTTCGCCGACGGTGCGCGCCTGCGCCATCGATCGTTCCGCTTCATCCATCATCCGATTGGCGATCGTCGCCAATTCGTCGAGTTCGTCCCCGCCGCTTTCGACCGGCAGCCGAGTTCCGAAGTCGCCGGCGCTGATCGCTTCGCTTGCGGCCCGCATGGCTCTAATGCGCCGCAGGGGCCGCGCGCTCAGGAGCACCCCTGCGACGAGCCCCAGGGTGACGATAATCGCGCCGCTCCAGAGCAGGGCGGACCGGATAATCCGTCGCAGTTCAGTCAGCTGGCGTGTGTCGCGCTCGACAATCAGGATTTCGCCCCAGGATGTGCGCTCGGCCAAGGCTCTCGCCGGGCCGGGGCCAGCGGTCGTCTCCCTTGGCTTGCCGTCTGGCGTCAGGTCCGATGGGGTGAGGCGCGTATCGCCCGCGACGCGCTCGCCGGTGGCGGAGAAGAGGCCCAGAGTGTTGAGCGGATCGCGCGCGACCTCGCGCCGGAAGAGCGGCAGAATGGTCTCGGGGCGGCTTCTGGCAAGCACGCTCGCTTCGGTCTGCAGCGTCCGATCAACCCTCGCCGTCAGGTATTGCGCGGTCTGGAGATAGACCAGTTCGAGCAGGAGGATGATGCCTCCGGCGAACACGGCCCCGAACAAGGCGGTGAGACGAAAGGTGGTCGTGCGCCAGATGCCGCTATTCAACACGCAGGCAATATCCCGCGCCCCGAACCGTTTGCAGCAGAGATTTCAGCCCCGGACCCTCGAGCTTTCGCCTCAGTGCGCGCACGTGAACATCGATCAAATTGGTGCCAGGATCAAAGTTGTAGCCCCAAACGGCTTCGAAGATCATCGTCCTGGTCATGACCTGACCAGAGTTCCGCAACAACACCTCGAGCAACTTCAGCTCTTTTGGAAAGAGGCGCAAGTCGCGCCCACCCCTGCGGGCCACGTGCGCCACCAGATCCAACTCCAGATCGGCGAAGCGCAGGACAAGCTTGCTCGCATCGGCGCTGCGCCTTCGCAGCAGGACCTCCACCCGGGTGGCCATCTCGTCCAGGGCGAAGGGCTTGGTGAGGTAGTCATCGCCGCCGGCCCGAAGCCCGCGGACTCTCTCGTCGACATCGTTGAGGGCGCTGATCATGAGTATCGGCGTGTCGAGGCCCCTTTCTTTCAGCATCGAGGCGATGCTCAAGCCATCCAGGCCCGGGAGCATCCGGTCCAGGGTGATTGCGTCATATTTTCCTGTGGCAGCCAGTCTCAGCCCCTCGACGCCGTCGGCGACCGTGTCCACCTCGAATCCGCGAAAAATCAGTTCTCGAGCGATCTCGTCGGCGGTCGTGGCGTCGTCTTCGATAGTCAGGATTCTTGCCAGGTCCACAGCCCTCGATATGAGTTCATGGCTTGATCAAACGTTTCGCTCCGATGTCGGATGCAGCCACGCCGTCTTGGCGAAATTGTGCTTCCGGCAAGGTCGCGAGTGGAGTTCAGCGCCCGTATCTTCACGCTCGACCACAGAGCGCGCAATCTCAGATCCTGTACGTCTCCTGAAGATGAAAGACTATTCATTCGCGGCGGCGGGCGCACACTCGTTCGATCGTGGCTGGTCGCCGCTGAGCGTTCGGGTCCGGTTCGGTCTCGCCAATGGTCGCGAGGTCCGCGATGGGCCTAGGCCGACGCGAGACCCTTCGCGGCTGTCAGGCTGGAGCGCTGTCCGCCCAGGCTTAAATCACCGCGCGCATGAGCCCCACTAATCACCGCGCGCATGAGCCCCACTCGCGCGCGCCTCACCGCCTCCTCGCTCTTCCTCACTTCCGCTTCGCTCCGCCTCACGTCCGCCTCACGTCCGCATCACTCCCCCTCCATCCGCCCTCCATTCGCCCTCCATTCGCCTCCATTCGCTTCACCCCGCTTCTTGGCCGCGCGCCTTGACAGGCGGGATGGAATATTG
>Ga0302325_10016746_pt1 | contig 15514 bp, 23 predicted proteins | sample Palsa_T0_2_FD_201948 | JGI IMG/M metagenome (GOLD analysis project Ga0302325, IMG submission 201948) | Peat permafrost microbial communities from Stordalen Mire near Abisko, Sweden - Palsa_T0_2 | ecosystem: Environmental > Terrestrial > Soil > Palsa > Peat permafrost | place: Sweden: Abisko...
GTCGCGTGCGCCGCAGAGTTGTGGGATGGGGCGTGAGCGGCGGCAGGGTTGGTTCTCCGGTGGTCCACTCCCGTAGGTTCATCCACTCGGCGGAGGCGCTTTGGAATAGGTTCTTGTAGCCGACTTTTACTCCGTCTAACCGGTCATAGGCTCGGACGCCGATTTGGTAGCGGTGACCCGATTCGCGGAATTCTAGCCGGAGGCCGACCTCGGGCTTTTTGCTCTTTGCCAAAAAGCTCCGCACAGTAGCGGGAGAGACGGTTGCTTGGTTCCGTTGAAAGGCAAATTCCGATTCGAGGCCCTGGAATGTAACCCAGGAGCCCATCAACGTCGCAACGCCGGCATCTCGGCCGTAAACGATCCCATCCACGATGTACTGAATATGAACTGGAAACTGCCCTGGGGTTGGCGGAAGATCCATGAGGTGGCTGACCAACGGTGGCGATCTTCGGGTCCAGACCCACGCGGCCAACACGGCGTAAAGGTTGCCAATGACCCACCACGCCGAGAGGAGGAACCGAAACCCGGCGAGGAGCAGTGGGATGGCAAGGATTGTCCCGGCAACAAGGGCGGCCTTCTCCCATCGGAGGTTCTTCACGCGGCGGGCCAGGAGAGGGTCGGGCGGCGGCGGGGTGTGCCACTCGGCAACCGAAGTTTCAGGGCCATAAAGGGGGAGTTCCCGTGGGATCGGGGGTGGGCCCATCGATTCAGTGTATTTAGAACCGGCGGCGTTGGGTAGCAATAGTCCCTACGCGGTCGATCCGTCGTTGGAGTTGGAGGCCAAAGACACTTTCACCTGATTTTCTGAATCCTGCACTCCGGTGGGGAATGAAATCTGACGCGGGACGGGGCGAATGGGTGGGTTGGCCAGCAGGTGCAGAAGGGTGAGCCGCTTTGACATTTGATTCGCACCGAGTGAGATAAACCAGGAGATGCAGCCACATACGATGAGTGAGCAAGGCCAGAATTCTCCGTATCCGTGAATCCCGTACCAGATCAGAAAGGCGGCCAGTGGGAACGTGGGCATGACCATACAAAGAAGGCGGGCGCGACTTGCCCGCTGGAGGGTGGTCGCTTTCGGCGCGAGCGGTGGCAGGGTGGGCTCTCCGGCTGCCTTGTCGCTGAGGCACTTCCAATACCCGGCAGTTGCACAGAACGACCGCCGGTAGCCGCGCCCGACGCCCTCGACCTGATCGAAAGGCCGGACTCCTATGGAGTAGACGTGGCCCGACTCCCAGAACCTCAGTTGAAGGTTGTCTCTGTTTGAAGATCGCTGGAAGGCGTGCACTTCGACTTCGGCTTGGGCGCGTTGGAAAGCGAACTCCGACTCCAGGCCTTGGAAGTTGATCCACGGGCCGTCGATCGTGACGATTCCGGCATCGGAACCGTACGCGAAGTTGTCCGCCGAGTAGTTCACGCGCACCGGAAACTGCCCGGGGCTGGGAGGCAAGTCCATGAGGTGCTTGACGGAGACTGGCGGGCGGCGAGTCCAGACCCAGCCGCAAAGGATGCCCCAGGGGTTCATGAACGCGCCGATGAGGCCGCCGAGATGGTGTTTGAAGCCCACCGTGAGCAAAGGGATGAGAACGGCCAGCCCGATGGCGACGACGCCAAACTTCTCCCACTGGAAGTTCTTCACTCGGCGCGCAAAGATGGGATCCGGGGGCGGCGGGGTGTGCCACTCGGCCACCGTTCGGTCGGGGCCGTAGAGAGGCCTGTCGCTTAGTCTCCAACCTGGCGCCATCGGTTTAGTGTATTACGGCTCGGGTCCTTTGCGGTTTCTGGGCTGCGTTTCGGTCCGTACTTGGCAGCCTGCCGGACACTGGATACGGCTCGACCAGTGGTCGGACCTATCCAGTGCCACCCACTGTTCTCAAGTTCCGGTTGGCTCATTGCTAGTACCGGGATTCGATTCGGCGGTCGGGGATGAACCAGATGGCGGCGGGGAGGGCGGTTAAGATGGCGGCCGCATATGAGGAAAAGCTGCTTATCGCGATGGCTGATGCATAAATCCCCAGGGAGAGCTTGCCCTTGTAGTCGTTGCCGACGGCGGCCTTGAGCTCGGATTCTGGGCCTTGTAGGTGGATGATCTTAGCTTGCAGGATGCTGTAAGCGATGCCGCACATAAACAGGACGGAGGCGTAAACGACGATCGGCGGTCCGGCCGGCCACGATTGCCCGAGCCAACTGGTGCTGAAGGGAATCAGGGACAGCCAGAACAGGAGGTGGAGGTTGGCCCAGAGGATTTTGCCGTTGATCTTCTCGGCGGTGGTGAGCATGTGGTGATGGTTGTTCCAGTAGATGCCCACGTAGAGGAAGCTGATTAGATATGTGCAGAGGTCGGGCCAGAGGATGCGAAGGCTTTCGAATGTTGCAGTGGCGGGCGGCTTGAGGTCTAGCACCATGATCGTGATGATCACGGCGAAGACGCCGTCGCTGAAGGCGAGCATCCGGTCCTTTTGCATGAGCCCCTAGTATTGCGTCATCCGGATCAGCGGGACCCTTTCAGGGCCCTGGGTTCGCGGTGATCTAACCCAGGGCCACCCGGAGGTGACCGCCGGACTAGACTGACTGACCCCTTCGGGGCCAAGAATCAGCCGAGTTCCGCAGTTATCGATCCGGCGTTGGGCGCGTGTGGGAGCGGTAAGGGTCCCGCACGAGCTTGTCGGTCGAGGCGGAGCTTGTGGAAGACTTGCCCGGTGAGGATTGCGTCGGCTAGGGCGTCGTGGTTTCTTTCGGGGCGCTTCATTCCGAAGTGGGCGGCCACCGTGTCCAGCTTGTAGTCGGGCAGGTCGAGTTGGGCCTGGGCGGCAAGGCGGGCGCAGATCCATGGGCCGACCATTGGGGGCCGGACCGCATGAAATCGTCGTTGAGACCGATCGTAACAACCGCATAGAAAGAGCTGGTCGGTGTACATCGCGAAATCGAACGAGGCGTTGTAGGCAACGACCGGCAGTTCATGCGCATGGTGGAGGTTGGCGAACTCTCTTAACTCGTCCAGCGCCTGGTTGATGGGCGTGCCGGCTAGGATCTGCTTCCAGGTGATTCCGGAGACCTCGAGAGAGGCGATCTCGTAGCGCCGGCGGTAGCGCCCACGGTCGTCTTTCGCGGGGGCGAGGATCCAGTGATGGGAACGGACGAGCCTGCCGTCCTCCATCAGGGCGACGCCGAGACTGACGTGGGCGGAGACGCCTGGCTCGGTCCCGCCGGTTTCGTAGTCGAGCGTTAGATAGATCGTTACAATTCTCCGTAGCCGTGGTAGGCGAGGTCGTCGGCGGGATCCGACGAGGTGAGGACTTCTTGTCTAATCGCGGCTTTGGTCTTGCGAAGCCGCTCGTCGAGGGCCGATTTGATCTCCAGGTTCTTACGGAACAGCTCCGATTCGGGGTCGGCTTGCCGGTAGATGCGGCGGGCCAGTAGAAGTGGCTCGATGATCGTCCGCAATCGCTGCTTGTACGGATTGACCGTGCCGACGGCGGTCATCCTGTCCACCGTATCGAAGCCCCTGCGAGGGTAGCATTCATGCATTGAATGCTAACACAGAAAGTGACTCTATGTCAATTAATAAGTGACTATAAAGTTTGCCTTAGGGTCAACAGTTGGAGAACTCGAAGACCGGACGGGCTGTAGAATTCGGCCTCCGCCCCTTGAACGGTGAAGATGACGCCGACCAGGACGGCGGTCGCGCGCCAGCCGGCGGGGTCACTCACGTCCCGGAATGCGGGATCGGGGTTGATGGGAGCAAGAGTGGCCATGCCGTTAACCCGCTTGAACTCCTTAACCGTGCAGGCGCTGTCCGAGGAGCGCTCCGCCAGCACGATCATGCCTTCGGCGGGGGCGGGGTTTGACTCAAAGATGACCATGTCCCCCTGGTGCAGAGCAGGGTAGCAGCTATCGCCCTGGACCTTGCACATAAACCGCCTTGGGCCTGCGAACTTGGGGCTGATCGGTTCCGGTTCGGCTTGGTTCAGGGCATCCCCCCAGTTGGATGCGGGCACGATTCCGGCATAGAGGATCTTGGCGTAGGTCGCCTCCGTATCGACCGTACCTTTCACTTGGACTGAACTGTTGCCGTCCGGTGGGGGAGGCGCCTCGGGAAAGGCGGTGCGGATGGCGGCGACGACCTTGGCGGGTGGAGATTGCTGGCCGGTCTCCCACATGGCGACCGCACTTCGGGTCCGCCCGATGCGGAGGCCGAACTCGTCTTGATCGATGGCGTAGGCGACACGGATGGCCTTGAGCCATTTGGTCCATGGGGACACGAGGGTTTTGGAACCGCGCGAGGTCTTTTCGCGCGGCGGAGCTTCACCTTTTCGGGCCATTTCCTAAATTCTGACTATACGTTGATTGTCTATATGTCATTTATTAATTGACTGCGTATAATAAGTGACATGCAGTCACTTATTGATGATTTGCCGTTAGGGCACGTGGCTCCTTTTGGGTTAGAGAGCGAGCCCACGCCGATGTGGGTCGTGGAGAACGTGCGCGGGGATCAGTGGGCGTTTTGGGACGACGATTGCGACGCGGCCTTGACGCGGGTTTGGCCGGCGGAGGAGGACGCGCTGTTCTCGATTGCGGCGTTCAGTCATTTGCTGGTACCTCGGGAGCCGGCGTTGACGGCAGTTCCGATTCTGACGGGGGTGCTGGAGCATCGGATCCTGCGGATCCCGGAGCTTCGCGGATACGCGGTGTTCGACGGACTTTTGAGAGAGTTGAGCCGGAGCTACCTGAAGTGAGCGATCGGCAGCTCGCGCACTGGATGCTGCGGGTCTACCGGGACACGATGGCAATTCGCTCAGGCCCCCTTGTGGCGAATACCCCATCTGATAAGTCCGGTTGGGTTTATCGGGAGTGGGCGAAATCGGGGCATGGGGCTCCGGTGTTTGCGACCGGGACCCCGTTTATCCAGGAACAGCGGCAGCGCGGAGAGTACGTGCACGAGCATTCACTGATCGTGTGCCAGGTGGATCTGGTTCGCGGTCAGCGGCCGGCCAGCGACCCTGCGGTCTTGGACGAGCTGTCGTGGCGGATCTCCGGGTGGTCGGGAAGGACGGTGGCGGAGTCGATGGCGGAAGAGGCGCTGCGCGAAGAGCGGACCGAGAAGGCGCGGCGGTTCATGGAGTCGGAACGGGCGCGTCAGCAGGCCAGGCGCTCGGCCGTACGCGAAAGTTTTTGCGATGAGCAGAGCAATAGAGGTGTATAAGAGATGAAATATAGACTTAACAGGCAACAGGTTACGGCTATTGGTGGTATTGTTTTGGTGGCGGTCTTACGCCGGGACGCGGCATGCAACTGACCGACGCGCTCCGCGAGGGCCTCATCTCGGGCCGAAATGCTCGGCTTCCCAAATCCCAGTGTGCGTTCTTCGCGTGCGGGCCTCTCGGAAATATCAAGCGGGCGATCAAGGGTCCGAAAGGACAGGACTGGGATCCGGTTCCGACCGGGCTGACCGTCGCAGGCTTGCTTCGAGAGGATTGGGAGTTGGTGGGCCAGACTGGTCTTACGCTTGGTTCTTTGTTTGGGCTCGATACCTCTCTTACGAAGGGGCCGACACTTGGCACCATGTTTGGGTTCGATGAGGGGAAGGTCGCTCGCGTGACGATTCTGGACCTGGTTCGGTCCTGGTCCTAAGGAGGGGATTCGCGTTGGATGCGAATGCGAACATTAACATTACGAGCGTCGGCGTGCTGAGCGCATTGCTTGGAGCGGCGGTGGCTTGGGGGGCGATGCAGACCACCGTCTCCAACCTCCGGCGCGACGTCGACTCGTTGAAGACGGCAGACCTGACCCATTCCACGGCGATCGCGGACGTGAAGGTCGATTTGGCAGCGATCAAAACCGACACCAACTGGGTCAAAGAAACGCTAAGTGAAATTAAGCGGTTTGTCGGCGAGCTTCACACGTCGCTGCTCAAGAAGAGCGGCGAGTGACCCCGCCATTTTTTTGGGGTTCCTCCTGAAGATTGGGAGACACTGCGCCGATCACGAATCTAAGAGGTTTTTATGAGAAAGGATCCTTACGCCCGTTCGAACGTCCTGGGAGCGGTAATCGCTATGATATTTGCGATCGGCTTCGCCTTTGTGGAAGTCTCTCACGCCCAAGGGCCCGCGCCCGTGATCGCGTCCCGGTAAGTTGCGATCTCGGCGACGTTTTGGGCCGCCTCCTTCGTACGGATTGAAGGGTTTTGGCGTGAGTTCGCCGGATTCCGCCCGGTTTTCCGCCAGCCCCTTTTCTCTTTGCTACGCCGCGCGGTCGGAGCTTATTCGTGCCTACGGGCGTTGAATGAGTTGTAAGATCGATGACCAGGTTGCTTCCGAACCTGGGAACCAGTCGGAGAGATGATGGCAGTCGTGAAAGCGGCGGAACCAAGCCCAGTGGACACTGGTAAGTCCAGCGTTGACGAGTGTGCGGCCGATATTGAAGACGGGTTCACTCGTGAGCAGTTCGAACGTGCCTTTCAGATGGCGAGTCCCGGGATCGTGGACAGAGCAAACAAAGCCAAGGCGAAGGGAACCATCGGCAAGGGGTCCACAAGGAAGCTGATGGAAGCGGCATTGAATGCTGAACCCGGATCTGACGACTTCGCTTGTTATGTGAATCGCCTTACGCCGGTGGCGGTCGGAAGCTCGTCGGGTTCGCTTTCTGCTGCAAAAGCGTGCAGGTGGAATTAACGGGAACGTGCGGATTAGCCCAGTCCACCGTGGTGGCGAGTTGCTTGGGGCTTCCGATGAGCGGATGATAGGGTGGATGGCTGGGGATTTCCACGATATCTACTGTGACGGGGTGATCGTGAACGTGACTCCGTACGATGTGATTCTCCAGTTGCAGAGACGTCCAGCGGATAACGCCCAGAGCGCCACGGCGCAACAGGAAGTCGTCGGATGCGTCCGAATGAGCCTGGAACAGGCAAAGACGTTCGCGATCATCCTCAAGACCAGCTTAAAGCAACTTGAGGAATCGCAAGGGACAGACATCCCAATTCATCCACAGCTTCGGGCAAACCTGAAGATAAGCAAAAACGAGGACTGGTAATTATGGGAGTAGATTCAATTTCTGTAAAAAGCACCGACGCGGGATCAATTCCGATGATCCGGGCTAAGTTGGAAACTCCAGCGCCTATCTCGGATGCGACGCCACCACCGTCGGAGGGCAGCTATACGCACCAAGTCTTAATTGGGGACGTAAAGCGTGCCAGCACCCGTGCTAGGGCGATGGCTGAAGATGCAGTGCGCGAGGATGATGCGGGCCTGAGTGAGCCTTTCCCTGTGTGACGTCGGTTCGAACCAAGAACTTCAAGGAACGGTTTAGCCGGCTTTGAGAGTCTACGCAGGCCATCGCAACCGTGCGTACGGCTACTGGAAGGAGAATACGAAGCACCCATCGCTCAACTTTGAGCGCGTCGATGACATTGACGATATCTGGTTGGCCCGAATCGGTCTGGGCCATCGGGCACTCTGCAAGAAGCGTCCCGGACCCAGATATGTCTGGTTCTGGATTGGAACCCATGCCGAATACGACTTGCTGATCAACTAGCCCGCTGGTTCGCGGTGGTTGCTCACTGGAAACTTGGCTCATTATCAGCTTGAACATCGGGTGCGAGTGGTGTCGGTGGTTCCAGCGGAAGGAATACTCGTCCAGTTAATGCTGAAGGCATTTGGCAGTGAGCGAATGGTGGGCTGCGGCTCGCAATACTCCAGCGATTGTCGGAAGCTGGCTGGCGGAGTTCCCGTTCTACCGCGCGAAGGCCGGAGACTATCGGATCGTCTTCGAAATTGAGGGAGAGACCCTAATTATCATAATGGTCGATCTTCGGCGCGACGACGAAATTTACAAGGCGCTCAAGCGGCTGTATGGATAAGGCGGCCAAACCGCAGTTAACTCTCCCCAATCCACTTGACGAGGGTTTTCACAATGAGCGAGACCAAGCCGATAAAGCGGAAGCGGCCGGCGATTGAGGTGGTGGAAGGTGGGCGGACGGTGGCTCGGACTTCCATTTGTTCCCGCGAAGAACTGGTTGCGGCGCTGGCGGGGGCGGATGTTGGGGAGGACCGAGTTCGAATCCTGGTCGACCAACTCTATGCCAGCGCGGCGAGCGGGAACGACACGACCGCGAAGTACATCCTGGAGCAGGTGTTCGGCTCGGGGAAGGAAGTGGTGATCTCGGATCGGGCTTTTGTAGAGCGGACGGTGAGGGTGACCGCGAGGCACCTTAAGGGAGAGGCGTTCGAACAGTGGCTGGGCGATCTGACGGCGGCGCTGGGCTCAAGCTTTCCGACCTGAGGGAGTTTGCGCTGAGGACTGCGCGCGAGGAGTGGGGCGAGCCGCCCTGCCTTTGGCCCGCACCCTATGACGAACTGAGTGACGACTCGGCTTGGAGATTCCTCACCGAGTGCTGGTGGACCCTGGATAGCGCCTCTCAGCAGGTCGCGCTGATCCCGGACAAGCCGTACCTCAAGCGGTTTGTTCGCCAATGGCTGGCGGCGTTCGTTCGGCGCTCTCCGCTTGTCGTGGAGAAGAGCCGGCGGATGGTGATCTCTTGGCTTTGCCGAGGGCTGGAGACGTGGGTGATGGGGCTGAGCAGAGGCTCCGTGCTCCTGATCGATCAGAAGCACGAGAACTCTGCAGAGCATCTCTGGCGGGTTCACTTTGCGCTTTCCGAGCTGAAGCGGCGACGTCCAGAACTCGAGATTCCGACATGGGAGACCTACGGTTCAGCTTCACGCCGAGAGGTCGCGAGCATCACCCTAGGGAACGGCTCGCTGCTGCGGCAGTCGCATCAGGAGGCGGGCTCCGAGCAGGGGAAGGGCTACACCTTGGTCGTAATGGAGGAGATCAGCCGGTATATGGGCGCCTCGCAGTTCTGGTCTCAGGCTGCCCTCGTGACTCAGGGCAAACCCGGCAGCGGCGTGGGCGGGTGGATCTGCGCGATCGCCAATCCGGTCAATAACCCCTCCTGGGAGCAGGTGAAGCAGAAAATGGACCCTCGAAAGCTGCTTCGGTTCGACAAGGGCTGGAATGAGCCTGCTAACGAGGACGATTTACCCGGTCTCGCGTTCCATGAGCTGCCGGGCGGCACGGTTTACTGCGCGCTGCACTACTCGGCCGATCCGGAAAAAACCTCGGCATGGGCGAGCGACTATCGGAGGCAGTTCAATATGAGCCTTACCGACTGGAACCGCGAGATGGAGCTTTACGGCGGGGCGGTGGAAGGGAAGCCGGTGTATCCCGACTTCATCGACGGGTTCCACTCCTGGCCTGACCGCGAGACGATTCCGCTCGTGAAGGGAGCGACCTACTTCGGCGGTTGGGATGCGGGGCAGACGGTGAACCCGGCGTTCGTCCTCATCCAGCTCACGCCGCTCCCGTGGCAGGTTCACGTTTTGTTAGAGGTTTGCGGGTCGGCGGAGCCGATGGTCAAGTTTGCACCCCGGGTTCAGCAGGCGCTGATCAAAGCACTTCCGGCCCGCTGGCAAGAGGTCCGCCATTTCGGCGATATGACGATCTCGACGCGCAACGGCTCGACGGGGACGACCGCGCGTCAGGCGGCGGCCGAGTATGGGTTCAATATCGTCCCGGTACCGAACACCATCTTTCCCCGAATCGACGCGGTGACGCGATTGTTACTACGCGAGTTGGACGACGGTCGTCCGTGCCTTCTTGTGGACACCGTTCGCGCGCCGGCGGTCTATGAGGGGTTCAAAGGGGCGTACCGTTTTGCGCCTCGGTTGCGGCAGTCGTTGGCGGAGCCGGGTGCGGAGTTGAAGAACGAGCCGGAGAAGAACGCGTGGTCTCATCCGCATGATGCGCTGCAGTATCCGGCGCTGAAGATCGTGGAGATGATATGGGGCCCCTCTTTGGAGCCTTCCGGTCGGATGGGCCGTGGAGCCCGGGTTTCTGTTTCTCGGCCGGGCTGGAAGCTGGGGTGAGTTCGCCTTGGTTGTACGTGCGTATGGCACCCAGTTCTCTGGTTTCGGGGCTTCGACCTGTGGCTTTGCTGTTCGACTGAACGGTTGCGGCTTTGTCACTCGATCGCCGGGACGGCGATTTTACTTTGGGTTGTCACACCGCTGTTCGATTGAACGGTTGCGGCTTTGTCACTCGATCGCCGAGACGGCGATTTTACTTTGGGTTGTCACACCGCTGTTCGACTGAACGGTTGCGGCTTTGTCACGAGATCGCCGGGACGGCGATTTTACTTTGGGTTGTCACACCGCTGTTCGATTGAACGGTTGCGGCTTTGTCACGAGATCGCCGGGACGGCGATTTTACTTTGGGTTGTCACACCGCTGTTCGATTGAACGGTTGCGGCTTTGTCACTCGATCGCCGGGACGGCGATTTTACTTTGGAGGACAGATATGGCAATGGACAAAACTTTGAAGGGTATTGGAATTACGGGGACCACCAAGGGGCCGATGATGGCGGGTGGTTTTGCCGGCGACGTTGCGGCCCGGCCGGGCGCCGAGAAGCCTCCGAAGCCTGGGAAGGCGGCGAAGCTCTCTATGGATGGCGATAAGGCGCCTCGGAAGGGCGTTGCGAAGGGCGCGAAGAGCTCGTCAGCGGATAAGAAGGGGGCTGACGGTCCGACTCCGGGGGCGAAGAAACCGCACGCAGTAGAGAGGGCGGCTCCGAATGACGGGACGTGGCCCAAGTCGGGAGGGATGAAGTGAAAGGGAAGGCGAGAACGACCAGGGGGTGGTGGGCATAACGGTGGGCAGTCAAGCGAAGAGCCCGGTTTCGGCAGAGCGGCAGGCGCCTACATTCAGCGCGGTTCATGAGGATCGGGACAATGGGTTTGGCGGCAAGTCCAAGCTGTGGGTGGTGTATGTCCACCTTGCCGGTTGGAAATGCCAGTGCGGGGTGGGCGACTCGGAAGGGGCGGCATGGAGGCGGGCCTGCGAGCACATCGGCACCCAGATCGCCAAGGCGGATTTGTAATTGCCGCACAATGCGGACAGCGTCCACTTTCTGTTGACCGATCACCGCATCGAGTATGGGCGGGCTTCGCTCATCGAATGCCCGGCCGGCAAGGTGATGGTGGAGATGCTTCCCTCTGCCCGCCAGATTGGAGCATTGCTGGTTCCGGACGGAGTGGCGGAGAAGTATCGACCGGACATCGGGATTGTCCTTGCGGCCGGTCCCGACCACGACCTGGAAATCGGGACGATGGTGGGGGTCGCACCGTACGACGGAATTTGGATCGACGGCTGGGACGCGGGCGGATATCGGACGGCAAACCAGATCCGTTGCTACGGCCAAGCCTCGCCGTTCACCGGAGCAACAGAGCCGGTTCCGGTCGATCGGTCCCTTCTGTTTAAAGTGTTTACAGACGGTGACGAGCCAAGCATGCAAGCGATTTTAGGCAACCTGATCATTAAGCGCGAGCCAATGGTGACGTCCCAGGACGTGGCCGGCTTTAACCTTGAACTCTCCTGGGGCGACCAGTATCAGACCGGCCTGGCTACCGTGCTGAGTTTGGGGAAGACAGCTTCCAAGAACTTACTCACGGCTACGGGGCCGATCGAGGTCGGGGACGTTGTTCATTACAACGTGAAGGCGGTTCTGGACTTTGCGTTTGCGGGGGATAAGGATCTGGCGATCATTCCCTGGGAAGCGGTGAACTGCCGGGTCTCGCCGGAACCCAACTAGAAGCCCAGCCAAAGCAGCCGGCCGTCTGGGATGGGATGCAATCTGCGGCGCGCACTCGGCTCGCCCCATTCGGGGCTACGGGTTTTCGGCGGCGCTCTCCGTGGGTTTCACCCACGGCTATTTTCTTATCGGCACTCCGGGCCTGCACCGTCTCAGTCTAAGCGGCTTGGGCAGGTCCGAAAAATATTGCCAAGACCTGCACTGGCCAGAGTGCTTGCTGCATTGTAGCTGGTACGTAACACCCCGGCTCGCCGGGGTGCCACCCACAAACAGCGCCTTGTCATCCTGACGCCCCGGGAAGGATCTGGTAGTACAGCCCGCGGTGCGACAGGTTCGCGGCGGGCCTCACGACGGTCAGCAAGTCGGAGTGCGGTCGTGTTCGCGGCCAGATTCTTCGTCCCGGAGTCCTCAGAATGACAAGGTTGCGGTTGAGCAGCCAGTTCACTGGATACGGCCCGACCGGTGGTCGCTCCTATCCAGTGCCACCCATCTCTGGCTCTGGCCATTCCCCGCCTATTGCCAGGCTCGTGGTGCTTGTTACGAGATCGCCGGGACGGCGATTTTACATTGGAGGCTTCGTTTGAACGATCGTAAACTTCAGCTTCATCGGAGGCGAAAGCTCCGCGTTTATCGTTTGGCTCGGGCCAAGGAGCGGAACTCGGAGAACCGGTTTTGGGCGAGGATTGGGAGGTTTCGGGCCTGATGTCGATTGCCTTCACTCCCGGACTCCGGGTTCGAGTCGCTCAGTACGAGAACGCGGCGCGTCCGGTCGCGCCGCTACCGCTCCTGAATGGGTTTGATGAGTACGCCATTTATATTGTGCTTGGCATCCACATTCCAGATTCGACTTCAGAGTGCTACTTGCTGCTGGCGAACGATCGCGACGAGCTTTGGTGGATCAGCAACCGTCACCTGCGGGTGGAGAGGGGAGAAGAATGAGCACGCTTTATGTTGTTCGTCACGGGAAGACCGCGCTCAACAAGGGTCCGGCGACCTCGGTTGATACAATCCGCGGGTGGCTGGATATTCCACTTACGGACGAGGGTCGGGCGGAAGCGCGGGAGACCGGTGAGGCGCTGCAGAATGCGGGCATCGAATTTGTCGTCTGCTCGGACCTGGGGCGGACTCAGGAGACGGCGCAGATCATCAGTGGCATTCTGGGGGTGGCTCAGGTGCACGCAGATCCGGCGTTTCGGCCATGGAACCTGGGGGTGTTTACCGGCAAGCCGAGCAACCAGGTTTTGCCGGAGTTGGAGCGATACGTCGAGAATCCAGACGAGCCGGTGCCCCAGGGTGAGCCGTTCAACGCGTTCAAATCGCGGGTGCTGACTGCCTTGGAGCCGCTGCTCGAGCAGGTTCGGGCGGGCGCCACGGCGGCGTTGGTCACCCACTTTCGAGACACCAAGCTGATCGAGGCGTGGATCGCAGCGGGATCGAAGCCAGACTTCAGCATCGACGAAGCGACGTTCGAGCGAGACGATGCCCCCACCGGATCTTATGCGACAGTCGAGCTTGGGGAAGACGGTCAGTGGGAGTACGGCGAGCCGGCTCAGCCAGACGAGGCTACGCCAGGTCCGAAGAAGCTCCGACTGAGCGCCAACGAAAAGGCGGCGGTTGGGCAGCTTGCTTCAGGCTTGATCCGGGCTGGGAGGACCAGCATGGGTCAGGTGGAGGAGTGGTGGGCGACTTGCGAGAAGTACCACCGCAACGAGTTCACGGGCGCCTACGACTACCAGGACTGGCAGCCGGCGGTGGTTCCGCTGGAGATGCCGTACAGTCAGCCTCGGCAGGACATGCTCACCGCCCAGGTTTGCACGGTTATCGGCAAGCAGGACCCGTACATGCTGTCGGACACGGCGGCGCCGGACAGCAACATCAAGTTCGTTCAGGAAAAGGTCTGCCACAAGTTTTGGCAGAGAGCCGGCTTTGAGACGAAGATCCGGCAGGCATCTCTTATTGCCACCGATACGAACCTGACGTGGTATCGGATTGCGTGGGACCGGTCGGCCAAGAAGGCGAAGCCGTTCTCGGGTCTGGTTTGGGACGTGATCCACCCCAAAGACTGCGTTCTGTTCCCCGCGACGGTCGGAGGCATTCCTTCGGCACGGCTGGCTGGCCACCGGTTCTATAGGAGCATCTCGGAGATCAAGAGTTTGCAGCGGTCGGGGGTGTACTTCAAAGGCTTCGAGCCGATGGCGACCGGCGGCCCAGAGCAGAACGACCGGAGCGGTCAGATCGCGAACTCGGGGGCGACGGCGGGGGTTGCCGGTCCGGATCCGGAGGATCGACTCGTCGAGCTATGGCAGGTGGTGTGGCATTGGGCGAGGAAGGAAGGCGACGAGCGAGAGTGGTATGTCTCGACCGTTTGCCCGGCAACGAAGACGCTTTATGCCCACGAACCGTGGCCGTATTCACGAGTGCCTTATTTTGACACTGCCTACATCATGGAGATGCAGGACCTGTATTGGCCGGGGACCTCGGTGGCGCGCAACCTTTCGCCACTTCAGGATATCTGCAACCGGATGTGGACGGCCCTCTACAACGGGATCATGATGACGATCGCGGCCCCGATCTTTGGGCCAGCGCTTCCGGAGAAAGACACGCGGTTCAGCTACTTCTCGATCGTGCCGACCGACACCCAGGTTCAGCCGTGGGCGCCGACGGTGAGTTTCCGTCCCGAGGGGGCGTCTCAGGCACTGACCCAGCTCGATGTGCTGGGTGATCGGACGTCTCGAGTGAGCGCGAACTCTCAGGGGACGGTTCAGGACCGGCAGACCACGGCGACCGAGTCGAGCATCATCGCGGCCGGGGTGGCGACAGGGGCGGAGGAGTACATCAACAACTTCGGCCAGTGCCTGGGCGAGATTGCGGACTACACGATGGAGCTGCTGGCTTCCCACTTCCCGGATTGGGAGAACGAGGCGCGGCTGCTGGGGGCGACGGCGGAAATCCTTTCGCAGCCCACCAATTGGGAGCAGAATGGTAAGACGCCGGGGAACACGCCGGGCGCGAAGTTGGCGGGAATCTCTCAGATCAGCCAGTTTGCGTCTCAGTTCGGTCCGCAGACCGGCATCGACATTTACGAGTTGACAACCACGCTTTTGCAGAACTCGCCGTTCCAGGGAGCGGACGGGATCCAGCTTCCCAAGGAGCAGGTGCAGCCACCGCCGGGTCCTCCACAGGTTCCTCCGCAGCCGATGAATTCGGGAGGCGGCCAACCTGCGTAGGTCGAGCGTTTTCAACCTGGACGACGAGCAGGTCCGGCGGGGGTTGGTGGCGCTCTTCGAGCACCCCGCGTTCGAGTACTTGATCGCGGGGTTTGAGGGGACGCTGCGGGTGAAGCGGCGGACGATCGAGAACTTCAACCCTCACACCCCGGACGGCAGCGCAGAAATCCTGCGGGCGCAGGGGTTGATCAAGTTTTTGTCGTCCTTCGTGGAGGATTTCGAGGGCGACCGGGCGTCGCTGGTCAACAGACTGTGCGAGACCCGGTTGCATCGTTAGCACGAAGCCGCGTATTCGGCCTTCAGTTGTTCGGGGGAACCTAACTGCTCACCGTTTGCGAGACGGCGCAGCACATCGTCCAATCGGCCCATTTCTTCTCCGACAAACACCAGCTTCGCTTCCCCTGGATCGATCAGGTCCGGCCAGCGCAGCATCGCGTCCGAGATGGGTTCCCCCTTTTCAACTTGGCGTAACATCTCCTCGAAGACTTCCCGGACGGGGCCACTTCCGGCGCGCTCTGCACATTCGTTAAGAGCGGCCAAGATGGGCCTTCCGGAGACCAGAAGTTCGGCAAATTGGCCGGCCAGGAGCAACGTTTGACTTCGAAATTCGCCGTCGCGGGAAGGCAGACGGCCCTTAAGT
>Ga0302325_10016748_pt1 | contig 15513 bp, 14 predicted proteins | sample Palsa_T0_2_FD_201948 | JGI IMG/M metagenome (GOLD analysis project Ga0302325, IMG submission 201948) | Peat permafrost microbial communities from Stordalen Mire near Abisko, Sweden - Palsa_T0_2 | ecosystem: Environmental > Terrestrial > Soil > Palsa > Peat permafrost | place: Sweden: Abisko...
TGGACGGCCTGGTCACAATCCTGCCGCTGATCCCCGTCGGGCTGGGGCTCGGGATGCTGTTCGTTCCGGTCAGCCGGGCGGCGCTGAACGCGACGCCGCAGGCGTCGCACGGCCGCACGTCGGCGTTCCTGTCGGTCGGGCGGCTGCTCGGCGCGGCGGTCGGCGCCGGGCTGGCCGGGGTGGCGTTGTCGGGCACGCTGACCGCGGCGACGGTGCACCACACCCTGTTGATCGGCGCCGCCGTCTGCCTGTTGGTCGGGATCCCGTCGTCGCTATGCCTGCGATCGGCGTCGCTCGCCGCGCCGGCTCGCGCGCGCGGCTGATCGGGACCTGAGCGCGTCGGCCGTCAGCGACACGATCCGCGCGACCGCGGCGGCCGGCACGCGTCGCGCCGGTCGCGTACAACATCGAGCGTGGCGCAACGCCAGCTCTACATCGTCGAGGTCGATGACCAGTGCGACCCGCGGCTGGTCGGACACAGCGGCTCCTCCTACGCGTCGCCGCCGCAGCCCGAGATCCAAGCGCTGGCGCTCGTACGGATGCTGCTGGGGTCGAGTACCCGTGCGCTCGCGGTCGGGGAGGCTCCGTTCCGGACGCCGATCGCCGGCGGCCAGCGCGTGATCCGCCTGCACCGTGCCGGCGCCGACGGGCAGCTGCAGATCTGACTCAGCGCGCCGTCTCAGGTAAGGGGTCGATGGCGAAAATCCGCTGCATATTGCCGATGCGCGACGCCTCGGCCGATGGCAGACTCCAAGGAGTCAACAAAAGGAAGTCCTCTACGGAGGTGCGCAAGCGATGACCACCACGATCACCACACAGGAGCTGTTCGAGCCCGGCCTGGCGGCCCGCGCGTCGGCGCGGCTGCGCCACCGGATGCTCGACCAGGAGCTCGCCGAAGGCGCCAACCCCGCCGAATGCCCGCAGTGGGCGGCGCGCGCCGCCGAGCTGACCAAGCGCTCCTCGCGCGAGCGAGCCGCCGACGAGATCGAGCAGCTGCTGCGTTTCTCCGCCGAGCGTCACCGGGTCAGGGTCGGTCCGCACCGGGTCGCCGCGGATGTGAACCGCGAACGACTGACGCGCCTCGCGTCGCTGCTGCGTGACGACGCGCCGCTGTATGCCCGCGGCCTGGCGCGGCTTCAGATCGCGTTGTCGGATGGGACCGGCCCGGTCTACACCGACCGTGACGGCAGGGCGCTCGCACGTGAGCTGGAGCACGTTCACGCGGCGTTGATCGGCTGAGGCGCGCCGCGGTCTCCGATCTCGATCAACGTGATCAGGGCCGCCGGCGCATCCCACATCGGGATGTGGCCCGCATCGGGCAGCGCCACGCTGGTGACATTCGTCGGCAGCGACGCCGGTCGCTCGACCAGCCGATCGTGTTCGGGCCAGACCAGCGTCACGGGGCACGGGATCCGATCGAGCGAGGTGAACGTCGCGGCGCGCATCGCATCGTTGACAGCGATGAACCCGGGCGCCCGTGCGTACGCGTGGACCAGATGCACCGCATCGCGTCCCGGGATCCGGTCCGGGTGCGCGACCGAGCCTGACAGCAGCAGTCGCCGCCCGCGTCGGGTGGACGCGGCCGGTCCCAGCAGCGGCTCGAACGCCCGCGCCAGCCGATGCGCGAGGCTCGGCTTGGGTATGAGCGGCGCCGACCACAGCCCAGCGGGCGCGATCGCGGTCACCCGTGCCGCCGCCCCCGCCAGCGCCAGCTCCAGGGCGACCCAGGCGCCGAGCGAGTTGCCGACCACGTGCGGTTGATCGATCCCGAGCTCGCGCAGCAGCGCCGCGACCGCGTCGGCCAGCGCCCGGGGCGTCGGCGTGATCTGCCGCAGCGGCGGCGAGTCGCCGAAGCCGGGCAGATCGATCGCGATCACATCGTGCGCCACCCTCAGCGGCCCGACGAGCGGTGCCCACACGTGCCGGTCGGCGCCGAGCGGATGCAGCAGCACCAGCGGCGGCCCGTCACCGGTTCGGTCGTAGGCGATCGTCATACGCGCGCGGGCGACCAGGCTAGCGGCCGGCGCGGGCGACCCGGCTAGCGGCCGCGCGCGGCGTAACCTCTCACCCATGAGCCTCCTCTCCACCGCGCGCATGTACACCAAGCGCACCGCCAAGCTCGACCACGCGACGGACCTCTATGACCACAAGGTCACGCTGCTCGAGGGCGGCGAGCTGGACCTCGAGACGCTGCGCGGCAACCCGACGCTGATCGTCAACACGGCCAGCAAGTGCGGACTGACGCCGCAGTTCGAGGGTCTGCAGACGCTGTATGAGACCTACTCCGACCGCGGTCTGCAGGTGCTCGGCACCCCGTCGGCCGACTTCAACGACCAGGAATTCGACGATTCGTCGGAGATCGGCGCGTTCTGCCAGCGCAACTACGGCGTCACCTTCCCGATGACCGAGCGGATGTCGGTCCGGTCCGACCCGTCGCCGCTGTGGTCGGACTTGAGCCGGCAGCCGAACTCAGGCCCCCCGATGTGGAACTTCGGCAAGTACCTGGTCGGCGCCGACGGCCGTCTGCTGGCCTACTGGAAGAGCCAGGTCAAGCCCGAGGACCCGAAGATCACCGCTGCGATCGAGGGCGCGTTGCAGGGCGAGTAGGGGCGCCGCGGCGCTACTCGGGCAGCGGCGGGGGCGTGCTGCGATACGTCGGCGGCGTGCGCGAGAGCCCGATCGGGTTGCGGGTCAGCGGGACGGTCGATCCGTCGGGCCCCGGTACGTCGACGATCGGCTCCAGGCCGAGCGTCCGGGCCAGCTCGAATGCGCCGGCGATGTCGTTGACGACGCCCGCGGGGACGCGTCCGTCGAGCAGCAGCCGCGCCCACTCGGCGGCCGGCCGTGTCCGCAGCCGTGCGACGAGTTCTCGCTTGAGCACGTCTCGATGCTCGACGCGCGCGCGGTTTCCCTGAAACCGCAGGTCGGTCGCCAGCTCGGGTGCGCCGAGCACGTCGCACAGGGTCGCGAACTGTCGGTCGTTGCCGACCGCGAGCACGAGTGCGCCGTCGCCCGTCTCATACAGCTCATACGGGCTGATCGACGGGTGCGCATTGCCCATCCGCGCCGGCACGACACCCGCCACCGTGAACGCCGAGCCCTGGTTGACGAGTGCCGCCAGCAGCGAGGAGAACAGGTCGACCTGTACCTGCTGGCCCTCGCCGGTGGCGTCGCGGTGGCGCAGCGCGGCGAGGACCCCGACCGCGGCGAACAGGCCCGCCAGCACGTCGACGACCGCGACGCCGACCTTCTGGGGCTCTGAGTCCGGCGCGCCGGTGATGCTCATCAGCCCGCCGACCGCCTGCACGAGCAGGTCATAGCCCGGCAGCCGCGCGCCGTCGCCTGCGCCGAACCCGGTGATCGAGCAGTAGATCAGCCGCGGGTTGGCCGCCGACAGCGTCTCGTAGCCGAGCCCGAGCTTCTCCATCACGTCAGGCCGGAAGTTCTCGACGATGACGTCGGCGGTATCGCTGAGCTGCTGTGCGCGGTCGCGGCCGGTTTCGGTGGAGAGGTCGATCGCGACGCTCCGCTTGTTGCGGTTGACCGCCTGGAAGTAGGTCGCGTTGCCGTTCGCGTCGTTGGGCGGCCCCCAGCTGCGGGTCTCGTCACCGATCCCCGGACGCTCGACCTTGATCACCTCGGCGCCGAGATCGGCCAGCATCATCGTCGCGAACGGTCCCGCCAGCACGCGTGAGAAGTCGAGGATCCGCAGGTCGCCGAGCGCGGTGCGGGATGTGGTCGCGTCGGCCATTTGCGAGCATCATCGCCGATGGTCGTCGGCTCCGTGTTCGCCGCGCCGGGCTCCGTGACCGCGGTCGCGGCCGCCGTCGTGGCGGTGCTGATGGTCGGGTTGTGGGCGATCAGCATCCGGGTCCGTGACGTCTCGATCGTCGATCCCGTGTGGGGCCCGGCGTTCGCGCTGGTGGCGCTGACCTGCGCGGTCGTCGGCAGCGGCGCCGCGGGTCGACGCTGGTTGCTGCTGGGGCTGACGGCCGTATGGGGGTTGCGGCTCGGCGGGCACCTGCTGAACCGCAAGCTGCACGACCGTGAGGAGGATCAACGCTACGCATCGGTGCGCGAACGTCGCGGCGACGCGTTCGTCCCGTGGAGCCTGGTCTGGATCTTCGGCCTGCAGGGCCTGCTGGTGCTGATCGTGTCGCTGCCGCTGCAGGTGGCGGCCGGGCGCGGCGGCGGGCTGAACTGGCTCGTGATCCCGGGCGGTTCGCTGTGGGCGATCGGGTTCGTGTTCGAGACCGTCGGCGACGAGCAGCTGCGGCGGTTCAAGGCACGCCCCGGCTCGTCGGGACAGGTGATGGACAAGGGGCTGTGGCGCTACACCCGCCATCCCAACTACTTCGGCGACTTCTGCGTCTGGTGGGGGCTGTGGCTGGTGGCGCTGACCGCCGGTGGCACCTGGTGGACGGTGATCGGCCCGCTGGTGATGACGCTGCTGCTGATGCGCGTGTCGGGAGCGGCGCGACTGGAGCGTGACATCGGCGAGCGCCGGCCCAAGTACGCCGACTACATCCGCCGGACGTCGGCGTTCTTCCCGTTGCCGCCCAAGCGCGGTTAGGGCGGTGGACTCAAGCGCTCCGTTTGCCGGGCGGCGTGCCCGGGAAAAGTGCTCGGTATGTCCGGACCTCGCCGGCATAGGCACGTGTCATCGGCGATCGCGCTGAGTGCCGTCGCGGCGCTCGCACTGCTCCTGCTCCTGCTCCTGCTCCTGCTCTTGCTCCTGCCCGACCACGCGCACGCCGTGCCGGCCCGCGCGGGGACCCCGCGCGCCGGCGCCGCCGGACCGGTCAGTGCCCCCAGGCGCCCGCTCGCGACCGGCACCGGCGGGGCCGTCGTGTCGATGGATCCCGACGCCAGCCAGGCCGGGATCGACGTACTCCGCCGCGGCGGCAACGCCGTCGACGCGGTCGTCGCGACCGCCAGCTCGATGGGCGTCACGATCCCGTTCGTGGCGGGTCCGGGTGGTGGCGGTTTCATGATCATCTATAACGCCAGGACCCGCAAGGTGACCACGATCGACGGTCGCGAGACGTGTCCGGCGGCGTGCACTCCGTCGCTGTTTGAGAACCCGAAGACGGGCAAGCCGATGGGCTATGAGAATGCGTCGTCGCAGCCGTTGTCGACCGGGGTGCCGTCGATGGTCGCGACCTGGGCCACGGCGGTGCGGCTCTATGGCGCCCGCGGATTCGGCGCCGACCTGCAGCCGGCGATCCAGATCGCACGGCGGGGCTTCCGCGTCGACCGCGACTTCGTCCAGCTCGAGCGCTCGGGCCTGAAGCTGCTGCGCGCGTACCCGGCCAGCCGCGCGCTGTTCTTGACCAAGGCCGGCAAGCCGCTGCCGGTCGGGTCGGTGATGCGCAACCCCGGCCTGGCGCGGACGTACTCGCTGCTGGCGCAGCACGGCCCGTCGTATCTCTACGACGGGCCGCTCGGGCAGGCCGTCGTCGACGCCGTCGACCATCCGGTGCTGACGCCGGGCCAGAAGGTCGTCACGCGGCCGGGAATCATGACGACCGACGACCTGCGCTCCTACGTCGCGCGCGTGAAGCCGCCGACGCAGGTGACATACCGGGGCGTGCGGATCGACTCGACGCCGCCGCCGTCCAGCGGTGGCTCGACGGTCGCCGAGGCGCTCAACATCCTGTCGGGCTGGAACCTGTCGACCGAGCCGCGCGCCACCGCGCTGTTCCACTACCTGGAGGCGTCGCGCCTCGCCTACGCCGACCGCGATCGCTACGTCGGCGACCCCCGCTACGTGCGCGTGCCGCTGCGACGGCTGCTGAGCACGACCTTCGCGGCTTCGCGTCGGTGCCTGGTGCATGCGCGCGCGCTGAAGTCGCCGGTCGCGCCGGGGAACGTGTTCAAGCCGTCGGCCCGGTGCGGCGGCGCCTCCGCGCGCACGGCACCGACCAGCGCCTCGCCCGAGCGCCACCACACCAACAACATCGTCGCGGTCGACAAGCGGGGCGATATCGCCGTCTACACCAACACGATCAACTTCTTCGGCGGCAGCGGGGAGACCGTCCCCGGCTACGGCTTCCTGCTCAACGACGAGCTGACCGACTTCGACTTCGCGCCGACCAAGCCCGGCGCCCCCGATCCGAACCTGCCGGCTGGTGGCAAGCAGCCCCGCTCGAGCATCGGGCCGACGATCGCGTTCTCCGGCGGCCGCCCGGTGTTCGCGATCGGCGCCGCTGGCGGCTCGACGATCCCGACGACGATCCTGCAGACGATCGTCGACCACCTCGACTTCGGCATGTCGCTGCCGGCCGCGCTCGCTGCCCCACGGGTCAGCCAGACCAACTCGCCGACCTCGCTGGCCGAGCCCGCGTTCTATGACAGCCCGCTGCGCCACCAGCTGAGCAGCCGTTTCGACGAGAAATTCTCGCTTGCCACCGGCCCGGTGCTGCCGCTCGATCACTACCCGAGCGACGCGACCGCGCTGTCGTTGCTGGGTGGCGGCCGGGTGCAGGCGATCGCTGAGCCGGTCCGGCTCTACGGTGGCTCGGCGATGGTCGTGCACGCGACGAAATAGCGAGCGGGGGTTCGGGCGCTCACGGCGCCCGCCCGGCGAGCAGCGCCCGCAGCTGGGCGGCGAGCTGGCGCGGGTGCTCGGTCATCCGCTTCCAGGTGATCCTCAACGTGTCGTGCCGGTACTTGATCGCGACCGCGTCGCGCATGCGATCTCGTTCGAACTGAAGCGGGTTTGAGTGAAACTCCCAGCTGTCGAGCTCGATGATCAGCCGGTGCGCTGGGTAGATCGCGTCGACCCGGAAGCCGTGGAACCAGTATTCAGTGAGCGGAATCGGGAGCCGGTAGCGCTTGAGGAAGAGCAGGAACATCGCCATGAAGATGCTCTCGCTCGGCGCCTGCGCGGGGTCGATCAGCCTGGCCGCGCGGACGCTTGCGGCGAGCAGGCGGTGCAGCGCGGTCGGCCCGAGCTGGCCGGCGCGACGCGCGTCCGAGACGATCTGGATCAGCTCGGCGTCCGTGAGGCGGGGGACGACGTCGAGAATCGCGCGGGCGGCCGTCGTGACCGGGATCCCGTACAGGCGGGTGACATCGGACCGGGTCAACGTCTGCGAGCGGTGCACCCGGATCCCCGGGCGCCGGCGGTGCGTGAGCACGGTCACCTCCGGCACCCGCGGCCATGCCCGCAGGTCATACAGCGCCGCTGCCGAGCCGTGACTCAGCACTCCGTCCACGCCGCACGCCAGCACCGCCGCATGCGCACGCTCGAGCGGCCGCTGACGGCGATAGCCGGTGGCGTACACCCCCGCATGCACCGGGATCAGGAATCCCCGGTCGATCAGGTACTGGATTTCGCCGGTCGACAGCCCGATTGCCAGCAGCTGTGCTCGGGCCACGTGACCGTTCTGCCGCTGGGCGAGGCGGTGGATCTTCGCGGTCCAGGCGAGTAACGCCGCCATCCTGCGTGTCGATAGCCGCACGCGGGGTGTTGTTCACCCCCGTCAGCGGGGCAGTTGGCGTCTTTTCAGCTTCTGGGTGCTGAAAAAACACCAAGCGAGCCGATCCGTGCGGCGGGCGCGGCGGGCCTCGCGCGGTCGAACGTCGAACGTCGAACGTCGAACGTCGAACGTCGAACGTCAGCGGCTCGGCGCCAGCAGGTAGTGCGAGACCAGCCAGCGGTTGCCGCCGCGATAGCGCCAGATGACCTCCGTGGAGATGAAGAACAGGCGCCAGGTGGCCAGCAGGCGCCGTGCGTCGGCGTCCGAGCGCCCTGACTGCACGAGCACGTCACGCGCCTCGCCCGAGGCGATCGCCGCGTCCAGCCGCTCCAGCCACGCCGACAGCGTCCGCGCATAGTGCGTGCCCGGCACGATCCACGAGTCGGTGACGCGCAGGTCCTCGGCGAAATGCAGCAGCAGCTCGTGGGACGGCATCAGTCCCGCCGTGAAGAACCGCGAGGCGGCCCAGGTGCCCTGAAACAGGTACGGCAGCGTCCGGTGCGAGAACACGTGGACGAACGCCCGGCCGTCGGAGCCCAGCCACGACGACACCCGCGCCAGCAGCTCACGCCAGTTGCGCAGGTGCTCGAACATCTCGATCGAGATCACGCGATCGAACGTGCCCGATGGCGAGAACGAGTTGACGTCAGCGGTGACGATGTCGAGGTTCGCCAGCCCCCGCCGCTCCGCCTCGGCCACGATCCACGCCCGCTGCGACGCCGAGTTGGAGACGCCGACGACTGAGCAGCCCGGGTAGCGCTCGGCCAGCCACAGCGACAGCGACCCCCACCCGCAGCCGAGGTCCAGCACGCGCATCCCGTCGGTGACCCCGGCGCGTGCGCAGGTCAGCGAGAGCATCGCCTCCTCGGCCGCGGCCAGCGACGACACGCCGGCCGGCCACAGACAGCCCGAGTACTTCATCCGCGGCCCGAGCACGAGCTCCATGAACGACGCCGGCAGCTCGTAGTGCTGCTCGTTGGCGGCGCCGACCTGCTCGGCGATCGCGCCGGTCGACATCCGCGCAACCAGCGCGCGCAGCCGTTCCGAGCACGCGTCGACACCGCCGTCCGACTCGCGGCGCTCGCGCGCCCACGCTCCGTACAGCGAGCCGGCGCGCAGCACCCGGTCCGGGAGGACGCCGGCGGTGAGCGCGCGGTCCAGCAGCCGGTAGCGCAATGCCTCAGGTTGAGACTCGTTCATCGCGTGAGCGTGGTTAGTGTCCGCGGATATGGGTGCCAGATACGTACATACCTGCATTCGCGTCCAGGACATCGACAGATCAACCGAGTTCTATGCGCGGCTCGGGTTCGAACATCGCGGAGGCCTGAACTTCGAGTCGGCCTACAACGTCTACTTGGGCCTGCCCAACGACGGCGACGTGCTGGAGCTGACGGTCAACGTGGGACGCGAGGAGCCCTACGACCTCGGCGAGGGCTACAACCACATGGCGCTGGTGGTCGACGACCTCGATGGTCTGCTGGCGCAACTGAAGGAGGCCGGGATCGAGCCCGAGAAGGCGCCGTATGCGCCGGGTGGCCGGACCGAGTACCGGATCTGCTTCGTCGCGGACCCGGACGGGTACCGGATCGAGCTGATCGACAAGGCGTTCCCGACCCCGCAGGACCCGCCGCACCCCTCCCGGGCAGCTGCCTAGCGTCCACTGGGAAAGCTTTCGGCCGAACACGTCCAACCGGTACACTCGTGACACCGATGACCAATCCCTGGCTGGCCATCGACGTGGCCACGGCTCCACTCACGCGAGCGCGGGAGCTACGACGGGCCTGGGAGCGGTTCGTGGTCGGCTCACACGACGAGAACGGCGCTTCCCACGACAGCTCCGTCCGGGCTCCAATCGCGGATTCGTGGCGGCGCTCGGCCGCGGCCGGCGTGGACCCGAACGGTCTGCGGATCGCGCCGCTGGTGGCCGACGCCGACGAGACGTCCGCGCGCTGGGAGATCCATCCGCTGGCCGAGATGGCGCCGCTGATCCGCTCGTGCCTGGCCGCCACCGCCGACGAGTCCCAGCACCTGATCGTCGTCTCGGACGCCAACGGCGTGCTGCTCTGGGTCGAGGGCAACGCGATGGTCCGGCTCCGCGCCGCGGACTCGATGAACTTCGCCGAGGGCACGCTGTGGTCTGAGGGCGGCGCCGGCACCAATGCGATCGGGACTGCGATCGCCGCCAAGCACGCCGTGCAGGTGTTCGCCTCCGAGCACTTCAACGAAATCGTCCAGCGGTGGACCTGCGCGGCCGCCCCCGTGCACGATCCCGACACCGGCCAGGTGATCGGCGTGATCGACCTGACGGGCGAGATGCGGACCGTCCATCCGCACTCGATGGCGGTCGCGACCGCGACCGCGCAGGCGGTCGAGGCCCAGCTGCGCTGCGAGATGCTCAACCGTGACGCGCGGATGCTCGCCCGCTACGGCGATCGGCTGACCACCGGCTCGGGGCCGCGGGCGCTGGTCGCCCCGAGCGGTCGCGTGATCGCGTCCCAGCCGGTCGGCTGGCTGCCGCCCGAGCGGCTGGCTCTGCCCGACGACGGCGGCACGCTCGAGCTGTTGCCGGGCGCGATCGCGGTCGTCGAGCCGCTCGGCCACGGGGACGCTTTTCTCGTCCAGCTGCTGCCGCCGCCGACGACGTGCTCGGCGCCGAGCCCGCGACTGCACCTGAAGCTGCTCGGGCGCGAGCGGGGCGAGGCGGAGCTCGAGGGCGCGACGGTGGCGCTGCGCGGACGCCATGCCGAGATCCTGACGCTGCTGTGCTCGCATCCGGACGGGCTCTCCTCCGAGGAGCTGAGCCTCGGGGTGTACGGCTCCGGCGACCGGGTCGGCGCGGTCCGCGTCGAGATCTCGCGCCTGCGCAAGCTGCTCGGCGACTGTATCGAGACCGAGCACTACCGACTGCGGCCCGGGGTCAGCTCCGACGTCGCGCGGCTGGGCCGGTTGCTGCATCGGGGCGACGTCCGTGAGGCGGCCGCGCGATATCCGGGCCCGCTGTTGCCGCGTTCGACCGCGCCGGGGGTGATCCGTGAGCGCGAGGCGCTGGAGGGGTGGCTGCGACAGTCGGTGATGAGCTCAGGCGACCGCGACGCGCTGTGGGAGTGGCTGCAGACGCCGTCGGGATCGTTGGACCTGCCAGCCTGGCAGCGGCTGCTCGCCAACCTCGCCTTCCAGGATCCGCGCCGGAGCCTCGCGGCGTCCCGGGTCGCGCAGCTGCGCACCGAGTCAGGCGACGCAAAAGCCGCTGCGCAACCCGTGTAACGGCCGTGTAACGCCTATCCGGTCTGTCGTGGGCTAGTGTGACCACGAGTACTCGGGGGTAGCCCTCGAGAAGATGTCAGGGAGAGGGAGAGAAGCTTGAAGGGAGAGACGGTCAGGGCCCTGGTCAGGGTCCCAGCGAGTGCATCGACACGCAGCCTCAGCACCGCGCGTTCGGTGCTCCGCGTGCTCGCGCTGCTGGTCGAGCGGCCGGCCGGCATTCGCGCCGACGAGGTCGCGGCCGCGCTCGGCAAGAGCACCTCGACCGCCTACTACCTGCTGACCAGCCTGTGCGAGGAGGGCTTCGCCGTGCACGAGTCAAAGGGCCTGTACCGGCCGGCTCGCGGGCTGGAGGAGTTGACCTCCGTCGCCGAGGAGTCCGCCCAGCTGGGGGAGGGGCTGACCGGCACGGTCGACGAGCTGTTCCTGCGCACCCGCAAGCGCTCCTATCTCGGCGTGGTCCGCGCCGGCCGGATCGAGATCACCACCTTCCGCGGGCGCCAGGGCGTTCCCCGGATCCCGGGTTTGGGTAACGAGATCCGAGACTCGGCGCACGCGCTGGCGTTGGGCAAGGTCGTGCTCGCTCTGCTGGACGCCAACGGCCTCTCGCGTTACGTCGCGCGCGGTCTGAACTCGTTCACGCCGCAGACGATCACCTCCCCCCAGGAGTTGGTCGCCGAGCTCGAGCGCGTCAAGGCCGACGGCTACGCCGTCGATCGCGAGGAGTTCGACTCCAACTTCTGCTGCATCGCGGCGCCGATCTTCGACGAGCGCGGCCGCTTCGCCGCGGTGCTCGGGCTGTCCGTCACCGCCAACGTGTTCGACGCCGAGTGCAAGGCGCTCGCCGAGATCGTGATGGACGTGGCCAGCGGGGCCACCGTCGCGGCCTCCTCGAGTCCCCACAACGGCGCCGCCCGCAACGGGACCGCGCGCGTGGCCGCGGCCCGCAAGTCAACTTCGCATGCCGGACGCTCGCGCATCGGCGCGGTCTCGAGAGTTGCAAGCTGATGCAGAAACTCCGGGCTTCTTGTCACGAGCGAAGAAGAGACCTAGTGTGCATTGTTGAGGCCGTGTCGCAGTTTTCTGCGCGCGGTGTACGAGGGAAAACAAACAAGGAGTGAAGGTGAGCAGAACCAGCATCACCAAGGCTCACAATAAAATCCGCGAGCTCTCATGGGAGCCCGAATACGTCACGCCAGTCGAGAAGTTCGGGACCGACTACACGTTTGAAAAGTCACCGATGAAGGACCCGCTCAAGCAGGTCCTGCGTTCCTACTTCCCGATGGAAGAGGAGAAGGACAACCGCGTCTTCGGAGCGATGGACGGCGCGATCCGGGGGAACATGTTCCGCCAGGTCCAGGAGCGCTGGATGGAGTGGCAGAAGCTGTTTTTGTCGATCATCCCGTTCCCGGAGATCTCGGCCGCCCGCTCGATGCCGCTGACGATCGGGACCGTTCCGAACCCCGAGGTCCACAACGGCCTGGCGATTCAGATGATCGACGAGGTCCGTCACTCGACGATCCAGATGAACCTGAAGCGCCTGTACATGAACCACTACATCGATCCCGCCGGGTTCGACATCACCACGAAGGGCTTCCAGAACTGTTACGCCGGCACGATCGGCCGCCAGTTCGGTGAGGGCTTCATCACTGGTGACGCGATCACGGCCGCGAACATCTACCTGACCATCGTTGCCGAGACGGCGTTCACGAACGTCCTCTTCGTCGCGATGCCGGGCGAGGCTGCGGCCAACGGCGACTACCTGCTGCCGACGGTGTTCCACTCGGTCCAGTCCGACGAGTCGCGCCACATCAGCAACGGGTACTCGATCATCCTGATGGCGCTCGCCGATGAGCGCAACCGGGAGCTGCTCGAGCGTGACCTCCGCTATGCGTGGTGGAACAACCACGCGGTCGTGGATGCCGCGATCGGCACGTTCATCGAGTACGGCACCAAGGACCGTCGCAAGGACCGCGAGAGCTACGCCGAGGCGTGGCGCCGTTGGATCTACGACGACTACTACAGGTCCTACCTGATGCCGCTTGAGAAGTACGGCCTGGTCATCCCCCACGACCTGATCGAAGAGGCGTGGAACCGGATCTGGAACAAGGGCTACATCCACGAGGTCGCTCAGTTCTTCGCCACCGGCTGGTTCGCCAACTACTGGCGGATCGATGGCATGGACGACAAGGACTTCGAGTGGTTCGAGTTCAAGTACCCGGGCTGGTATGACAAGTACGGCAAGTGGTGGGAGCGTTACGCCGATCTGTCGAAGAAGAACGGCCACGCGCCGATCGCCTTCGACGCCGACACGGACTACGTGTATCCGCACCGCTGCTGGACGTGCATGGTTCCGGCGCTGATCCGTGAGGATCTCGTCGTCGACACGGTCGACGGCCAGGTCCGCACGTACTGCTCGGAGACCTGCCACTGGACGGACGCGGTTGCGTTCCGTCCCGAGTACAACGGCCGTCCGACGCCCAATATGGGCCAGCTGACCGGCAAGCGTGAGTGGGAGACCATGTATCACGGCTGGGACGTCGCCGAGCTGATGAAGGCTCAGGGATACGTCCGTGACGATGACCACACGCTGATCCCGCAGCCGCATCTGGATCTCGATCCGAAGAAGATGTGGACGCTGGACCAGGTCAAGGGCATCACGCTCAACAGCCCGAACATCCTCCTCAACGCGATGACGCCTGAGGAGCGCGAAGCGCACGTCGCCGAGTACAAGAGGGGCGGTCCCGCCGGCCGCAAGCCCGTTTCGGCGTAACGAAGCAACTGTTGGTGGAGGCGGCCGGTTCCGTTGAGCCGGCCGCCTCTCTGACGTCTGGATAAGGAGACCATGGGTCAGACTTTCAATGTCAGGTTGGAACCAGTCGGGATCGAGTTCGAGGTCGACGAGGACGAGACGGTCCTCCGGGGCGCGTTCCGGCAGGGGCTGATGCTGATGCACGGCTGCAAGGAAGGGCAGTGCGCCGCGTGCAAGTCGTTTCTGCTCGATGGCGAGGTCTATCTGGACAAGTACTCGAACTTCGCGCTCAACGACTTTGAGAAGGAGGAGGGGTGGACGCTGCTGTGCCGCGCTCACGCCGAGACCGATCTCGAGGTCGAGCTGATCAACTACGACGAGGAGATGCTGCGCTCCGGCGTGGCGCTCCAGACAGCGACGATGCGGGTCGAGAAGATCGAGGAACTGACCCACGACATCCGCCGTCTCGTGCTCTCAGGCGATGAATCGATGCAGTTCAAGCCCGGTCAGTACGCCGACATCACGATCCCGGGCACCGAGCACGTCCGGTCGTTCAGCATGGCCAACCTTCCCGGTGGGGAACTGGAGTTCATGATCAAGCTGTACCCCGACGGGAAGTTCTCCGGACTGCTCGCTGACGGCGGGCTCTCGGAGGGCGATGAGCTCGAGGTGACGGGGCCGTTCGGGGTCTTCACCCTGCGGCAATCCGAGCGGCCGCTGCTCTTCGTGGGCGGCGGCGCGGGCATGGCGCCGATCCTGTCGCTGTTGCGGTCGATGGTCGAGAAGGGAATCGATCGGAAGGCCGTCTACTACTACGGAGCGCGTACCGAGCAGGACCTGTTCCACCTTCAGGAGCTGGAAGAGCTGGCCAGGCAGCTTCCGAACCTCACATTCGTGCCGGCCCTGTCGGACATCGAGGACGATGCCGACTGGGACGGGGAGCGCGGGATGGTCACGGACGTGGTCACCCGGTTAGAAGCGGAGCTGGGCGAGATGGATGCCTACCTCTGTGGTCCGCCGCCGATGGTCGACGCCGCCATCGCGATGCTGGATGCAAATGGCGTGCCCGAGAACCGGGTCTACTACGACAAGTTCACGACAACCGCCGATTAGGCGGAGAGGGAGAGACCAACCGATGGCAACAGAGTCTGACGCCCCGGTGAAAGAGCGCAGCGTCCCGAAGCCAGCGTTCACGGATGCGGAGGCTGGGGCGCGCCCCGACTTCCCATCGTCCACCAGTCGGAGTTACAACTACTTCACGCCCGCCAAGAAGCGGGCCACCGTCTACGAAGATGTGACCGTCGACATCCAGCCCGATCCCGCGCGTCACCTGCTGCAAGGCTGGGTCTACGGCTTCGCTGGCGGGAAGCCCGGCGGCTACCCGCTGGATTGGACGGCGCTGAAGTCGTCGAACTGGCACCAGTTCCTGGATCCCAACGAGGAGTGGGAGCAGACGATCTACCGCAACAACGCCAACGTCGTGCGGCAGATCCACCAGAACCTCGAGAATGCCCGCGCCGCCCGCGCCTTCCAGAACTGGAACAGCGGCTGGATCGGGGTCGTCCAGCGTCACGTCGGCGCCTGGGCACACGTCGAGCACGGGATCGGGATGCACGTCTACCTGCCCGCCCAGCGCGACGCTCCGACGAACATGATCAACAACGCTCTGGCGGTCGCCTCCGCGCACAAGCTGCGCTTCGGCCAGGACATGATCCTCTACAACCTCGAGCTGTCCGAGGAGATCGAGGGCTTCGACGGCGGGGCCCACAAGGAGGCGTGGAACAACGATCCGGTCTGGCAGGGCGTTCGTCGCAACGTCGAGGAGCTCACCGCCATCCGTGACTGGGCGGAGGCGATCTTCGCCGCGACAGTCGTGTTCGAGCCGCTCGTCGGCGAACTGTTCCGCTCGGAGTTCGTGATGCAGGCAGCGGCGCCGCAGGGCGACTTCGTCACCCCGACGCTGATGGGTGCCGGCGAGTCCGACACCGCTCGTGACGCCCGCGTCTCCCGCGCGCT
>Ga0302325_10016749_pt1 | contig 15513 bp, 13 predicted proteins | sample Palsa_T0_2_FD_201948 | JGI IMG/M metagenome (GOLD analysis project Ga0302325, IMG submission 201948) | Peat permafrost microbial communities from Stordalen Mire near Abisko, Sweden - Palsa_T0_2 | ecosystem: Environmental > Terrestrial > Soil > Palsa > Peat permafrost | place: Sweden: Abisko...
GACGGCGAGCGTCCACGGCAGCTGCAGCACAGCCGTCATCGGCGATCTCCGCGGCCGTGTGGGCGCCTTGCGCCTGACGGAGATGGTCTCCGAGCGGATCAGCCGATTGCCCTTCAACGGGAAACCGGTCCTCAGCGAGGTCAGGTCCGGGGTCCTCGCCGGGGAGTCGACACGGCGCAGAATGTCGCGCAGCACGCCTTCCGGCTCGGCGAGGAAGTCCTCGTGACGCACGATCATCCGCCGCTCGCGCCGATGGCGCAGGAACACGTACACCGACAGCAGATGCGTGACCCACAGGTTGGCGTTGGTGCTCAGTTCGCGCAGCCTGCGCTCGAGCACGTCTCGGCGCTTGACCAGGCGCGCGAAGGAGGCTACGACACCCTGCGGGTCGCGGAACAGGAACACGAGATATAGATCGATCCCGTCGAGCTGCTGCAGCTCCCGCGCCCGCAACGGGAAGTGCGAGGTATCGACGATGTAGCTCGCATCGGCCACGCGCGAGATCGCACGATACAGTCCTTCGCTCGTGCGGCGGTAGCGATTGCGCAACCGCCGCCGGATGGGCCAGCGATCTACCCGTAGGGGCACGGAGGAGCGTTCCATATATCGACGGACGTCCTCGCCGAAGAGCTCGGCGGCGCCGTCGACGTCGTCGCGCACGGCCTTCCAGAAACGCGTCCGCTCGATTCCCCCGAGGATTGGAATGCCTGATCTCGGCAGCCACGTGTCGAGCTCACCGGCGTAGAACATGTCCTCGCAGTTGCCGAGCGCGACTCCGAGAATCGTGCTGCCGCTGCGCCCGGAGCCCATCACGTAGATGACCTTCGGCCGCTCGTCCGGTGCGCGGGACACCGATCTCAGCCGGCCGGTGCAGGGTGGGTAACGCGCGTCCGCCACCGAACCGCGCGCTCGGTGCGCGCGCGGCCGGGACCGGCCAGCCAGTAGGCGATCACGCCGGGGGCGAACCACAGGTAGGCGCCCGGCGGGGTCACCGCCAGCGTGGGGCCGACCAAGCCCTGCACGGTGAGCGCGACGAAAGCGGCGATGATCGCGATGAGATAGACGCGCAGCTCCGGATCGGCGACCTGCTTTAGACGGGTGAGCGCGAGCGCGAGCACGCTGATCGTCAGACCGACCCACAGGAGCAGACCGGGCAGCCCCAGTTCGACGGCCAGCAGGTTGTACGCGGATCCCCCGCTCACCTTTTCCTGTTCGATCGTTTTCGCCACCTTTCCGCCGAGGCCGGCGACCGCCCCCGCGATCCCCAGGCCGAGGCCGAAGGGCTCGTGCAGTATGTCCCCTGGGATCTGACTCAGGTGCTTGACCTTGGCGTCGCCGCCGCCCTGTTCCCCTTCTTCGCGTTCTTCACCGGTGGCTTCGGCGCTGACGGCGCTGGCGACGTGTCCGAGGCTTATCTGGCGCTTGAAGATACCGGCGCCGTCGACGGCGACCAGCCCCGCCACGACCAGAGCGATCAGCGCGGCGACCACGGCGAGTCCCGACAGCGCCCGAGTGGGGCGAATCCGGACGAGCGCAGCGAGCGCGGCGAAAGCGACGAGCTCGACGACCAGGTTGACGACCGACGATCGCGAGGCACAGGTGGCAATCGCGACCAGCGCGCCCAGGCAGCACAGCAGCACCGGCCATCTGCGGCGCATGCGCCCGACGGTGAGCAGTGCGATCAGGCCGGGCAGCGCGATCACGCCGATGCCGCCGCCGAAGCCGGCGTCCGAGCCCAGGCCCGGTGGGCGTGGATGCGCGACGCCTTCGCTGACGTACGTCCGCCCCCCTCGGCCGTTTATCCGTTCGCTGTAGCCTGGGCCCCAGCCCGCCAGCGCCGCCGGGCTCAGACGCCACTGCACGGCACTCACCATGCCGTTGGCGAGCGCGATCACGCCCAGTATCAGGAACAGCTGGCGGAAGCGCTGCTTGTTGCGCACAATCACATAACCGAAGAAGAACAGCGGAACGAACTCCAGCTGCTGGCGGTAGCCGGCGACGGACTTCAGAAACCCGCCGGTGCTCGGATTGAGCGCCTCGATGAGCACCACCGCCACGAACGCGAGCACCCACCCGGAGAGGGCGGGCAGCGTCACGGGCTCGCGTTTGCGCGAAAGGCGCATCAGCATGCCGAGGCCAATCGAGATCATCAGCACGTCGCGAAATCCCGACGCGTATTTGCTCCCGGTCAGCAGCTTGACGGGTCCGTCGAGCAACCCCAGGTACAGCGTGAGCAGCGTGAGTGTGACTGTGTAGCGAGTGCTGAGCATCAGCGCCACGACGCCTACGACGCCGACCATGGCGCCGAGAATCTCTACGACGCTCCCGGCGCCCGGCGTGGGTATCTCAACGCTGATCGCGAGCGCGAGCGCCGCGGCGAGCAGGGCGGCCACGACCACGCGCACACGCTCGCCGGCACGATCGCCACGAACCGCCGGATGACTCCTCACCGCGCGGTCGGTCAGGCTCGGATACGGCGTGCTCATCGCCCGAGGAGTCGTTGGCGCAGCCCGCGCCTGTACTGCTCGGATACACCGTACTTCCTGATGTCGGCCGGCGGGACCGCGTTCGCGACGACGCCCAGAACCGGCGCGCACGGCGTTCGTCTCAGAAACTGCGTCAGGCGGACGGCCGAGGTCTCGCGCGTGTGCCCGACGCGCGCCACGACCACGACCCCGTCCACCGCCGCCAGCAGCGGTATCGCGTCGCTCACCTGCAATGGCCCGGGAGCGTCGATCAGCACGAAGTCGTAGTCCTCTGCGAGCGAGCGCGGTAGCTCGGCCATGTTCTCACGGGCGAGCAGTGCGGGCGGATTGGCGACCCCGCCCGCCCCCGCCAGCACGGATACGGACCCGGCGCCCTCGAGCACGGCGGTCGTGCCCTCGGCTGTGGTCGGCGCCGCGCTGACGCCGGCTCCCGGACGCACGAGGTCCACCTCCTGCATCGCTTCTTCGATCGTGAGCCTGCCCGCGAGCACATCCGCCAGCCCCTGCTGACCGTCCAGCCTCAGCAGCCTGCCCTGCACGGGCCTGCGGAAATCCGCCTCGATGACGGCCACGCGCTCGCCGGCTTCGCTCTGAGCTAGGGCCAGAGCGGCGACCAGCGTCGACTTGCCGTCGCCGGGATCGGCACTCACGAACAGCAGCACGTGGGGAGCTCCGTTGTGCTGGGCGCCAACGCCGTTGTGCTCGGCCACTCCGTTCTGCGCGGGCGCGAGCGTGGAGCCGACCTTCAGCGTCGTCTGCAGCCGCCACAGAGCCTCGCGCATGGTTTTCGCGGGCGCGGGGCGCTCCTCGCGCCTGACGATCGGACGCTTCACCGCCGGCAGCGCGGTCAGGATCTGCGTCTCGAATGCCGCTTCGATGGCGGCCAGCGAGCGCATCCGCTTGTCGAGTCGCCCGAGCAGATACGCGGCGAACGACGCCAGCAGGAGTCCAATCACGAAGCCAAAGATGGCGTTGCTTTTAGGGTGCGGGCCGGTCAACGTGGCACTTTTGGGTGTGGCCGTGTCGACCTGCGCGACCTGCGCGATCGTGAGGTTGGATTCCAGCTGGTTGATCTTGTTTGCCAGCGTCGCGGCCTGGAGCGTCGCGGTGGCGCCGGATCCCGCCTTCTTGGCGCCTTTTGTCTTGGACCCCGCGTGTTCGATCTGGCCGGCTTCGAGCTGTAGAAGCTGCCTGCGCGCGAGCGTGATCGCCGATAGGACGCCCCTACGGTAGTGCTGGTTCTGGCGTTTGACGTAGACCTCTGCGGTCGTGTTGACCAGGAGGGCGACGCCGCGAGGCGAGCGGGCTTCTCCAGCGATCGTGATGAATTCGCTCTTCTGGGGTGCCTTGGCCCTCACCTTGCCCTTCAGCGCCGCTCGAACCGAAGGGGTTTTGCGCTCCTTGCGCAGGCGAGCGTGAACCGCTTCCTTGATGATGCTCGAGTCGATCAGCGCGGCCTGTGTCGGTGACTGGCCGGCGGCGGACTTTTTGCCGCTGCTGGCGCCGCTTGCGCCGAGATGCGACTGTTCTTCAGCGCCGTTGCCGAGGTACACCTCCGTCGATGCACTGTATTTCGGGGGCTCGCGTCTGTAGTAGAGATAGCTGCCGACCCCCGCGACGATCGCGACGATGAGGATCAGCCACTTGCGGCGCCACAGCGGGGCGAGGATAGCGCTGGCATTGGTAGTCTCGTTCATCGGCGTCAGGATCCGTCCAAGCCCGCGTCGGCCATCGCCAAGCTTAAGTGGGTGCGTAAGGGCACACTAAAGAGTAGCGGCGGGATCGCCGCCGTCAAAAGGCGGCAATCATGGATGCAGGATGGCACCCGACAGCTCGAGGAGGAGGCAGATGTCGACAGGCGGCACACGGTTCATGTGCTTTGCGACGAAAGGACACGGCGACATCGAAGAGGAACGCATCCTGTCCCTTCTGGAGCCTGTGCAACCCGCCCTGTACGAGTTCGACCGCAGCCACAAGCTGCGCTCGGCGATCGGCCTGGTGAGAGCGGTGCTCGCACAGCGTCCACAGCTCGTGGTGATGGAGGGCACGGGCACGGCGGGCGGCCTGTCGCTGATCGCGCTGGATGTCCTGTTCGGAATTCCATTCGTGTTCTCAAGCGGTGATGCGGTGGGCCCCTACCTGCGCCTGCACTCGCGCCTGCTCGGCCTGCTCGGCGGTCTCTACGAGCGACTGCTGTGCCGGCGGTGCGCGGGCTTCGTCGGATGGACGCCTTACCTGGTTGGCCGCGCGCTCACGCTGGGCGCGCCGCGTGCGATGACGGCGCCGGGCTTTACGCGTGGCCGTATCTCTGACGGCGCACGCGAGCGGATCCGAGCCCGCCTCGGCATATCCGCCGATGCCATCGTGGTCGGCCTCGCGGGCTCACTTCACTGGAACGACCGTCTCGATTATACCTACGGCGCCGAGCTCGTGCGCGCGCTCGCGCTGGTGGCGCGGGAGGATCTCGTGGTGTGCGTGATCGGAGAGGGCTCGGGGCGCGCCCGCCTGGAAGAGTTGGCGGGAGACGATCTCGGCAGTCGGGTCCTGCTCCCCGGTCGCGTGCCGCCCTCCGAGGTCCCGGACTATCTCGCCGCGTTCGACGCCGGCAGCCTCTCGCAGTCGGTCGACAAAGTCGGCTCGTTTCGCTACACCACAAAATTGAGTGAGTACTTCGCCGCCTCGCTGCCGATCATCACCGGTGAGACACCGGTCGCGTTCGACCTCGACGAGGGCTGCATGTGGAGGCTGCCCGGCCACGCCCCCTGGAGCGCGGTGTATGTGAACGCGCTGGCCGAGCTACTGCAGAGTCTGAGCGCGCAGGAGATCGCACACCGGCGCCAGGCGATGCTCCAACGCCGCGGCGATCCGTTTGACCTGGCCGTTCAACAGCGTCGGATGAGCGCGTTCCTCGACAGCGTGCTCGCCGATCGTCGCACGGTCGATGTTGCCGAGGACTGACAGTGACTAATCCGTTTCACCCGCCAGCCGGGCGTACAGCCGTTGGTGCTTGCCCACCATGCTCGCCCAGCTGAACTCCAGCGCGGACTGGCGTGCGGCTCGTCCGAGACGGGCCCTTAGCTCGGGGTCGGCACCAAGATCTCGAAGGCGTGCCGCGATCATGTCCGGCTCCTGTGTGATCAAGAAGCCGTTGTGCGCGTCCTCGATCAGCTCGCGGACTCCGTTGACGGGCGTCGCCAGCACGGCCAGACCGCTGGCGGCCGCCTCGAACGTCACCAGTGAGAACGTCTCATAGCTCGACGGCAGCACGAACGCGTCGGCCATCTGATAGACGACCTGCACTTCGCGCACGCTCCCCATCCAGTGAACCGCATCGCCCACTCCGATCGAGTCGGCGATCTGCTGGTAGTCCTTCTCATAGCCGCCGCCCGCGACGAGGAGGTCCCATTCCGGCGCCAGTGCGAGCGCGTCGATCGCATGCCTGAGACCCTTGCGCTTCCACTCGCCTCCGACGAACACCGCCACGAGCCGCGTGTCCTCTATTCCGAGCTGCGCACGTAGCTCGTGCGCCGGCGCGCGGTGGGCATCGGGCGCGAACGTGTCTGTGTCGACACCGTTGTGAATCGTGAGTACCCTGTCGACGAGCTGCGGATAGTGCACTCGGATCTCATCGGCGACGCCTTCGGACACGCACACAAACGCACTCGCCCGGCTCGCGCGGAAGCACGCGCGCTCACCGAAGCGCTTGAGCATGCCCGCCAGCGTGTTGTGCGCGCGGAACACCCAGTTGGAACGGCTCGGCGTGGCGACGGCCACCTGGTGACAGTAATGCACTGCGATGATGTCGACTCGATTGAGGACTATCCCGCCCGTCACGTGCACCACGCCGCGTCGCCAGCGTCGCAGCGTCAGCGTGGCCGCGAGCACGAACCACGGATATGCGATCAGGAAGGGGCGCGCCGGCCCTCTCACCCTGCGAAACGCCACCCCCGAGAGGTCCGGCAGCTCACACGTTCGAGCGACCACCGTGACCCGATAGCCGATCCTCACGAGACCCAGCACCAGCTCTGAGAGCACGCGCTCCATCCCTCGCGCCCCGCCGATGTCCTGGGCGACGATCGTCACCTCCCGCGCGGGCGCTCCAACACGAGCCGACGCGCTCACCGCGCACTCGGACGCGGCGCCGGCGGGTGGTCTCATGCGCTCACGAACGCCGGGCATGGTTGGATCCTCGCCGCCTGTCCTGAAGGATCTGCTCGATCTCGGCGAAGAACCTCGCGCACATCGCGACATCGGTGAATTCGCGCATGAAGCTGTCCCTGCCGGCCCGGCCTAGCTCCGCGCGCTGTGCCGGCGAGCCGAGCAGCGGCTCCAGGGCGTCGGCCAGCGCGGCGGGCTCGCCGGAGCGCGCGAGCACGCCGGTTCGTCCGTGCTGAATGAAGTCTCCGGGTCCGCCCGAGGCGACTGCCACGACGGCCACCCCCCGCGCCATGCCCTCCAGCAGGACGATGCCAAACGGCTCGGGATCGGAGGCGTTCAAGAGGATGTCCATCTGCGCGATGTACGGTGCCGCATCGGGCACCTGGCCGGTCATGGTGACATCCTCGCCCAGCCCGAGCTCACTCACGAGCGCGGGTATCGACGCGGCGTACTGCGCCGACAGACCGTAGGCGTCGCCGCCGACTATCAGGGTGTGCATCCTATGTCCACGCTCGCGCAGGAGCGCCTGAGCTCTCAGCAACCGATCCTGGCCCTTCCACGGCTGAAGGCGCCCGACCAAGCCGACCACCGGTACGTCCGTCGGCAAATCGATGTGCGCCATCGGCGCTTGCAGCGGGAGCTCGTCCGGCACGGGCGCGCCTGCGGCGACGATGAAGGTGCGTCGGGCGGGGAACAGGCGAGCCTGCGCCTCGGCGGACGCGCGTGAGTAGCAGCCGATCGCCGCGGCGGGCAGCATCGTCGCGCACACGTCAAGCCACAGACGCCGTGGGATCGCCTGCTGCCACCACACCACGCGATCGCTCATCCCGACCAGCGCGGCGGCCGGCGAGCCGTACAGATGCGTTTTCGCAGCCCAATTGAGGATCAGATCGGGTTGCCGGCGACGCATGATCCGCGCGAGGCGAATGACCGTCGCAGCCCATCGATGCGCCTCGCGCACGCGACCGACCGAGAACACCTCGACCCTGAAGCCCGCGGCGCGAAGCTCGGCCGGCCACGGCCCGTCCTCGAAGAACACGATCTCTAGCTGATGTCCGCTCTCCTGCCCTCCCCGTAGAACCGACTGAAGCATCGCCTCGGCACCCCCGAGGGCCTCCCCCCAGGGCGCCGTTACGAGAATGCGCATCTATATCCCGGAGCCCTCATCTCCCGATCTCTGAGTTCCTCGACGCTTGCATCACAGTCCAGCCATTGTATCCACGTATCCATCCAGACGTGGCGCCGGTGGTGGCATCGGATATCCTCACCTGATGCTTGACAGGTTGCTGCGGATTTTCGGGTGGAGATTTCTGCTGATCACGGGCGATCCTTGCGTGCTTGATCGGTGGCTGTGGCTGCGACGTCATCTGCGAGGAGGAGAGATGCGGACATTCGATGCGGGTTGCGGAAACGGCGCGTTCAGCATATTTGCGGCGCGCATCGGAAATGAGGTGGTGGCGGCCTCATTTTCATCAAATGAGCAGGAGAGCGCGCGACGGCGAGCTGACATTCTAAATGTGACCGGCATCGATTTTCGCATAATCGACCTGCGAGAACTGGAGGATCACCGTGAGGCCCTGGGCGCGTTCGACCAGGTCATCTGCCTGGAGACGATCGAGCATGTGGGTGACGACGAGGGTCTGGTGAAATGCCTCACCGCGATGCTGAAGCCCGGAGGCCGGCTGCTGTTGAGCACACCGTTCGATCGCCACCGACCGCTGTATACGGAGGATCCACGGCCGAGTCCGGTGGAAGATGGATCGCACGTCCGTTTCGGGTATTCGCGGGAGCGTCTCAGGCAGATCGTCACAACTGCGGGCCTGGAAGTGCAAAGCGAGAGCTTCATCAGCGGCGTTGTATCGCAAAAGCTCACCGATTTGATGCGTAGGATCACCGCGCTGGCGGGCCTGCTCCCGGCGTGGACGAGCGTCGTGCCCCTGCGCGCACTGGTGCTTCTCGACCGGCCGCTGAGCAGGGCGCTGCACTATCCGTATCTGAGCGTCGCGCTGTGTGCCGTCAAGAGCTCATCGCCGAGCGCGGCCTAGCGCCGTCATCCGCGCGAGAGCCGACTGCGAGCCCGAGATGACTGACACTCAAACTGCTCACACGGCGACGGAGAGCGTCAGCCTGGTTCACGACTACCTGCTGGTAATGCGCGGCGCAGAGCGCACCTTCGCGGCGATGGCGGAGATGTACCCGCATGCGGAGATATTCACCCTGCTCTACGACGAGAGTGGCACGAACGAGCGCTTCGCGGGGCGCTCGATCACGACCTCGCCGCTGCAGCGGCTGGGCACCGTACAGGCCAACTTCCGGCGCCTTTTGCCTCTCTACCCGTGGGCCGTCGAGCGCCTGAGGCTGCCCCCCGTCGACGTCGTGCTCTCCAGCAGCAGCGCGTTCGCACACGGGGTGCACGTCCCGCCCGGCGCGATCCACGTGTGCTACTGCCACACGCCCTTCCGCTACGCGTGGAACGAGCAGACGCGGGCGCTCGGCGAGGCTCCCGCGCCCCTGCGCCCGCTCCTGCGCAGGCTGCTGGTGCGGATGCGTCGATGGGATCTGGCCGCCAGCGGACAAGTCGACGTCTACATCGCCAACGCGCAACTCACACGCGAGCGTATACGGCTCTACTACGGGCGCGATGCCGCGATCGTCCACCCGCCGGTGGACACCGCCCGCTTCACACCCGGCGAACCCGGCGACTGGCTGCTCGTCGTCTCGGAGATCGTCAGTCACAAGCGCCTGCAGGTCGCGCTCGAGGCGGCGCGTCGCGCGAGCGCGCCGATCCGGCTCGTCGGCTCGGGCCCCGACTACGCCGCGCTGAAGGACGCCTACCCCGAGGCGGACTTCCTCGGACGGGTGAGCGACGAGGAGCTCGCGGGACTGTACGCGAGCGCTCGCGCCGTGGTGGTGCCGAGCATGGAGGAGTTCGGGATTACCGCCGTCGAGGCCCAGGCCGCCGGGCGGCCGGTGATAGCGGCCGCGTCGGGCGGGGCGCTGGAGACGGTGATCGACGGCTGCACCGGACTGCTCGCGACACTCGATGACATCGACTCCTTTCAGCGCGCGATCGAGGCGATCGACGACCTCGACTGCGAGGCGGCGCAGATGGTGCGCAACGCCGAGCGCTTTTCGGCGGCCGCCTTCCAGGAGGGCATTTCGGCGCAGGTGAAAATGGCGCTCGAAGACACCGCGCAGTCACGCCACGCGCACGCTCGACTGAGATAGGGTGCTCGCACGTGCCGGGGCGCTCACTTCGCATAGCGTGGCTCGGCGCCGGGCCAGGCGTTCGTGAAAGCGGCGGCGTCCCGGGTGTGGCAACCGACCTGCTGCAGGGGCTGGCCAGGCGCGGACACCGTATCGACTGCCTGCTCCCCGGCCGCGCACGCGAGTTGCCCGAGCGCCTGGCCGGTGAGGACAACCTCACCTTCATCTGGGGAACCGCCGGGCGACACGGCAGACGCTGGTACAGCCGCACCCGCATCACCGCGTTCACCTCCGGCCTACTCGTCCGCGGGCTCGCGTCCGTGCGACTGCGACAGCAGGTCGCCGCCAGGCATCGCCAGGATCCCTACGACGTCATCTACCAGTTCTCCAACATCGAGTCACTGGCCGTGCCGAGGCGTCTGAGGCGCAGCATCCCGCTGGTGATTCACCCCGAGACCCACATCATGGGCGAGCTCAGGTTCCTGATCTCCGAGCGTCGCCTCGCGCGTGAATGTCAGCCCACGTACACGCTCGTGCTGGCGGCGCTGGTGATGTCCGCGCGCTCGGTCATACAACGGATGCGCGTTCGGCACGCCGACCTACTGGTGTGCATCAGCAACGTGTTCCGAGATCACCTCGTCGCCGACTACGGCTTCCCTCTCGAGAGAACCGTCGTGATCCCAAATCCCGTCAGACTCGAGCGGTTCACCAAAAGCCACAGCGAGCTCGGGGAGCCGCCGACGGTGCTGGTGCTCGGACGGGTATCCGTGCGCAAGGGTATCGAGCACGTCGTGGCGGTTGCGCACATGCTGCTCGAACGTGGGGTCGACGCGAGGCTGCGCGTGGTGGGCGGTCCCAGCATGTGGTCGGACTACACGAAGCTGCTCGAGGAGCTGCCCACCGCCAACAGCGAGTACGTGGGGCGCATCCCGCCGGCGGAGATCCCCGCAGAGCTGACACGAAGCGACGTCCTGCTTGCGGCGAGCAAGTACGAGCCGTTCGGCCTGACGGTGGCCGAGGCGCTCGCCGCCGGCGTGCCGGTGGTGGCGACCAGCGAGGTCGGCGCGATCGAGGGTGTTGACGCCTCAGCGCTTGCGACGGTCGCGCCGGGCGATGTGTCGGGCATGGCGAGCGCGATCGCGGAGATGATCGAGCGGCTGAGGGCGGGTCCGCGGGAGATCCGCTCAGCGGCGCGCGCCGAGGCGGCCAGGCTGTTCGCGAGCGAGCGCGTCTGCGCGCAGATCTCCGACGCGCTGGAAACGCTCGTCGGTGCCCGCGGGGGGAGCGGCTAGACGTTCGTTCGACCTATGGGCGAACGCTAAAGCGGAAGCGTCCGCGGGCCGATAGAGAAGCACGATCGCGTCCTCGAAGCGACGTGCCCGCGGAATCGCTTAGTCTTTTCATTGTTCCAAATGCTACTTATTCTAATCCCGACAGCTTGGCTCGCGATCGTGGCATTCGTCGTGATCCTGTGCCGCGGCGCGGCGCGCGCGGACGCGCTGATGACAGCCGTCCCCACGGAACTTGCGGCACCGGCGAGCGCGCGCCCGACGCTGGCCGGGCTCGAGGTCAGGCGAGGCCGTCAGCTCCATGACCCGCGGCTGCGCGAGCGCGCCGGCGCACCCCTCGTCCGCGGACGAGGGGAACGGTGTGTGACGGGATCCTGACAGTCGGTCTAGGCCTGCCTCCTATGGGCAGTGCTTCATCGGCTGCTGTGTCTCGGCACGAGACGCCACCTGGGCGTGCCCTGCGGCGCGCGGAACCCGGCATCGAGACGCCACTGGGCGTGCCCTGCGCTGCGGCGCTAGGACCCTACAAGCCCTTTCGTCCGAGGACGTGGGGTATGGTGCGTAGGAGGATCTTGATGTCGGTCCAGAGTGACCAGTTGGCGATGTAGAGGTAGTCGATCGCGACCATCTCCTTGAGGGGAACCCGGGCGGGGCCGAGGATCTGCCAGGGGCCCGTCATCCCGGGCATCAGCTCAAGACGCCGACGGTGCCAGCCCTCGATCCGCCGGTCCTCATCGATCACCAGCGGCCGCGGCCCGACCAGGCTCATCTCGCCACGCACGATGTTCCACAGCTGCGGCAGCTCATCGAGCGCGCTCGAGCGCAACCACCGCCCGACCCTCGTCACACGCGGATCGGCCTTGATCTTGAACAGCCCCTCCTGCGCCTCATTACGGTGGCGCAACGAGTCCTTCAACGACTCCGCATCCACCACCATCGTACGGAACTTCAACATCTGGAAACGCTTGCCATGCCTGCCCACCCGCCACTGACGAAAGAACACGGGCCCACCACCATCGAGCTTGACCGCAACCGCGATCACCAACAACAACGGCGAGACAGCCAACAACCCAAGCCCCGCACCAAACAAGTCGAACACACGCTTGAAAGCCGCCGAAGACCGCGTCAATTCAAACCGACGCACCCCCATCACCGTCACCCCATGCAGATCATCGAACTCCACCGAAGAGCCCACGACCTCCAACAACCGCGGCAACACACTAACCCGCACACCCACCGCCTTCAAAGTACGCACCAGATTCAACATCTCCCCACCATCGACACTACGCGGCGCGATGATCGCCCGATGCACATCCAACGTCTGCGTCAAATCACGAATCTCCCCCAAACGCTCCCGCGAGAACCCATCCGTCGACCAAGACGAAACCTTATCCAAATCCAAATGCGCGACAACCTCCGCCTTCACCCCACCACAACCAGTCAACTTCGAGCGGATCGTCTCAGCCGAAACCTCATCCCCAATGAACAAACACCGCTCCGTCGGCGCGATCCGCAACGCCACCAACCTCGACGCCGCCCGCGCCAACAACAACCCCCCCGCCAACGCCAACCACAAAAACAACGCCTCATGACGATCCAACGGACGATGCGTGATCAACCCACCCGCAAGCCACGCCACCAACGCACACAAAGTCGCCAACTGAAAGAGCTTCGGCGCCTCATCCAACGTCGTCTTACGCAACAACGTCTCATCCCGATCATAAAGACCAGTCAACTTCGCACACACAACAAGAATCGGAACCCCAGCAGCCGCCGCCCACGTCAACGCCAACGACCGCCGAGACAACTCCACCGTCAACACAAACGCCCCCACAATCGCCACCACATCCCCCACCAACAACATCCGCCGAAACAACGCATCCCGACGCAAACAAGCCGCCGGACCACGCATCTCCTCAATCCCAGCCACCCCAAACCAACGCCGCGGCCCAAACCGCCCACCAACAAACGAGCGCGAACCCGTCAGCGAGCGCGAATCGACCAGCGGGGGCCAGGCAACCCTCGTGTCAGCACCACTCCCCGTCTCCACACTCATAGCGTTACGGCCTCCTTGCTTGCCACGAACGGACCCCGTACGGGGAAAACACCAGCCCCCGACATTTGTCGAGATTTCGCGACCCCTATCAAGCTTGGCCGCATCATAAACATCACGGAGCCCTAAAGCAAGTCCCCCTGGGGCGCGAGACCCGAAGACAAATCCGGTCCAACCCACCCGCAACGTGAGGAACGGGTCTACAATGTCGGATTCGGCGGCGATGGCCGACCCGCGCTCGCCGCCGGGGTGGAGATCATGCACGTCGATCCATACATCGTCCTCGGCAGCGCCGTCGTCGGGTTCCTCGTCGGCATGACGGGCGCGGGCGGCGGCGCCCTGATGACGCCGATGCTGATCCTGCTGTTCGGCGTGACGCCCTCGACGGCGATCTCCAGCGACCTAGTGGCGGCGGTGGTGATGCGCCCGTTCGGCGCTGCCATGCACCTACGCAAAGGCACGGTCAACCGGCGCCTGGTAGGCCTGATGGTCCTCGGCTCGGTGCCGATGGCGTTCCTCGGCGCGTACCTGCTGCACCTGATGACGCACGCCAAGGCGGCTCAGGAAAACATCGAGGTAGCACTCGGCGCGGCGCTGCTGCTGGGCGCGGCGGCGATGGTGCTGCGCTACGTTCTCGACCGCCGCGCTGGCAAGACGCGCGAGGGCGTCGTCCACGACATCGACGTCAAGCCGCTGCGCACGGTCGCGATCGGGATGGTCGGGGGGCTGATCGTTGGCATGACCTCCGTCGGCTCGGGCTCGCTGATGATCATCCTGCTGCTGTTCCTGTACCCGATGCTCGGCGCCAACCAGCTCGTCGGCACCGATCTGACGCAGGCGGTGCCGCTTACGCTCGCCGCGGCGCTGGGCGCGCTCGCGTTCGGCCACGTCGAGTTCGGCGTCACGGCGTCGCTGATCATCGGCAGCGTGCCCGCCGTGCTAGTCGGCTCGGCGCTGTCCTCGAGCGCACCCGACCGCTACATCAGGCCGGCGATCACGTTCGTGATCTTCGCCTCGGGCCTGAAGTACGTGGGCGTGGAAACGACCGTGCTGGGCTGGACGCTGTGCGCGGTCCTGCTCGCGGCAGCCATCGGCTGGATGAGCTACAGCCGGCCGTGGGAGCGAGCTGTCTCGGGCGGCGAGGCAACGGCCACGGGTACCGCGGGTTCCGAGCTCGTCGAGGTCGAGTAGATCGGGCTGAAAGCCCATCGGACATGAGCGGCGCGGAGCTCGGCCTGACGATCTCGGTCTTCCTGGCGTGCGCCGTGGAGGCGGTGGAGGCGTTGACGATCGTGCTCGCTGTCGGCACCACGCGCAGCTGGCCCTCGGCGATGAGCGGTGTAGCGGCGGCGGCGATCGTACTCGCTGCGGTCGTCGTCGCGCTCGGGTCGGCGCTCGTCTCGCTGCCGATCGACCTGCTGCGGGTGCTCGTCGGTGGTCTGCTGCTGATCTTCGGCCTGCAATGGCTTCGCAAGGCGATCCTGCGATCGGCCGGGTTGAAGGCCAAGCACGACGAGCTGAAGACGTTCAGGGAGGAGGCCGAGGCGGCGCGCGCAGCCGGCGCCAGAGGTGCCGGCTTCGACGTCTACGCCTTCACGATCTCATTCAAGGGCGTGCTCCTGGAGGGCCTGGAGGTCGCGTTCATCGTGCTCACCTTCGGCGCCAACCAGCACCGCGTCGCCCTGGCCGGCGCCGCGGCGGGACTCGCCGTGCTGCTGGTGATCGCGGTGGGCGCGGCGGCACGCGCCCCGCTGGCGAGGGTGCCCGAGAACACGATGAAGTTCGCGGTCGGCGTGATGCTGAGCTCCTTCGGGATGTTCTGGGGCGCCGAGGGTGCCGGCGCCGGCTGGCCCGGCGGCGACGCGTCGCTGCTGGCGATCGTCCCCGGCATCCTGTTGGCGGCGCTCGCGATCGCATGGACGGCGCGCCGTGCGGTGAACGCCCAGGAGCTCGTCGCTGAACCCGCCGGAGCTCCCGACCAGCGGACTGTCAGCGCATGAGAAGCATCAAGAGGCTGCTGGCGAACGTGTGGGAGTTCGTCGTCGGCGACGACCCGCCGACCGCGCTCGGGGTGGTCATCGCCCTCGCGCTCACCGCGCTAATCGCCGACGCCGCGATCGCAGCCTGGTGGGTCATGCCGCCCGCCGTGATCGGCCTGCTCGCGCTTTCGGTTCGACGTGCCACGCGGGAGGAGCACGAGTGCAGGCGTTCAGGCTCCGCGTCGTCCGAGGACGTGGGGTATGGTGCGTAGGAGGATCTTGATGTCGGTCCAGAGTGACCAGTTGGCGATGTAGAGGTAGTCGATCGCGACCATCTCCTT
>Ga0302325_10016750_pt1 | contig 15513 bp, 14 predicted proteins | sample Palsa_T0_2_FD_201948 | JGI IMG/M metagenome (GOLD analysis project Ga0302325, IMG submission 201948) | Peat permafrost microbial communities from Stordalen Mire near Abisko, Sweden - Palsa_T0_2 | ecosystem: Environmental > Terrestrial > Soil > Palsa > Peat permafrost | place: Sweden: Abisko...
GCTGCTCGACGAGCTCGCCGCCTGCGGCCACCGGGCGGTCGACACCGACTACGGAGACTACTTCCACCTGGTCGACGGCGAGCGCCTGTGGCGCGAGGATCGGCGCGCTTCTCGACAGCGCCACCGACGCGGTGCGCCCGCGCCACCCTTGAGATAGTCACCACGATCCCGGTCGAGCGGTAGCCGACATCGTCCTCGGCCACGTGCGATGACCAGGCAAGGGAAATGAACCTGTCACAGCAGGCGCAATCCGGTGTCCAACCAAGTGAGAGCAGATTCCACCAGGAAGGACCCGCCATCATGGCAACCATCGAAGTACTCGGCTCGTTCATGAGCTACCGTGAGGCCGGCGTCGGCGACATCCCGGTGGTGTTCCTGCACGGCAACCCCACCTCCTCGTACCTATGGCGGAACGTGATTCCGCAGGTGTCGGGCCAGACCCGGTGCCTCGCGCCGGACCTGATCGGGATGGGCGAGTCCGGCAAGCCCGATATCGCCTACCGGCTGGCCGACCATGCCCGCTACCTGGACGCCTGGTTCGACGCGCTGGGCCTGGGCGAGGTGGTCATCGTCGGCCACGACTGGGGCGGTACCCTCGGGATGGACTGGGCGGTACGGCATCCCGGCCGGGCGCGGGGCATCGCGGTGGTGGAGACGTTCCTGCGGCCGATGCGCTGGGCGGAAATGCCACCGCAGGCGGCCGAGCTGTTCAGCGGGTACCGCTCGCCGCGGGGCGAGGAGATGGTGCTTGAGAACAACATGTTCATCGAGTTCAACCTGGTCCGGGGGATGCTCGGCGAGCTGGCCAAGTCCGATCACGACGTCTACCGCGCACCGTTCCTCGAGCCCGCCGCGCGCAAGCCGATGCTGGCCTGGGCGCGCGAGTTCCCGCTCGACGGCGAGCCCGCCGAGGTGGTCGAGCTGGTACTCCGCTACGACCGCTGGATGGCCGAGACGCCCGGAGTGCCGAAGCTGCTCATGACGGTGGAGAACAGCGCGGGGCTAGGGTCGCAGGCGATAGTCGCCTGGGCGGCGGAGAACTTCGCCGCCGTCGAGGTCGAGTCGGTCGGGCCGGGCGGGCACCACATACCGGAGGACCAGCCCGAGGCCATCGGCGCGGCCGTGGCGAGCTGGCTGCGACGGCACGCGCTGACCACGGCGTCGGCGGCGGCCTCGTGAGCGCCGAGATGGCCGAGGCGGACGAGGCCGGCCTGGTGACACGGGCCGTCGACGGTGACAAGGCGGCACTGGAGGCGGTGATCCGCCTCCTCAGCGATCCCCTCTACCGACTGGCACTGCGGATGGTGTGGCGGCCGGCCGACGCCGAGGACGCGACCCAGGAGATCCTGATCCGGGCCGTGACCCGGCTGGGGTCGTGGCGAGGCGAGGCGAGGCTGCTTACCTGGGCGTACCGGATCGGCGTCAACTACCTGCTCAACCTGCGCCGCCAGACCCCGCCCGAGGCGCAGCCGGTCAGCCTGGAGGAGTTCCGTGACACCCTGGCCGACGGGCTGGCGGACGCGGACTACCGGGGGCCGGAGGCCACGATGCTGGCCGAGGAAGTGCGGCTGTCCTGCACCCAGGCGATGCTGCAGTGCCTGGAACGCGGCGAGCGCATCGCGTTCGTGCTCAGCGACATCTTCGAGCTGTCGTCGGCCGACGCGGCCTGGATACTCGACACCACCCCGGCCGCGTACCGCAAGCGGCTGGAGCGGGCGCGGCACCGGATCGGCGCGTTTATGAACTCCACCTGCGGCCTGGTCAACCCCGACGCGTTCTGCCGCTGCGCCCGGCGGGTACCGAAGGCGCTCGCCATCGGGCGGGTCGACCCGCGCCGCCCGGTCCTCACCGCGCACCCGGTCACCCCGTCCGGCCGCAGTGTCGCGGAGGCCGCGGCCCAGCTGGGCCGTCTGCACGACGCCGCCGCCGTGATGCGCGCGCACCCGGACTACGCCGCGCCCCGGGCCAAAGTCGACGCGATAGCGGCGCTGCTCCAGTCCGGCCGGTTTCCGCTATTGGAATAGTCCGCATGAGTCAGTTGCGAAAATCAAGACCTTTAGCTGGAACGGTCCCGGGTGTCACTCAGCCGTCCATGTCTGCACTCGGCGGCGGGGCGGTGGCTCCCATCGGACACCTGGGATCGCGCTAGGCGGCAATGGCGGGGGGACGCGGGGCGCGGCGCAGGTGAAGTCGAGCGTCACGGCCATGGCGGGGATGACCCGCCTGAACGCGGTCCCGGCGAGGACGCCGATCGCGAAGGCCGGCACCGTCCAGGCAAGCGGGATGACTCCGGTGAAGTCGAAGCCATTGTTGGGTCGGTCGTGACCTGGCGTCGGGCTCAGATGGTACTGCTCTCGGCACAGATGATGCCCGTGGCGAAGATCGCCGAGGTGACGTTCACCAGCGAGGACCGGGTTCGTGATGTCATCCGCAACTTGGGCGGACCTAGCCGGGGAGGTCGAGGAAACGCCGCGCGAGTTGCAGGAGCTGTGACCTGAGGACGTCGTCATCCAGGTCGGTGACAAGGGGGTGCATGACGGCGCCGCCGATGGCAGCGGTGAGCATCGCAGCCGGCACCTGCCCCTCGGGCCCCGCCTCCCGTCCCATGAGGAGTCGGTAGAGGCGGTCCATCACCTGCCGGTAGGGCTCATGGTGGGCGAAGAACCGGACGAGGATCGGGTCGCCGACGAGGGTGCTCTCCATCCGCCGGCGTTTCACGGCGAGGTCGACGATCCTGGTGAGCAGCACTTCCCGTGCGCGCACGGGGTCAGGCTCGGCCTCGGCGGCGTCCAGTGCGCTTTCCACCCTGGCCATCTCGGCCTCGGCGACAGCGATGACGATCTCGTCCTTGGTCTTGAACTGGTGGTAGACGGCGGCCTTCGACACCCCGATGGTGTCGGCGATCATCTGCAGCGACGTCCCGCCCACGCCGTGCTCGGCGAACAGTTCGGCGGCGGCGCCGATGACGCGGGACTTCGCGGGGGTGAGCGGGATGGACTGCGGACCGCTGACGGCCGCGGGCAGGGCGGAAACCACATCGAGAGGGTAGCAGGCTAGCCGATCGGCTATTGACGCTCAGGTTGCCGATCGGCTACCTTGCCCGGATAGCCGATCGGCAACTCAGGCCGGCGGCCAGAGCAAGGGAGCTTGGCATGCCCGATGCCGACGACGTCCAGGAAGTGCTTGAGATCCGCAAGGTCGGAGCGAACTACGAGGAGCAGCAGCGCCCTACCCCCCTGGACATCCCCGTCGACCTGCACAACTTCAAGAAGTTCCCGGTGGTCGACCCGCCGGGCACGCACGCGCCGACCGGCCCGGACATGCGCGGTGAGATCAGGGTCGGCGAGAGCGCCGAGCTCCCGGACTACAGCGGTCCGTTCCAGTCCGACCTGCGGTTCTCCGACTTCTCCAACCAGGCCCTGGTCAACATGCTCGCGATGAGCGACGAGTACTACCGGGTCTGCGTCGAGGCGTGGGCTGACGAGGCCGCTGCCCGCTATGGCCGCGAGCTGACGGCCGAGATCCAGCAGGAGGCCTGGCAGAGCATCGTGCTGCCCCAGCTGCGGCGGATACTCGACGACTGGACCGAGCTGAGCGACGCGGACGCCGACGCGGCCGTGGCCGAGGTGACGGGCGCGGTGGCGGCCCGGCGCGCGGACGGCGGCGTGGTGACGGTGAACCCGTTCCGGGCCGACCCCCGGTACGCGGAGTACCCCAAAGAGCAACTGGTGCGGCTGGTGCTCGGCAGTCACGAGTACCTGCTGACGGCCATCGAGGCCTGGGCGGGCGACATCGTGATGCGGTACGGGCTTGACGCGATGTTCGAGTTCCAGTGGGCGCTGTGGAGCGAGAAGGTGCTGCCGGCGGTCAGGGACCTCAAGGGCCGCTGGATGAAGGTCGGCGACGGCACGGTCGAGGCGTTCATGAAGGACATCCAGATCGACGCCTCCTCATTCCCCGGCAAGGCATTCGAGTTGACGTTTGACATGCCCGAGCCTGAGGTCGGCATCATGACGTTCAACAAGTGCATCCAGGTTGATCAGTGGGAAGCGCTCGGACGCCCCGATATCGCGGAGAAGTCCGCCCACGTGACCTGCCCGGCCTCGATTATCGAGACGGCGAAGATGTACAACCCCAACATGAAGGTGGAGATCCTCGCGATACCGCCGCGGGTGAGCAAGGACGAGGTGTGCTGCCGGTGGCGGCTATCCATGCGAGACACCTCGGACCCCGACTACGCCGCACCTGAAACCAGCGCTGGCCCGAGCTGACGGCAGGTCGCCGAGTTTACGTCGGCAGGCGGATCGCGGCGATCTGCGTGGCCTGCGCGACGAGCCGTCCGTCGGCGTCCCATGCGTACGCGACTTCGTCCATGCGGTCTCCGGCCATCTCGGAGACGGTCAGACGGACGCGCAGCGGACCGGGGGCCGGGAGCCGGCGGACATAGGCGGTCAGGGACACGGTCGGGGCCCATCCCGGTACCCCGAGGGCGTTACGCGGAACGAGGACGCAGTCCGCCTCGGCGGGCAGTTTCACCGGTTCCAGCCCTGACCACCACGGGTCGGCCTCGGTCAGCCGGCCCTGGCTGATCAGCGCCTCCACGCAGGGCGCGCCGTTCTGGGTCAGCCGCGCCCGAAGGTGGGTGACACTACGGCCGACTCGCAGCACCTCAACCGAGACCTGCGCCGCCCCGGGTTCCGGTGAAGCCAGGAACGCGCCGGTGATCGAGGTCAGGTGCGGATGGGCTGCCGTGGCCGTTCGCCCGGCGGCCCGGCCGAGCACCGCGAGCAGGTAACCGCCGTGCAACCGGGTGCTGACCGACCACTGCTGGTCGAGCTCGACATCGAACCCAGAAGCATCGCCGCGTGGCTCAACCGCAGTCGCGGCCAGAAAGTCCGCCATATCCGCCCCCTTCGTCGCTGATCAGCCAGACTATCCGGCTGGCCGGCTACGGATCGGTCCTGGTCGGCCGGGTGCCGCGTACCAGCCCCATGACGAGACGCGAGCTTGCCGCCGACTCGGGCGCTTCATGTTGCTAGGCGTCGCGCAGTCGGAGCGCGAGGGCGCCGGTCAGGAGCGCGCCGGCGGCCCACAGGGCGAGCACGCTGAGGCCCTGCCAGGGGGTGAGGGGGAGGCTGCGCAGATCGGTGGTGGCCTGGATGTAGAGGCCGGCGCTCATCGGCCCGACCTGCGCCGCGCGCCGTGCCCAGTCCGGGCTGAGGGCGCCGGCGATGACGGGGAACAGGTAGAGCAGGCCGAGCACCACCCCGATCGATACTGCGGAGTCGCGGATAGCGGTGGCCACGCCGAGCGCCAGCAGCGCGACCAGCGCGAGGTAGAGGACGGAGCCTGCGGCGGCCCGCAGGTCCGCCCCGTTGGCCAGCGACAGCGGCGGGTAGCCGTGCACCGCGGTGAACCCGTGGCCGGGCAGGATCAGCCGCCCGGCCAGCACGGACGCCAGCACGCCGACCGCCCCGGCGGCGAGCGCCAGGCCGGCCAGCACGACCGCCTTGGCGGCGAGTACGGTGCTCCGGCGCGGCATGGCGGTCAGCGTGGTGCCGATCATGCCGGTGCTGTACTCGCCGCTGATCGCGAGCACCGCCAGGATGGCCACGATCGCTTGGGTGAGGCCGATGCCGGATAGGGCGACCTTGGCCGGGTCCCGGCCGCAGCCCGTTGCCTGGCAGCCTACCGAGGCCGAGGCGGCGCCGCCCACGGCCGCGGTCAGTGCGCTGACCGCCACCAGCAGCCACCAGGTTCCGGCGAGCGTGCGCAGCTTCGTCCACTCGGCGCGCAGCGCGTTCACCGGCTCTCCTCAACCGGCGGAACCCGGTCGCTGGGTGACCACGGGGCGGGGGTCGACGCGGGGCAACTCATGCGTCCCGCCGGTGCAGCAGGTAGGCCGCCAGGGCCAGGGCGGCCGCGGCCCAGGCGCACAGCACCGCCAAGCCGGCCCACGGGGACAGCGGATAGTAGCCCGCCGACGGCACGTAGACGTTGCTGACCTGCGGGTAGGCGATGAGGGTCTGCTGGACGGCGAAGGCGGCGGCCGGGGTGACCCGCGCCAGCCAGTCGGTGGGGCCGGTCGGCAGCAGCGGCGTCGTCACGGTGAGCAGGTAGGGCAGCACAATCAGCACGATGACGGCGGCGACGGCCCCGGCGCTGCGCCGCAGGATGGTTCCGATGGCCAGGGCGATGACGGCGGCGACGGCGAGCACGGCGGCGGTGCCGACGATCACCCGCAGCTGGGTGAGCGTGCTCGCGGGCCAGACGTAGACGCCGTGCTCGCGTAGCAGGCGCTGGCCGAGTGTTACCACGATGGTGGAGCTGACCAGCCCGGCCGCGAACGTGACGGCGGCGATGACGACGGCCTTGGCCGCCAGCACCTGGCCTCGCCTCGGGTTGGCGGCGAGGGTGACGCGGATCAGGCCGCGCCGGTACTCGGCGGTCATGAACATCGCCCCCACCACGGCCACCGCGATTAGCCCGGCGAACACGCCGATGAGGGTCTGCGTGATCGTGACGCCCAGCCCGGCCGCGCCGGATACCGAGGGCGCGATGTCGCCGGACCCGCTCACGGTGAACCGGCCGTCGGCGCGGCCGAAGCTGCCCGGCGAGCCGGCCGCGGGGCCGCCGGCGTCGCCAATGGCGGTGCCGACCCACGCGGTGTTGGCAGACGCGGTGTTAGCGGACGCGGTGCCGGCCCAGCCGCCGCGGCGGCTGACATGGTCGAAGACGCCGGTCGCCGCGCTGGAGCCGCCGCTCACGCTGGTTCCGCCGCCCGATGCCTGCCAGTACGGCGGCGACGTCGCGAACAGGCCGCCCTGCACCGCCGTCGGCAGCCCGGCCAGGGTGACGGCGGCGACCTTGATCCAGTGCGTGCCGTCGGCCGAGTCGTAGCCGGTGAGGGCGTCGCCCGACCGCGTGAGCCGCAGCCAGCGCGGCGACGCCGCCGAAACGGCGCCGGCCAGCCCGGGCGCGTCCCCGGTGTAGTCGTACTGCATCCGCACGCCGTGGGCGCCGGTCACCATCATCGCCGCGTAGGCCGACCCCTGGCTGGTGCTGGCCTTGATGATGATCCCGGCCTTGGCCCAGGGAACCAGGCCGCTGCGCGTCTGCGGTCCGCCGTTTCCGGCCCCGTTACCGGAGAAGTCGGGGATCTGGCCGGTCAGCGACGTCATCCGGACGGTGATGCTGCCGTTACCGTCGAGCGGCTGGTGCGCGAAGTAGAAGCTGTCGGTCACTGCCTCACCGCCCGGCCCAAGCGTCTGGGTGCAGTCCGAGGCCGGGCCGTGCGTGCCGCAGGAGCCCTGGCTGCTGGGGCCGACACCGAGGGCCACGATGGCCAGCACCGCCACGATCATCCCGACGACCCAGCCTCGGACCGTCCTGAACTTGACCCACTCTGCCCGCAGTGTCTGCGCAAACCCGTCACGTCTCGGCTGCACCCGGGGGCGGTGAACAGTGGCGGTCATCGCACGTGCTCCCCGGCGTCGGTGGCGGGAGTGACCGGCGAGACCCAAGCAGCTGGAAACGCGGGAGCGGCCGGACCGGCTTGCGTTGCCCTGAACTCGACCGCGTCCCGCGTCAGCTGCAGGTAAGCGTCCTCAAGGGTCGCGCGATGGGCGCTGACCTCGCTGAACGGGACATGGGCGGCGGTGAGAGTCGCCACCGTCCGTTCGGAGGAAAGGTTTGAAATCAGCAGCACATCGGGTGCTGCGACGGTGACCTGCGCCCCCGCATTGGCCAGCGCACTGATCGCCTCGGCGCTAGCCGAGGTGCGTAGCCGCACCCGATCGCCGGACGCCGCCGCGATCAGGCTCTGCACGCTGGTGTCGGCGATGACCCGGCCCCGGCCGGCCACCACCAGATGGTCGGCGGTGTCCTGCAGTTCGCTCATCAGGTGGCTGGAGACCAGGACCGCGCGGCCTTCGGCCGCCAGCGCCCGCAGGAACCCGCGCAGCCAGCTGATCCCCTCCGGGTCCATCCCGTTGAACGGCTCGTCCAGCATCAGGACCGGCGGGTCGCCGAGCAGCGCGGCGGCGATGCCGAGGCGCTGCCGCATGCCGAGTGAGTAGCCGCCGGCCTTGCGCCGGATCGCGGCCCGCAGTCCCGCCTGGTCGATCACCTCGTCGACCCGCCGGGCGGTCAGGCCCTGCGAGTAGGCGAGCCAGAGCAGGTGGTTGCGGGCCGACCGGCTGGGCTGCAGCGCGGCGGCGTCAAGCAGCGCCCCGATGTGGCTGAGCGGGTGCCGCAGGGTCCGGTACGGTCGGCCGCCGATCAGCGCGGTCCCACCGTCGGCCGCGTCCAGGCCGAGGATGACCCGCATCGTGGTGGATTTCCCGGCCCCGTTCGGCCCGACGAAACCGGTGACCTGACCGGGGCGGACGCGGAAGGTCATGCCGTCCAGGGACTGCGTTGCGCCATAGCGCTTACGGAGCTCGGTGACTTCGATCATGCCGGCTAGTTCTACGCCGCGCCCGGTGTCAGCCCGGTGCCGCCGGTTGACACCTGGCTGACACCGGGCGGCCTGCCATGCTGGAACTATGAGAGTGCTGGTCGCTGAGGATTTTGAGATTCTCGCCCGGTCTATCGGGACCGGGCTGCGCCGCGAGGGCATAGCCGTCGACGTGGTCCTGGACGGGGACGACGCGCTTGAGCACCTGGCTGCGACCCGCTATGACGTGGTGGTGCTCGACCGGGACCTGCCCGGGGTGCACGGCGACGAGGTCTGCCGCCGGATCGCCGCGGCCGGGGCCGGCAGCCGGGTGCTGATGCTGACGGCGGCGAGCACGATCAGGGACCGGGTCGAGGGCCTCGGCCTCGGCGCCGACGACTACCTGCCCAAGCCGTTCGACTTCGCCGAGCTGGTCGCCCGGGTGCGGGCGCTGGCCCGGCGGTCCGCCCCTGCCGTGCCGCCGGTGCTCATCGCGGGCTACCTCCGGCTTGACCCGGCGCGCCGGGTGGCGGAGCGCGCGGGGCGGCGGCTCGACCTCAGCCCGCGGGAGTTCGCGGTGCTTGAATGCCTGCTGGCCGCCGAGGGCCGGGTGGTCTCGGCCGAGGAACTGCTCGAGCGGGTGTGGGACGAGATGGCCGATCCGTTCACCACCGCGGTGAAGTCCACCATCCGGCGGCTGCGGGCCAAGCTGGGCGAGCCGCCGGTGGTCGAGACCGTCCGCGAGGGCGGGTACCGGATCGGGGGCCAGTGATGTTCTCCGGCTCGATGCGGATACGGCTCGCGATGCTGTACGGGGGAGTGTTCCTCGTGCTGGCGATGGTGATGCTCGCGGTCCCGTTCCTCTCGGTCAGCGAGACGATGCGGGTCGGATCGAGCGGGCCGCCGGCCGTCCGTTATCCCGGTCGGAGCCTGCTGCCCGACCTCACCGTGACGCTCATCAGCCTGGCGTTGGCGGTGGTGGCGTCGCTCGGGCTCGGCTGGCTGCTCGCGGGGCGTCTGCTGCGGCCGCTGCAGGCGATCGTCGCGACCGCGCGGGACATCTCGGCCACCAACCTGAGCCGGCGGCTGCGGACCTCCGGCCGCGACGACGAGTTCGGCAGGCTCGGCGAGACGCTGAACGACCTGTTCACGCGGCTGGAGGCCTCGTTCGAGTCGCAGCGGCATTTCGTCGCCAACGCGGCCCACGAGCTGCGCACACCGCTGGCCGCCGAGCGGACCGTGCTGCAGGTGGCGCTGCGGGATCCGGAGGCCAGCGTGGCGTCGCTGCGGGCCGCGTGCGACGAGGTGCTGAGCCTCGGCCAGCAGCAGGAGCAACTGATCGACGCGCTGCTCACGCTGGCGGGCAGCGAGCGCGGCATCTCCCGCGCCGAGCCCTTCGATCTGGCTGACGTCGCCGCCGCGGTGACCGAGGACGTCGAGATCGGGGACGTCGAAATCGGGGCCACGCTCGGGCCCGCGCCCGCCGAGGGCGACCCCCGGCTGGCCGAGAGCCTGGTGGCGAACCTGGTCGGGAACGCGCTCCGGCACAACGTGCCGGGCGGCTGGGCCTCGATAGAGACGGGTACTGCGGACGGGCGGGCGGTGCTGCGGGTCAGTAACAGCGGGCCGGTGATACCGGCGGCTGAGGTTGGCCGCCTGTTCCAGCCCTTCCAGCGACTCGGCGACGAGCGGGTGCGCCCCGCTCGCGGCGGGGGAGCCGGCGGGCACGGGCTGGGGCTCGCGATCGTGCGCGCCATCGCCGTCGCGCACGACGCGGAGCTGAGCGCGCGCCCCCGGGCCGGCGGCGGGCTCGACATCATGGTGTGGTTTCCGGCCCCCGGTGCGCGTCCGTAAGCGAAATGTGGCCTTGCGGTGTATCCGGGCTCGCTTCGAGTCCTCCGTAGCTGGTGACGGCAGAAACTTACCGCCGTTCCCGCCGACGAGGGAGCGGAGATGGCTGAACCTCGAGCATCCCCGCATCCCCGCATCCCCGATGGCAGTCCCCTCAAGCCGCACGTGGTCTACCACCTGGCCGAGCGTCCGCGCCGAGCTGACGCAGGCGGTGGCCGAAGCGCCTAAGACACGGTCGCGCTGCCCTCCGCCCGGTCCGGGTCGCGGAACAGCGGGGGGATGAAGCGAAGCATGAGCAGGGACCATGTGACGTGGGCGACGGCCGGGGCGGCCACTCCGCCGGTGGCGGAGCGCTGCCAGCCGAAGATCAGGCTGGTGACGATGCCGGCCAAGACCAGCGCGGGGTTGCCGGCCGCGACGGTGGACACGGCGTAGGCGAGCGTGGTGCTGCGCAACGGGCGCGGTCCCGACCACAAGGCGCCATGAAAGTACAGCTCTTCCGCCACGCCGCTGCCCGCCGCGATCAGCACCACCAGCGGGGTTGACCCGGCGTCGGCGTAGTGGAACACGCTGCCGATGACACGGCGAAGCAAGAGGTGGCGGCGGACAACCTGCCCGGCGGCGAAGAACATGGCGAACGAGGCGGCCCCGGTGATGACGGGGATGATGACAAGGTCGCGCGCTGCGTCTGCCCGGCTGGCGGGCCGGCAGTGGTCGCGCAACGGTATGCGGCCCGCGCCGAGCGCGCTGGCCGTCCAGGTGCCGGCCAGGCTGGAGGTCAGCAGGTAGAAGCGCGCGGATCCCGCCTTGGCGTTGAACGAGGAGCGGAGCAGCGCCGCTGCCGCGAGTCCGGCCGCCCCGAGCCAGGCGGTCCTGAGGCCGGCCTTCCCGTTTTCCGGTGGGCTCCCCCTTTCGGAGATGACATAGGCGGCCCGGGCCGCGGCCGCCTGCCATGTCCTCACGACGTGGCCTGCTGTGCCTCGCGCCGTTCGCGGAGCGCCGTGCGCACGGCGTCGTCGAAAGACGCGGGCTGGATCGGGACCAGGTCCATGATCGACTGATCGCGCACGATCACCTCGTTGACCATGGAATCGATCAGCGCCCGTCCGGTTCCGGTGTCGATATCGCAGACCAGGGACAGCCATAGCGACGACAGCCAGGGAGTGAGCAGCGGCACGGGCAGCAGCACCAGCGGGCGGTTCTCGATGGCGGCCACCCGGCTCAGCATGCTGGAGTACCTGAGCACCTCCGGGCCGCCAATCTCGTAGACCTGGCCTTCGGCCTGAGCGGGCTCAAGCACGCCGACCAGGTACCGCACAACGTCGTCGACCGCGATCGGCTGGGTGCGGGTGGCGACCCACTTAGGGGTGATCATGACCGGCAGGTGCTCGACAAGCTGCCGGGTTAGCTCCCAAGAGATTCCGCCGTGCCCGATGATGATGCCGGCCCGGATCACGGTCACCGGCACGCCGCCCTTGCCGAGCAGCTGTTCGACCAGGCGGCGGCTGCGAAGGTGCGCAGACAGGTTGTCCGCGTCGTCGCCCAGGCCGCCCAGGTAGACGATGCGCTGTAGGTCGGCCTGGGCCGCCGCCGCGCCGAACGCCTGGGCGCCTGCCGCGTCCTTGTGCTCGAAGTCCGCGTCCTGCAAGGAGTGCACCAGGTAATAGGCGGCCTGGCAGCCGGCCATCGCGGGCTCCAGGGTGCCTGGTTCCTGTACGTCCCCGGGCATAGGGGTGCCAGTGCCCCGGTACTGGTCTGGATTCCTGGTCATGGCGACCACGTCGTGCCCGGCCTGATCCAGCGCCACGCACACCCGCCTGCCGACAAAGCCGGACGCGCCGGCCACGAGTACCTTCACAAGCCCCCCCGAGCCCTTCCCTGGTCAAGCGCGCATACGGCAGCCGGACCGCGCCCCTTGCTGTGCCTACCCGCGAGCGGCCGTTCATGCACATAGGCGCGCTGCGGACCCCGCCGCCGGTAGCCGCGCTTCAGGCAGCGGTCAGAGGTGGAGGGTCTCGCCGAGGACGTAGACGCCGAGGAGAATCATGGTCACCGGGAGGATCCAGTCGCCGTAATCGTCGATGACCTCGGCGACTCGCTTGTAGCGGGAGATGTGGCGGCCTATCAGGCACCAGATCGCGATAATCACCGCGAAGACCGCGATGCTGACCACGATCTCGCCCATGTGGATGGTGGCATAGAAGGGCGTGTACGCGGCGAGGTCATCGCCGCCGTCGATGATCGTGATCGCGGCGACGCCGTACATTCCGGCGGTGGGGGAGGGGGACTTCGGCTCCTCGCCGCGGCGCCGCGAGCGGATCACGTTCACGAGACCGAAGACGCCGACTCCGAACGGGAGGATGGCGAGCACCCACAGGAAGCGCTCCGGCGCCAGCGCGAGCCCCCGGCCCAGCGCAAGCGACGCGCCGATGAGGACGCCGAAGCCCACGTACTGCCCGGCCCATATCTGCCAGTGTTTCGGTGGCCGACCCGCCCGGGCGGACGCGCTCAGCAGGGAGATGATGACCATGTCATCGACGTTGGTCCCCGCGAATAGGGCCGACACGGTGGCGACCTGGATCAGCAGCAAGCTCACCGGGCAACCTTAGCCAACCCGTCCAGGAATGATGGCCCGTGTTCCAACCTCGTTAGGGTTCGCAGAGTTGCACCGCGTGGAATACCGTGCATACCGTCACCGTTTTACGCCGGGTGCTAAATGTTGTTATTTGCGTGACGAGTGATGTCGGAGCGTGACGACCGCGCTCGCAAGGTCAACGCTCTCCGGGTTCGGGCGCCAGGGCAATGGGATAATCCCCTCCTGCGGCGGACCCGTGCACCCCCTCGACTCTGTAAACCGCCTGCGAGAAGCCGCGCAGGGCATGTCGGCATTGCGTCAGCAGGGCGACTGACTGATCTCTGCGCCCATTAGGGAAAAAATCCCGCGCCTGGATCTTCGCCAGCCAGCGGGCGAGTTTCTTCAGGTCCTGCTCGCTCTCCTCCATCTCGGCGAATGTGTACTTCTCGGCAGTGGACTCCCGGTTAATTTCATCGAGAAAGGCGGCGCAGCGCTCCGCGAACTCGTCATATTCACGGGACCTGTCGAACTGGAAAAGCCTCATTAGCGATTCATTCGGTTCCGGTGACGAGCCCGCGACTCGCAGTACGAATCCGGTACCGCCCCGTCTGATGACGCCTTCGCGTGATTGTTCGAAGAAATCCTCGTGCGCAGCAGTGTGGGGTAGCATCCAGGCGCCGTTCACCACGGGGGTGGCGCCGACGGCTCGCATGCGTCGCCATAGTGCCACGCGCGCACTGGACGGTTTACTCGGAAGCTGAGCCAAGAGCACCAGCCAACTGGACTGGTCGGTCTCCGTGTCCATGGATGCGCAACACCTGTTTCATGTAAAGGGCGCTTGTATAGCGAAACACATATTACAACCTACAGCTCATCGCCCCATTCGGATACCTTACGGTGGGCCTTACCTTGAAGTATCATCGCGGATTTCCCTTACCGTTATCGTACATCTTGCCCGAACTCGTTGACAGCCAGTGTGAGCTCATTTACGTTCCACTGGGCAAACCGATACGGCTGCGGCTTGGCATGTCTGCGGCCTGGAGAGGTGTGATAGTGGCTATCGAAGACCGGAATGTACCTGCGCCCGATGTCACGGCGGGATTTCCGGAATCGGACGACATTGTTGGTGCCCTTGGCACCCTTAAGCGGAGCGAGGCAAGAAAGCCAAATTCCTGGCGCCGGAGACTGCGCGTGCTGCTGGCTATCCTTGGACCAGGCATCATCGTCATGGGCGGGGGGAATGACGCCGGCGGCGTGCAGGTCTACCTGCAACTGGGCCAGGACTACGGCATGAAGCTGCTCTGGTGCCTGGTTCTCCTTTTCCCGATTCTGTTCTTCTGCCAGGAAATGGTAGTGCGCCTCGGGGCGGTCTCCGGGGTGGGGCACGGCAGGCTTATCTATTCCAGGTTCGGGAAGCTGTGGGGCACCTTCTCCGTCGCGGACCTGTTTATTATCAACGCGGTGACTATCGTCGTTGAGTTCATCGGCGTCGAGCAGGGGCTCAACTTTTTCGGAATGTCCAATGGCTGGGCCATCCTCGGGGCCGCCCTCCTGCTTTTCGCGGTCATGGCCGGCGGGACCTACCGGTACTGGGAACGGTTCCTGATCTTCCTGGTGATCGCCAACTTCGTGACCTTCCCGATGGCCCTCCTCGTCCACACCAACGCCGGCACGAGCTTCGCGGGCGTGGTTCCCAGCCTGCCCGGCGGCCTGAACGCGACCCTGCTGCTGGTGATCGTCGCGGTCGTGGGCACGACCGTCGAGCCGTGGCAGATGTTCTTCCAGCAGTCCAACGTGGTCGACAAGCGCATCACCCAGCGGTGGCTGAACTACGAGCGCCTCGACACGGGGATCGGCGTGATCATCGAGGTGATCGGGGCCGTGGCGCTGATGGCCGCCGCCGCCTTCGGCCTCGCGCACACCGGCGCCTTCGGCAACTTCAACGACATCAACACCACTGCCGCCGCCCTGCAGCACTACGTCGGCCACGGGATCGGCGACCTGATCGCCCTAGCCGCGATCGACGGCTCCCTGATCGGCGCCAACCTAACCGCCATGACCACCAGCTACACACTGGGTGACGTCTACCCGAAGATGCGGCACTCCCTGCACGACAAGCCGAGTCAGGCGCCCTGGTTCTACGGTCTGTACGCTGCCCTCATCGCGGTCTCCGCCGTCGTCACGCTGCTGTGGGGCAACGACCTCGGCGTGGTCATCAACGGGGTCGAGGCGCTCAACGGGATCCTGCTGCCGTCCGCGCTGATCTTCCTGATCCTGCTGGCCAACGACAAGCCCCTGCTCGGCCCGTGGGCCAATAGCACCGCGCACAACTGGGTGGTCGGCGTCATCGCCTGGATCGTGACCACGTTCTCCCTCGCCCCGCTGGTCACCACCTTCTACCCCAACGTCACGCTGAAGCAGATCTTCTCCGCGTTCATCGTCTGCGCTGCCATTGGCGTGGTGGTCGTGGCGGTCCTCCTATGGTACCGCTCGTCGCGGCGGGCGGCCGGTGAACCCGACCCGACCGAGAACCGGAGGCCGAAGGGCATGCCGCAGGCCGTGTGGAGGAAGGTCCTGCGCGAGCGCCGCGCTGCGTGGGAAACCCCGCCGGTCGACACGCTCGAGCGGCCGACGATGAGCTTGGCCCGCA
>Ga0302325_10016751_pt1 | contig 15513 bp, 15 predicted proteins | sample Palsa_T0_2_FD_201948 | JGI IMG/M metagenome (GOLD analysis project Ga0302325, IMG submission 201948) | Peat permafrost microbial communities from Stordalen Mire near Abisko, Sweden - Palsa_T0_2 | ecosystem: Environmental > Terrestrial > Soil > Palsa > Peat permafrost | place: Sweden: Abisko...
GTTTACAGCGTCCACGCCGCCTGGCGGCGGCCCTACGGGTTGCGTTCCGAGAGATCGTCTGCGGCGTCATCGCTCCTCAACGGGTCAAAATCGACCCGCTTCGTCGCTCTTCCTTGCATCCGATCTCTCGGAATGCAACGCGGACGCTACAAACGGAGTTGATACGCTCTAAAATGCAGTTTACCGCGAAGTCGCGAAGGACGCGAAGAAGATTGGCTCTGAGTCGATGGTCGCCGGCGATGTCCCAAAAAGCCCCAGAATGTCCCATTCCCGCGCGAAAAGTTTTTGGGACATCGGACGGAGCGGACTTCGGAATCCGCGTTTTTGAGCGAATATTCCATCTGGACAAGTGGACAAGTCGCGGGCGCTCATGGCTCGCAAAACGGGAAAATTTTGCGACGACAATCACCGAGAAAAGAAGGTCCTCCTATATATATGTCCGGCGGGTGAAGGTTTTGGTGGGGTTTTTGGGAATCCGGTTTTTTTTGGATGTTCTTTCGGAGCGGCCACTGGAAATAACAGAACTTGATCGAAAATGACCACTTTATTCCTTTTGAATCTCCCGTAGACTTGGCTTGGGCTGTCCGATAAGGGGATATGGAACCGCTTAAGGAACTTTTGATTGGCTACTGTGACCAACGGCAGCTGGCGATTTCAGACCGTCCCATTGGCGAGACTGGATTGACCCCACGGATAGCTTGGATTGCCCGTCTATGGGGGATATCTGTCGGTTTGCGGCGGCGGCATTTGTGGCGGTTTGGACAAACGCACTTTCCCGAGGTATTTGGCACATACGTCGGCGCGACCGACCAGAGTTGGCTCACCGAGGTCCTTAGAATCATGGACCGCCCACGATCCAATGTTCGAGGACAAAAACTGGAAAACCTTACTGTCCAATTATGTCACGAACGTTTTCAAAGCGACCCGAGTGTGACTCTTGAAGACAAAAGGGAGGAGCGTAAACGCTACAACGCCTTGGTGGCAGCATACGAGGCGGCGAAGCTACGCGACTTTCGAAATCTGCAAATGTTTCACCTGGACCTTGCCACCGCACTCGCATCACCGGACAAAACCGGCAATGTTCTTTCACTGACCGGGTTATTGGTGAATTGGGTCGATCATGTGTATAGAACGGCATTTGGGGACGAGCCGCGTTCCGTTACACATGGATGTCAGCAAGGGAAGAAAGCTGCAAGGGAGTTCCGTCAGATGCTCGTGGCGCGATTACGTGAATTGGTTGGGAAACCAAGGCCAAACAAGAAGCGATTTAAGTCTCCGGGATGGAACGCGCTATGTGCGTGTATTGTCAATTCCTACAATTCCGAGTCGTCTTGTTAGAGCCTCTAACAAAATGAACCATGACATACGATTTTCTGCGGGAATTTGAGATGTATTCGTTCTTTAAGATAGAGGCTCTTAGCCCGGATTATTCACCACGGATGGTGCCGATATCGCGGATATTCAATGCTGGGAATTGCTTACGACCCATTTCATGCTTTCCCCCAATGTGCACACTGCCCACATCGCGGTTTCGGAACATGCTGATTTATCCGTGTTATCTGTGAAATCCGTGGTTCATTTAAATGATCTGGGTTTCCGTCGCTGCTTTCGGCGTCTTAGGGGCGTTCGCTTTTCGCCGTGCAAATCTGATTCGTGGGAAAGCCTCAGCACGTCAAAATACATCAGAAGCCTTCTGCGGTCGGTGGTTTGTTCGTAATCTCCGGAATCGTTGACCAGCCCGATACAATCCAGGCCGTCCTGTGGGGAGTAATATCCAACGCGGAATTCGCGGCCGATTTGCTTGCGCCATCCGGGAGTAGCCTCGTCGCATCGGCTGAGCCGAACAAGCGTTTTGGGAGGGATCACCACAGGGATTTTCATTTCGTGGTAATTATATCGCTTTCTGAGATTTTTGCGGGGCGGAATACCCTGCTCACTGAAGTGAGCAGGCCGCGCGGGATTCTTTCTGCATTACAACCCGTATTCCTTCCACCGCCGTTCTACCAATTCCTTCGTTTTCTGATCCATCTCCAATTCCCTGGGCCACTGGCGGACTTTGCCCTCCGCCGGCCATTTGGCGGTGGCGTCGAAGCCGATCTTGCTGCCGGCGCCGTGTTCGGGGCTGGCGTGATCGAGAATGTCGACGGGGCCGTGGACGATCTCGCTGTCGCGCTCGGGATCGCAGTTGGAAAAGAGGTGGAATAGCACATCCTGCTCATCGTGAACGTTTACATGATCGTCCACGACGATGATGAATTTTGTGAAAGACATCTGGCCGGCACCCCAAATGGCGTGCATGATGCGGCGGGCTTGGTACGGGTATTCCTTGTGGATTTTTATGAACGCGCAGTTGTGGAATACGCCGCTGATGGGGAGGTTGTAATCGAGAATGTCGGGGACGAGGGTTCGGAGCAGGGGAAGGAAAATCCGCTCGGTGGCTTTGCCGAGGAAATAATCCTCCATCGGCGGCTTGCCGACGATCGTGGTCGGGTAGATCGGATTTTTTCGGTGGGTGATGGCGGTGATGTAAAAGGCGGGGTACCAATCGGCGAGGCTGTAAAATCCGGTGTGATCGCCGAAGGGGCCTTCCATTAATTTTTCCTGGGGATCGACCCAGCCCTCGATCACGATCTCGGCGTTGGCGGGGACTTCCAGGGGGATCGTGCGGCAAGGGACGAGATCGATGCCGCGGTCGTTGAGGAAGCCGGCGAAAAGGAGTTCCTCGATCCCCGGCGGCAGGGGGGCGGTGGCGGCGTAGGGTAAAACGCTTTCGCCGCCGAGAACGACCGCGAGGGGCATTTTTTCGCCGCGCTTCTGGTACATCCGGAAATGGCGAGCGCCGTCGTGGTGCATGTGCCAGTGCATGGCGCATTTGCGCGGGCCGAATTGCTGAACGCGATACATGCCGATGTTGCGGTCGCCGGTGTCGGGGTTTTTTGTGAAGACTCCGCCGAAGGTGATGTATCGGCCGGTGCCGCGCTCGGTGAGTTTGGCGCAGGCGGCGGGGTCGAATACCTGGCCGCTGTCGAGATCGCCGTCCAGGGGCCAGCATTGAATGAGGGGCAGTTTGTTCAGGTCGGCGCTATCGCCTTCCAGCACGACCTGCTGACAGATTCCATTGCGGACGGATTTGGGGGGAAAAGTTCCCAGTTTCAAAAGGTCCGGAAGCTTCTTCATTTTTTCCATCAATGTCGTGGGAATCTCCGGCTTAACGAGTGCCCCAACGCGATCGGCCAGCTCGGAAAGTGTTTTGGTTCCCAGCGCCTGGTTCACGCGCCAGTACGATCCGAAAGTATTGATGGCCACCGGGATGTCCGATCCGGCGACGTTTTCAAAGAGTAGAGCTTTTCCGCCGAGGGAGGCGGCGGAGGATCTATCCAATTCCTGATGGCCATGCGGGGCGGGCGTTTTGCTGACGCGGTCGCAGATGGCGGCGATCTCCAACGTGGGGGAGACCGGGGCGGCGACACGAGCGAGTTCGCCTTCACGTTCAAGCAGTTTGAGGAAATCGGAAAAGGTCTCGGTGCCCATAATGGGTGATCAGGGTAAGGCACGGTGGGATGGGCTGCCAGTCCGTTGTTCGAGCCAGCAGTTGGCGCGGCGGGAATCACCCCTCCATTGCTTCGACGCCGCCCATAATCTCTGACAATTCCGTCGTGATCTGGCTCTGCCGGGCACGGTTGTATTGCATGGTCAGAGTCTTGACCATCTTGTCGGCGTTGTCGGTGGCACTCTTCATGGAGATCATGCGGGCGACGTGCTCGCTGGTGGTCGCATCCAAAAACGCCTGGAAAATGGCCGTCTTGACGGTCTGGGGCAAGAGTTCGTCCAGGAGGGTTTGTGCATCGGGGATGAAATCATAAATGGCCTTTGTCCCCGGCTCCGATGGCTTTTCCGTTTTCCCTTTTCCCTGATCCACGCCCGCCAGGGGAAGCAGGGTCATGGTCTCGGGCTTTTGGTTCGCCGCGGTGATGAAGTTCATGTAGGCCACATAGACCGCATCGTATTGCCCGGCCGTGAATTTCTCGATGAACATCTGCGCGATCTTCTCGACATCCTCGAACCTCGGCGTATCGCCGATGTCGATCCGCTGGACAATCGGGCGCTTCTGGAAATTGAAATAGCTGATGCCCTTCTTGCCGGCGACGTATAGATCGATCTTTTTCCGTTGGGTTTCCTGTTCGCGGATAAAATGGGATGCCATTCGCAGCACGCTGCCGTTGTAGGCGCCGGCCAGGCCGCGATTGCTGGTGATGACGAAGAGGGCCACCGTTGTCCCTTCGCCGCCGGCGGGGCGGCGCAGCAGGGGATGCGATACTTCGCCGATGCTTCCGGCGAGTTCCGCGACCAGCTCGCGCACCTTTTTGGAATAGGCCTTGGTGCCGACCGCCCGCTTCAGCGATTTCTGGAATTTCGCCGTGGCGATCATCTGCATCGTCTTGGTGATTTTCTTGATGTTCCGCACCGCTTTGCGGCGCTTCACAATCGCGCGAGCCTTGGCCATAGGGCCGGAATTGGATACGAAACGGGGGAGGAGGTCAAGAAGAGATTGCCGATTGCCAATTGCCGATTGGAATGCTGGGGAGCGGATGTCGGCGCGCCGGCGTTGACATCACTGGAATCGTTGGTGGAAAAAGGTTTGCCTTCCAGTAAGCTGCCGGAGTTTCTGCCGCCAAGTCGGTTGCGGGCGGAGGGTCGGCTTCTGCGAGGGGCAACCTGGAATAATAAGCTGGAGGGTAAATGGAAGGGTTTCGCGCACGCTCAATACCAATGTTTTGCATCGCGTCTGCCGTGGCAAGTCTATTGACGGTTTCCAGCTTCTCGAACGGGCAAACGTCGGCGTTTGACGACCATCAGAACATGATGGACCAGTTGGGCGTGAAGACCATTCGTCCCGGGCCGAATCCCAATGACCAGTCCACTTTCAACGAGGCCAATGCCAATCCGTACAAGGACACGATGCCGGATGTGCTCAAGATGAATGATGGGACGCCGGTAACGACGGCTGCGCAATGGCCGGCGCGGCGCGCGGAGATCGTGGAACTGTTCGAGCGCGAGGTGTACGGCCGTATCCCCGCGAACGTGCCGATGGTGACGTGGAAGGTCACCAACATCACGCATGGGGCCAGCGCGGGCGTGGCAACGATCACGCGCACGCTCGTCGGACACGTGGACAACTCCGCCGACCCGATGATTACCGTGGATATCCTGGCGAGTGTCACCGTGCCGGCGGAGGCGAACAAACCGATTCCGGTGATGCTGGCGTTCGGCGGGTTCGGGTTTGGGCGAATGGGCCGGGCAATGAACTGGCAACGCAACTTTGTCAGACCGGCGACCCGTCCTGGAAACGGGCCGTTTGGTCCGGGCGGCTTTCCGCGCCCGACCGGCCCGAGCTGGCAGGAGCAGGCCATCGCCAAGGGTTGGGGCTACGCCACGATCAACCCCGGCAGCATTCAGCCGGACAACGACCAGCTCACCATCAGCGGCATCATCGGCCTGACGAACAAGGGCCAACCGCGCACGCCGGAGCAATGGGGCGCGCTGCGGGCCTGGCAATGGGGCGTCAGCCGTCTCATCGACTGCTTCGAGCAACACGCCGACTGGAACGTGGACGCGACAAAGGTGGGCATCGAGGGCCTCAGCCGCTATGGCAAGGCGGCGGTGGTCACCGAGGCGTTTGAACCGCGAATCGCCGTGGGGTTGATCGGCTCGTCGGGCGAAGGGGGAACCAAGCTGCACCGGCACCTCTTCGGCGAAGCGGTCGAGAACCTGGCCGGCGGCGAGTACTACTGGATGGCGGGCAATTTCATCAAGTACGGCGCGTCCGATCCGCCCAGGACCGCGGCCGACCTGCCGGTCGATTCGCATGAATTGATCGCCCTGTGCGCCCCGCGGCCGTGCTTCATCAGCTACGGCGTGGTGGAGCACGGGGACGCCAAGTGGGTCGACGTCCATGGCAGCTTTATGGCTGCCGTTCTGGCCAGCCCCGTTTATGAGTTGCTGGGCGGCAAGGGGCTGGGCACGCCTGGCAATTACCTCACCGATCCGATGCCGCCGACGCTGAAACTGATTGGCGGACAACTGGCCTGGCGACAGCACGAGGGTGGCCATGACGTGACGCCGAACTGGCCTGCGTTCTTCGAATGGGTCGGCCAATACATCCCCAGCACGCCGCCGAAGAGATCCGCGACCCTGCCGACGTCATAGTCGATGTCGCCGACCAACTCAGCAGCCGTGCCCGCGCCGGGGAACGAAGCCAACTCGAAACGAGCTAGTGGTTGGTCCGGCATGATTTGAGGGGACTTTCGGCCCGAGGACGGGCCGGCTCATTGAGGGAATCGATCGGTCTGAACTCATCAAATGATCGTGGATGAACTACTAGGAACGAACTAAAAGTTCGCGCCACGTTTAGTTCGTTCTATTTTTTCATTTCACGGAATAGGGGCGACTCGGCTAACGTGAAAAGCACGACCTCTTCGCCGGTCGCCGTGCTGATGTCGTGGTGCAGACTCAGCACTTTAACGCCGGTGATCCCCTCTACCATGGCCTCCATGGTCGGCCGCGCTATCTCGGTCAAATGCGTCCGCACCTGCTTGAGCAGGTCTCTGCCTTTCTCGGTCGGAAGTGTCTTGACCAAATGCTGTTCGGCCGAGGTCAAAACACCTTTGAGTCGGACGACGATCAGATCATCGATCAGATGAGTGCGAATGTCCTTGGGCCCCCGACCCATATACTCCTGTTCGAAGCGGCTCATGCCGTCTGAAAGGGCACCTTCGATTTCGCCCTGAGTCTTCATCCAAATCAATAATATACCGAGGATTTCGCTAATTTTCTTGCCTTCGCTGGGCGGGACGCCTACAATTACAGTATTGGTGGGCCTTAAGCAGATCAGCTCCCCAACAGAATATCGAAGCCTTCGGATGACTAAATAACGGGTAACCCGGCCGGTGGCCGGGAGACTTGGTAACGAGTAAGCCGACGCAATTGAACACCGCTGGTGTTCGGCTGCGTCGGCTTTTTTGTTTCCTTTGCCTCGTCGGGTGGTTCAGTCTCGAATGTAACACGGGCAGCCGTTTTCTCATGTCGCGACGCGTGTCACGTCTGAGGCCCGTATCGGAAGCTCTAATTCTCAGGAGATCTTATGAAGACGATATATGTTCTGGCACTGACGGCAACGCTGGCAACTTGTTTCTCTATGTTCGGTTGCGAAACCTCCCACACGGAGTCGGATACGCCGGGTCTCTTCGGCGGAACGACCCATGAAGAGACTACCACCACGCATAATCCAATCACGAATACGGACGACAAGACACAAATCGAGACAAAGACGCCTTGAGGTCTGCGCCGGCTAGTTGTCTCGTAATCTCGCCGGTGCCGTCCGGTCGCATGTGGCAGGATGAGGTTTTGCAGGTTTCGCCATGAAGGATGCGGAAATAATCATGGGGAAAAAACATGTGTCTCAAGCTCTATTTCAATCAGTTGGCCGAGATGGAACCAATTGGTTGTTCGTCGTCGGATGTGACGGCGGCTGGGCGATCCTGCGTAACGGAAATGAGGTCGGCTTCGGCACGGGCAAGCAGACGTCCATCGATGCCGGCGTCCAGAAGTTCCTGTCGTTGACGCGCGTCATTGCCGGTCGCGATGGTGCATGCGATTCCGTCGTCGGCGCGCTGCTCGATCGGATTGAACGCGGAGGGGCGGCAACGGTAGAGGTTGCGAAGTACCGGGGAGGGACCAGTCCGCACGTTTCGAAAGGATCGTCGGCCTATTTGATCGGGTGTGAGAAAGCCTGACCGTGACGTTCACGGGGATGGTCTTCCCACGTACGTAAGACTTCCGAAAGGAGCCTTTTATGGGATTGATACTACTGATTCTCGTCGTTCTGCTGCTTGTGGGCGGCCTGCCCCACTGGGGATACAGCCGCAATTGGGGCTACGGTCCCAGCGGTGGCTTGGGGCTACTGCTGTTGATCGTGTTACTGTTGCTGATCTTCAACGTGATCCCGCGGGGCTTCTGATCGACCTCCCGCGCATGCGCAATGATTGTTGTTTACTGAAACCACTTTCATTTAGGACGAACTAAAGGCGGCGCGAACCAATAACGGGGGACGACTATTAGGTCGACGTTACTGCGTCACCGCGTTGGCCAGCAAAAGGCCTTCGCGGATGCCGGAGTCGGTTACGATCCGCTGGACTTGATCGGTGATGCGCTGGAAGCCCATCCGCATTGGTAAATTGAATGTCAGATATTCGGTGTGCGATTTCATGGAAACAGCATACAAAATTCCGCTGGTTATGGGATCGCTGGAAGCGGCTTGCGAAAAATCTCGAGGGTGGTGCTGGCGGCGCAGACGATTGCGGCGCACGTTCCCACCCACCACCATCCGCCGGGCGCGTGTCCAGCGCCGGCCAGTTGCGGCAAATTCCACCAATACCAAAAGTGCACGCCCATCATTCCGCCCAGCGGAGCGACGACGAGCGGTAATGTCAGATTGAACCGCTTCAGTCCGTCTTCGCGTGTTGCCCAGACGGTCGATGACCAGATGGCCGCCAGTAGAATCCCAATCGCGAGCACGGGAAAAATTGAAGATTCCCAGGGCGATCCCCAGCGATCGGCGTTCCAGTAAAAATCGAAATGGACCGGCGCCCGGCTTGGCCAGGGGCGACGCGCGGCCATCAGCGCTACCATGGCGGCGATGGCTAACATCCCGGGGATGTGCAGCCACCACGAGGATTTGAGCGCCCGGATCATGGTTACTCTATTGCAAAGGGATGGATGATTGCGGTCAAGCGGGTGCTGGAATGGATTGGCGCGGGTGGGGGTGCTGTGCTGGAAGGTGTTGCGGAACCCTTCGGAGGGGAAGGACCCACGGCAGCGCCGTGGGCGTTTCGGGGGGCAATGTGGATTTGAAATGGCGTCTTGGCCGATTCAACTTGTGTGGGGTTTGGACGGCCGCCTATACTTCACTGGCTTAACGCTTGGCGTGGGAGTGGTTTGCGATGGATCGGCAGCCATTTTTGGATTTGGCGCGAAAGCGCGTCGTCGTGCTCGACGGGGCGATGGGGGCCACTCTGCAAACATTTCCCCTCGATTTGCAAAGCGATTGGCGCGGACAGGAAAATTGCTGCGAGATCCTGAACCTGAGCCGACCGGATTTGATCGGGCAGATCCATGAGGGCTTCCTCGCGGTGGGCTGCGATGGGGTGGAGACGAATTCATTCGGCGGCAGCCGGGTGGTGCTGGCGGAGGCGGGGCTGGCGGATCGCACGGTCGAGATCAACCGCGTGGCGGCCCAGATCGCTCGCCGGGCCTGCGACCGATTCGAAACGGCGGACCGGCCCCGGTATGTGATCGGTTCGGTTGGGCCGGGCACCAAGATCGTCACGCTTGGTCAGACGACCTGGGATGAGATGACCCAGAGCTTTTTCGAGCAGATCCAGGGCCTTCTCGAAGGGGGCGCGGATGTTCTGCTGATCGAAACGCAGCAGGACCTGCTGGCCATCAAATGCGCGATCGCGGCCGCCAATCGTGCATTTGCCACGGTCGGCCGGCGCGTTCCGATCATGGCACAGGCTTCAATGGACCAGCAGAATGGGCGGCAGATGCTGACGGGTTCCGATGCGTCGGCTTTGGTGGCCGCGATTCAACCGTTTGATGAAGTTGACTGTCTAGGTCTCAACTGCGCGTTCGGACCGTACGAACTGACCGAGACCATCCGATATATCTGTCAGAACTGGCCGCGATTTGTCAGCGTGCTTCCGAATGCCGGGCTGCCGATTTATGTGAACAACCGGGCGCATTTCCCGATGTCGCCGCCGGATTTCACCAAGGGGGTCATGCGCTTCGTCGAGGAATTCGGCGTCAACATCGTGGGCGGGTGCTGCGGAACCACGGTCGAGCATATGAAGCTTCTGTGCGACGCGGTTGGGTTTCGTCCGCCGGTCAAGCGGGAAGTCTCGGTCAAGCCGCAGGTCTCCAGCCTTATCAGCGCGGTCGATATCCGGCAGGACAACAGTTATCTCATCGTCGCGGAGCGCACGAACACGAACGGCAGCCGGCAATTCAAACGGCTCTTGCAGGAAGATAACTGGGATGGGCTGGTGAGCATGGCCCGCGATGAAATTCGCGAGGGTTCGCACATGCTCGATGTCTGCGTCGACTTCGTGGGACGCGACGGTGTATCCGACATGCGGCAGGTGATCTCGCGTTACGTCAATGCGTTGCCCGGGCCGCTCATGCTCGACAGCACCAATGCCGACGTGATGGAAGCGGGCCTGAAACTTGCGGGGGGACGCTGCGTTCTCAATTCGATGAATCTCGAGGACGGGGAGGAACGCGTCGCCAAAATCTGCGCGCTGGCCAAAAAATACGGCGCGGCCGTCGTCGCGGGAACCATCGACGAGGACAAGCTGAACGCGATGGCCCGCACGGCCGAGCGCAAGATTTCCATCGCCCGGCGCATCCGCGACCTGGCGGTCAAGTATGGCCTCAAGGACGGAGATATTCTCTTCGATCCGCTGGTTCTTCCGATCAGCACGGGCATCGAAGAGGACCGGCGCAACGCGCTGGAGACTATTGAGGGAACCCGGCGAATTTCCCGGGAACTGGCCGATTGCCATACCGTCGTGGGTCTGAGCAACGTCAGTTTCGGACTCAAGCCCGCGGCACGGGTTGTGCTCAACAGCGCGTTTCTCCATGAAATGATGGAAGCGGGACTGACGGCGGCGATTGTTCATGCCAGCAAAATTCTTCCGCGCAACAAGATCGATGATGAGAAGTGGAACGCCGCGCTCGATTTGATTTATGATCGCCGGCGCGACGGGTTCGATCCGCTGACGCATTTTATATCGTTGTTTCCCGATGGCGCTGAAACGGTCGCGAAGCCGGCGGACGATAATCTGCCGATTGAGGAAAAGCTCAAGCGTCATATCATCGACGGAGAGAAGCGCGATCTCACCAAACATCTGGATGAAGCCCTCACGCGGTATGCGCCGCTGGATATCATCAACAACCTTCTTCTGGAGGGGATGAAAGTGGTGGGAGAATTGTTCGGCACCGGGCAGATGCAGTTGCCGTTTGTGCTGCAAAGCGCGGAAACGATGAAGTCGGCGGTCGCGTATCTGGAACCGCTGATGGAAAAAGCCGACGGCCAAAGCAAGGGCCGCATCGTGCTGGCGACGGTCAAGGGGGATGTTCACGACATCGGCAAGAATCTCGTGGACATTATTCTGACCAACAACGGGTACACGGTGTTCAACCTGGGGATCAAGCAGCCGCTGGGCGATATCCTCAAGGCCGCAAACGAAAAATCGGCGCACGCGATCGGGATGAGCGGATTGCTGGTCAAATCGGTGGCGGTCATGAAAGAGAACCTGGAAGAGCTGAACGCCCAGGGCGTGAAAATTCCGGTGTTGCTAGGCGGGGCGGCGCTGACGCGCGATTATGCCGAGGACACGCTGGCCGAGCTGTATCAAGGCCCGCTGCTGTATTGCAAGGATGCGTTCGAGGGGTTGTATGCGATGGATCAGATTTCCGGCGGGACGGTGACGGCGGCGGCGCAGGCGCAGCGCGAACGGGCGACGCGGCGCAAATCGCTGCGCGCCGAGAGCGAAAAGAAATTCGGGCATATCATCGCCGGCGACAAGGAGAAGGCGGAGTCCTCGGTTTCGCGGGACAATCCGCTGCCCGCGCCGCCGTTCTGGGGAGCGGTCGTCGTCCGGAACATCTCGCCGCGTCATGTGTTTCCGTTCATCAACAAGACGGCGCTCTTCACGGCTCAGTGGGGGTTCAAGCAAAAGGGCCTGGCGCCGGAGAAATTTGAACAGTTGATCGCCGACAAGGCCGAACCGATCTTTGAATCGCTGAAGCGCCGGGCGCTGGAGGAAAAGCTGATTCAACCGAAGGTCGCGTACGGATATTTTCCGGTGCAATCGGAGGGGGAAGACCTGATTGTATATCACGCGGAGGACTTCCAGCCGGCGAGCCTGGTCCCGCGAAGCGCTGCGCGGGAGCAAGTGCGATTTACATTCCCCCGGCAAGCCGGGCGACGGCGGTTGTGCATCGCGGATTTTTTCCGGTCGAAACAATCGGGTGAATTCGACGTGCTGGGATTGCAGCTGGTGACGGTCGGCGAGCATGCCACGCAAGCCGCGGAGAAGCTGCGTTTGGCAAATCAATACCAGGATTATCTTTTCCTGCACGGTTTCGGCGTGGAATCGGCGGAGGCGCTGGCGGAATATTGGCACAAATATATGCGGCAGGAGCTGGGTTTCGGGAGCGAGGATGCCACGGATATCGACCAACTGTTTCATCAGGGGTATCGCGGCAGCCGATATAGCTTTGGATATCCCGCGTGCCCGAATCTGGAGGATCGCGCCAAGATCTTTCAATTGCTCAATGCCGGGGAGATCGGAGTCGAACTCAGCGAGAATTTCATGCTGGTGCCGGAACAATCCACGGATGCATTGGTTGTGCATCATCCGCAGGCGAAGTACTTTGATGCATAAGAGTATAGTCTCTAAATGCAGGTCCGGAGGCGACGAGGGATCATGTCAGTGTAGTGCCGGGCCAATTATTAACAGGATCGACGAGCGCGTCTTATGAGCGATTTACCCGCAGGGTCCAACTCGCGACAGGTTTCCCTTGGAGCGTCCGTGCTGCTGTGCGTGGTCCTCGCCGGCCTCGTTGCGTGCTGGCGGCTGGTCCTTTATCTGCATGCTTCGGTTGGGGTTGGATACAGCCTTCCCATTCTTCTGGTCGGCTGGACCCGCCGGCGCAACCTTCTGTGGGGAATGTGCCTTGTGTTTGCCATCATGGCCGGCGTGAAATTCGGTTTGAATTACCATGTCACCAAAACCGCCCCGTCGGTGCAGGTATTCAGCTTTACGATGTTGATGCTCGATCTGCTGATCATCACGGGAATCGTCGATCTGGCGGTTCGGCGCGAGGCGGCATTTTTCCTGGGGGCGGAAGAACTCCATCGGCGCGAACAGGAACTGAAGATGAGCAATCAGGGCCTGGTGGAGCGGCAGCAGACGATGGACATCCTCGTGCAGTTGTCCAGGTCGCTGACCGTGGGGCAAAACCGGGACGAAATTCTGGGCGCGATTACGCGCACGATTCGCCTGCTGCTGGGCGAGACCACCGCCACCGCCATCTGGATTCGCCAGGATCAGACCATCGAGATGATCGGCAAGGAGGAGCTGGGCGGGCCCCATGCCGCCGCCGCCGACCTGGCCGGTTCATTCACCGGGGTGGTCATCGAACAGCAAAGGACGGTCGCGATCACCAATGTTTCGCAGCGTCCGGAGATCAGGGCCGAGCGTAATCGCGAGGGGGTGGCGTATCATGCGATGCTGGGGTCGCCGCTTAAATCCGGCGCGGATTTCGTGGGGGCGCTGGTGGTTTACAGCCCGCAAGCGCGAAGCTGGACGGAAAGCGATGTCTCGCTGGTTGAGTCGCTGGCGGCGCAATCGTCGGTCAGTCTTGCCGCCACCCAGCTCATCGAACAGGGCCAGGATGCGCGTCGGGAGCTGCAAACCATCGTGGACACCGTCCCATTCGGAATTCTCAGGACCAACGCGCGCGGCACGCGCCTGGTGAGCAACGCCACGGCCGCCGCCATCCTGGGGTTTCCTGAAGTGATCGAAGCCGATTCCAAGAACTGGCCCAAAATAACGATGATCGGTCCGAAGGGTGAAATCCCGGAGGCGCGATCCCCGCTGCTGCGGGCGTTGCGCGGCGAAGTGACCGTCGGGATGGAATTGGAGTTGCGGGTGAGCGAAGAAGATACGATGACGATATTGTGCAACGCCGCCCCGATTCGCGATCGCTCCGGTTCGCTCTGCGGGGCGATCTGCGCATTCGTTGACATCACTCCTCTCAAGGCGCTTCGCGAGGATCTGGCCAGACGCCAGCGCGTCGCTGATGAGTCTTCTTCGCTCCGGGGCCGCTTTCTGAGCGCGGTCAGTCACGATATTCGGGCGCCCGCCAACGCGATCAATCTTCTGACGGAGCTGTTGCGTAAATCCGCGGTCGATCCGACCCAGGCCGATGAAATCCCCGAGATTTGCCGGGAAATCGAGCGAAGCTCAACGAGTCTGGTCAATCTAATGACCGATGTGCTGGACCTGCTGCGCCTGGACGTTGGCCGGCTGGAACTGAACGAAACCGAAATTGAACTGGGCACATGGCTGGACGAGCAATGCAAGCAGCTTGGTCCACTGGCGCGGGAGAAGGAGCTGAGGTTTGTCTGTGATGTGCCGGAACCCGGGATTCATGTTCGAGCCGACAAACTGAAGCTTTCGCGCGTGCTGGCCATTCTCGTCGGGAACGCCGTCAAGTTCACCGACAAGGGCGAAGTTCGCATCGAATGCGAATTGCTCGACGACCGCAGCCTGCGATTCGACGTGAGCGATACGGGAGTGGGCATCCCCACGCAAAATCTCCGGGCGATTTTCGATGAATTCGCGCAAATGAAATCCTCCGATCGAAACAAGATGGGCGGGACCGGGCTTGGATTGCCCATCTCGCGGCGTCTCGTGCATTTGATGGGCGGAAAGCTGGAAGTCGTCAGCGAGCTGGGCAAAGGCAGCACGTTCTCATTTACACTTCCTTCGTCCAAAGTGATCCGGTGAAGGTGCGATTTTCAGCCATCGGCCGCTGGGAGGCGGCGGACGTTCTGGTCCGATGGGTGGCCGACAATCGACCCCGCGCCGGCGAGATTGAGAAAATCATCGAACAGACGTGGGAAAGCGCGCGATCCCGGCCGGGATTGAATCTGTTCGACGGTCCGATGTGCCGGCTGGAGCGGTTCAGCGCGGGCAAAATTCTTGAGCTGGATGTCAGCCCCACTTCGTACAGAGTTTTCTGGGGGACGAACCTGAACAATTCGTGGCTGGGCGGGAAGTATGGAGCGCAATCGCTCGCCAACGCCATCGGACTCAGTTGCGCGCTGGAAAGCGCGGATGGATTTCTGTTGCTGGGTCGCCGCAACGCCGGCGTGGCATATTATCCGTCGCGGGTGCATCCTTTTGCGGGCACGCTGGAGCCGGCAGAGACCGTGGATGTGTTTGCCGAGGTCGGCCGCGAATTGACCGAAGAGCTGGGGCTGCGGCGCGATGATCTCACTCATCTCGTCTGCACGGCGATCATCGAGGACATCTCCATCGGCCAGCCGGAACTGGTGTTCAGCGCGAAGTCGTCTCGGTCGCGCTCGCAACTTCAAGGCATGCTGGACGCGTCGGAGCATGATTCGCTCATCGCGATTGAGCCGACGCGGCAAAACGTGGAATCATCGCTGAAGGATTCGGCGATGACGCCGGTTGCGCTGGGGACGATTCTTTTGTGGGGCCGGGAGCATTTCGGGACGGATTGGTTTGACGCCGCCGAGCGTGCGGTTAACCTCGGCGAATCATGAATGTCAGCGAAGACCTGCAATATGTTGTCGACTTGGCGCGGTCGGCCGGCGCTCTGGTCCTCAGCCATTATGGAAAAGTGGATCGTCTCCTGAAG
>Ga0302325_10016752_pt1 | contig 15513 bp, 13 predicted proteins | sample Palsa_T0_2_FD_201948 | JGI IMG/M metagenome (GOLD analysis project Ga0302325, IMG submission 201948) | Peat permafrost microbial communities from Stordalen Mire near Abisko, Sweden - Palsa_T0_2 | ecosystem: Environmental > Terrestrial > Soil > Palsa > Peat permafrost | place: Sweden: Abisko...
TGGTACAGAAGGCAGGTCGTTGCTATCCCAACTCAGGATGACAAAGGGTGGGGTTTCGCTGCCCTGCAGTGTTGTTGCCGATGAATGAGAACCGAACTGCCGCGAAAACTAATATGGACGGATATGATATCCAAAATTCGTTGTGAGGGAGGCACATGAGCAAAAGGGTATTGTTAATCGCACTCCTGACGATCATCCCAGCAACAGCCCATGCTCAAGGAGCACTCCTGGTAGTCACCAAGCAATCACACGCGCTGGCGATCGTCGACGGAGCAACACTCCACGTGCTCGCCCATGTCCCCATCGGCGAAGACCCGCACGAAGTTGTGGTTGGACCCGACGGAAAGACAGCCTACGTATCCAACTACGGAGAAGGCACCCTGCACACGCTAGCCGTAGTAGACCTGCCAGGCCAAAAGCCACTCCCGCCAATCGACCTGACTCCCCTGCGTGGTCCACATGGTCTAACCTTCCACAACAGAACCCTCTGGTTCACCGCCGAAGGATCGAAGGCCTTAGGAACCCTGAATCCCGCAAGCGGCCGAGTGGAAACCGTCCTCGGTACTGGCCAGGACAAGACCCACCTCGTCTGGGTTTCAAGAGACGGCCAGAAGGTTGTAGCCTCCAACGCAGGCTCAGCTACCATGAGCGTCTTCGATCGAAAAGAAGTGAAGCCAGTGACAGTGCCAGGAGCACCGCCCGCTCCAACCTCCTACACCGCTCCCGGCTGGAAACATACTCTGATCCCTGTAGGCAAAGCCGCCGAGGGATTCGCCGTTTCCCCTGACGAGCACGAAGTCTGGGTGGGCAACGAAGACGGCACCATCTCGATCATCAACCTCACAACCGAAAAAGTAGAAGCGTCCCTCAGCGCAGACGTCCGCGGAGCCAATCGTTTGAAGTTCACCCCAGACGGCCGCCTGGTGCTGGTGACCACCCACACCGGCAAAGACCTGGTCGTCATCGACAGTCACACCCGCAAACTCGTGAAGCGGATAGCCATCGAACAGCGAGGCGCATCAGGAATCCAGGTGCAGCCCGACGGCACTCGTGCCTTTATAGCCTGCCCGCGCGATCATTACGTGGCCGTCGTCGATCTGCATCAACTCGCGATGGTAGCGAAGATTGACGCAGGCCGTGAGCCGGACGGCTTGGCCTGGTGGGCCCGTTAGACAGGCGTCGCGTAGTCTTCGCGATACGGAGTGAAAATATCCAGAACCTCTGAATCCTCCTGAGCCGAAGCCTGATGTACAACATTGCCTGGCACCAGGAAGCTGTCCCCCGTTTTCGCCTCAAAAACCTCGCCAGGATGTTCGAAAGTGAGATGGCCGCTGATGATAAACACCATCTGCTCATGCGGATGACTGTGCCGGGCGCCGACCCAGCCCTTCTTCATCCTATGCCGGACCAGCATCATGTCAGGACTGTAGGACATGACTTGCCGCCGGAGCCCAGGTTCGGGGTTGGACATCGATTCATCCTGCGAAGCTATAACCTCGATAGCCGACATGAATTCTCCTCAATTAAGCTGCACACGATTATTCATCTGCGTGATCTCAGGAACCCTGCCGCCAGGCTCAACACTGACGCTGCCACCTTTCCAGTCTGCGCCCGCGGGTAATGTAAGCGAGACAGTGGCGGTTTTGGGATAGAGATCGAGAGGCGCCTTCAGAGCGGGAGTGCGCCCGGTAGCCAGAATCTTTCCCTCTCGATCGCGAAGCACGACCTTGGAAGCAGGCGCCTCAACCGAGCCCAGGCTGTGAACCGTAATCGTCATGCGCGATCCGTTTACCTTGATGTCCTCGCGATCGATGCCCAGGTCGGGACGCGACCAGTAGGGAACGCCAGGCTTTACCAGCTTCAACTCCACCTCCGTCGAGCTGCGGGGGGCAAACGTAAACGTAAGATCGCGGCTGCGCTCAAAGTCTTCTGTCCGCTTGCTGGTGCCCTGGGTGATCTCCCACTTGCCCGGGTCAATCTCCCAACCGGTCATGTGCGCGGTCACCGGTTGCTGATCGAGATTGTAAGCAGTGATCCGGATGTGATCAGGAGTTCCCTCGGGGACCAGGATCGCGACACTCTGGTCATTTGCGGGAGCATCGAATCGCCAGCTCACCACATTCCCGGGATAAACATAATTGCGCATAAGCGCGACCCCACCCAGCCGGGCGCGCTGCAGCTCACCGTTGTTGAAGTAAACGCGATCGATCCACAGGCTGCCCTCTCGATTGATAAACTCCCGATCCACCGCGGTCTCTATCTGTGAGCTATAGAGCTGGTTGAGATAATCAGTGTTCCCACTGAGCTGCCACGCGAAATGGAGATTGGTTTCCCTCGTATTGCCGGCGTCGTCTCTGCGATCTGGGGCGCCGCTCTCCAGCACCTGCTTTCCCCACGTATCGCGAACCTTTAGGATGTCAAGCGCATCCGAATTGATCGAACGCAGCGATGCGACTGGATCATCTCCGAACCCCACCAGATACTTCTTATCTCCAGTCCAGCGATAAGCCGCCCACAGGATGAACGCCGGCTCCTGGCTACCAGGCAGATCTTCGTTGGTGTGGAAGTTGACCGTGTAGTGCATGCGGTACTTGCCGTCGGGATCGAGATGGCGGTGGGCGAGAAAACCGTCGGCGATCTCTTCAATCATGGTGCGCGTGCGCGGTGTGCCGTTGAAAAGCACCAGCGACAGCGCAGGATGAAACACCATATACGAACGCGACTTGCCCCAACCCCAAACGCCCCCCTCCGCCATTTTTGTGCCGCTGTAATACGACGAGCGAACCTGGCGCTGGCCCGCCGAGTTCACGCCCGTCAGCCATTCCAGCCGGCGTGAGCTTTCCATCGCACGCTCCAGTTGCTTGGGACTGCCGAAGTCAAGCATCATCGCCTGGCCCAGTACATTAAGTCCGTCCTCGTAGCTATGCAGCTCGTCGTACTGCGCGCTCGCCAGCCCGTTAGCAAACATATTCTGCTCGTACATCGTATCCAGCGTCTTGAATAGAGAGGCTTTCAGCTTGTCGGGCGTAGCGCCCATGAATGCCAGGCCCGGCCACCAGTTAAGAAAGTCGCTGTCGTCAGACAGACCTCCGCCAAACTCACCATTCGAGATCTGCCGGTTGTCCACGTACCAGTTGATGAGGCGCTTCAGATGCCCAAGATCTTCCACTTGCAGAAAAGCCCATTGGGGCACGCCGGCGGGAGCAACGGGCGGAGTGAACGGCGGCCCGGGCTGATCGGGATTCATCTCACGCCAGTACTTGCGTCCCAGGTCGTTTTCCGGGTCCACGCGGAGTAGGTCAGTAATATCGGCGTCAAACCGGTTGAAGATGTTGAGCTTTCGCGAGCTGACGCTTTCCTCGACCAGGTTGGCGTAGTTGTCCCGCACCTGGGTAAGGCGGTCGATGGTGTGCTCCGGCAGCGCGTCGTTCCACGGCTTGAAGATAAGCCGCAGATGAGCGCCTTCGAGCGATTTAGGCCCAAACTCCGGGCTTGCCGAGGCAATCGTCAAATACAGGCTCTTGCCGTTAGGCAGAATGCGATCGCGGGTATCGAGAAAGACCGTGTAAGGCTCACCCGGCTTGACTGAGAAGCTGAAGTCCAGCATATCCCGCATAGGCCAGATCGGATCTTTGATCTGGATGTTCATAGGCACATAATCGCCGTGCGTCGGCTTCACATTGAGCGCTGGCAGATCGATAGCAATCCCATCCAAACCTGCGTGCAGATTTTCCCAGTCATAAGCGGTGCCCCGGCTGGTCCCCGTCGGCAGCGCACGGAAGTCTGCGGGAATGAGGATATGCACGATGGGCAATGACGCCGGCTGCTCCATCGTCTTACCAGTAGCGGGACCCGGTGTCGCCACCATGGTGGCGCGTTGGTCGGCCGGAAATCTACCGTGGATGTAGTCGACCAGTGGCGCGAGCGAAGGGTTAGCCGAAGCGCTCTGACTGGAAAGGTTATAACGCAGGACGGCGATACCGGGGGGCGGATCACCAGCATGAACGTAGTACGCGGCAAATTCACCGATGGGCCACTCCTGCTCCACATTAGTAAAGCGAATCTTTTGGCCTGTGATCGCTTGGTCGAACTGATGAAAGGTCCGCTCCTGGCCCTTCGGCCTCTCAAAGAGCGTCTTGGCCAGCATGGGCGAAGTATCGTGCTGATCAGAATCGGCAATCGCACTCGGCTCGGCTCCGCCTGGCGTCAACAGCGATACATTGCCCCACGCTCCTCCCTGGATCTCCAGGTGATTCCAGGGCTCATTCGGCATATAGAACGTCACCGACTTGCCCGAGAGCGAATAGCAATCCCAATCAGGAAGCTGGAAGTAGTCGAATCGGCCAACCAGTCGCGAGCGATTGTACACACCCGGCCAGGTGGTTTCACGGATCCCATCCGTCCCTTTCCACCACCAGCGTTTCAAATCGTACGCATCGTGGATCTCCACCTTGCGCACGATCGTGTGTGCGTCGGGAAGCGGAGCGGGTATATCGCCGGCACGGTTCCACCCATACCGGAACCACCAATCCTTTTGCCAGTCCTTTTGCCAATCTTGGCCCGCGACCGGAATCGGCGGAATGGATTGCGGCGTCTCGTTCCTCGTGAGCGATGCGATGTTCTCGTCCGACAGCATGCGGTCGTAGATGCGTAGCTCATCGATGTCACCGCCGCGATCATAGTTGTACGAGCTCTCGACGCCCGTCGGACCAATGATCCGTGAATGAGGCCCGAACTGATCGAGTGCGGCGTCGAACATGCCCGTCGCCGGTTTCTCGGCGGCGAGCTTGCCATTGACGTAGAAGCGTATGCCACTCGTCTCGTCCCATGCGAGCGCCAGGTGCACCCACTCGTTGCCTTTGGGAAAATTGGGCATGGTGTACGACACACGCGTGCGTCCCAGGTTCACGTCGGTCACAAAAGCGTCGAATCCGTGCCCATTGTAGTCAATGCGCAGCCACACCATATCCCAACTGGAGTGGTCGCCATACCCAACGCGAAACACAGGAAACTCGGTCGCATCGACCGGGTCTCGTGATCGCCAGTAGAAGGAGAGCGTTCCGCGCTGGGAGTAGATGTTCCCCGGAGCCCAATACGAAAGCAGCTGATCGTTCCCGCATTGCAGGTAAGAGCCCTTGGCCCCGCCGGGAAGTATTTTTACGTCTTTGAGGAAGTTCGGCTCTGGCTTGCCCCCGGCCGCGTAGTCTGCGCGGAAGCCATGATCGCCGGAGAGATAGAACAACAGCCCGGGTGCGGGCGCCGGCTCGTCAGCAGCAAGCAACGCTGCAGGTAAGAGCCACAGCGCAAGAAACATCGACAGGGAACGCATTGCTTTCCGCCCTTTCAGCGTGCCATCCAGCCGCCGTCCACCACCAGCACTTCACCCGTAATGTAGTCGCTTGCGGGCGATGCCAGAAATACAGCCGCGCCGGCGATGTCGTCCGGCTCTCCCCATCGCGCCGCCGGGATGCGCGCCAGTATTTGGCTGTTGCGCACCTCGTCCTCCCGCAGCGCCGTAGTATTTTCCGTGCGAAAGTAGCCTGGAGCAATGGCGTTCACCTGCACATTGCGCGCCGCCCACTCGTTGGCCAGCGCCTTGGTCAATTGCGCAACACCGCCCTTGGAAGCCGCGTACGCCGGCACACGAATGCCGCCTTGAAACGACAGCAGGGAAGCGATGTTAATGATCTTTCCCTGCTGCCGTTGCAGCATGTTGCGTCCGGCCAGTTGGCTCAACCGGAAAACACTGTTCAGATTCACCTGAACCACCGTCATCCACGCCTGCAGGTCGTGGTCTTCCGCCGGCTCGCGATAGATGGTGCCGGCATTGTTCACCAAAACATCTGGAGAACCCATGGCCGATGACACCGCTTCGTACAGTCGGTCGGCACCTTCCGGCTGGCTAAGGTCGGCGGCGAAACTACGTGAGTTACGGTCCAGGGCGCGAATCGCATCGCTGGTCTCGTCCGCGGGCCGCCGATTCCCGTGGCATGCCACCGATGCCCCGGCCTCCGCCAACGCAACGGCGATTGCAGCCCCAAGCCCGGTGGCAGATCCTGTGACCAACGCAAGCTTTCCGTCGAGACGAAACCTATCAAGAATTCCCATCGTTTACCGAGGAGTATTCTTTGGTGTTGCAAGCAGATTGTCAACGTCCATAGGAATGAGAATCGGTGACCGGTCCCGGCATGTGGGACAATATCTGCAAAGGCTATATGTCCGGACTTGTACAGATCGGTTCCCAGCCTGCCCAACCCGCCTCGGTGTGCGCATCACCCGTTCCCCGTTCCCACGCAGTGTTATGGCTTCAGACTGTCACCCTGGCGTGGATGCTCATCGAATGCGGGGCCTCGCTCTATGCAGCAGCCGCTGCGCACAGCCCCTCATTGCTGGCTTTCGGTTCCGACAGTTTGGTCGAGCTACTATCCGCCGCGGTCGTACTGCTGCAACATGCCTCACCCAAATCAATTTCTGAGCGAAGCGCAGCGCGCATTGCAGGAGCTCTGCTCTTCATTCTTGCCCTGGTAGTTGCATCCACGGCCTCACTCTCGTTAGTCTTTCACTGGCGTGCTGAGACGAGCTATCTAGGAATGATGATTACGATCGCCGCCCTCATAGCTATGCCGATCCTGGCTACCTTAAAGCGCAGGGAAGCGCGCCGTACCAACAATCTTGCACTGGCGGCCGACGCTGTTCAATCGGCCACCTGCGCTTATCTGGCCCTCATCACCTTGGCCGGCCTCGCTGTGAACGCACTGTTCCACATCCCATGGGTCGATTCTCTTGCTGCTCTGTTTGCCATACCGCTTCTTCTTAAAGAAGGAAGATCGGCATGGCAGGGACACGCTTGCAGTTGCTGCTGACCACAGTGCGAATCGAAACGTCCTGGCTGTTCCAAAAAGAGATTCTCCATCAAAAATAAATTTCCGGCCCTGCAAACCTGAGGTAAACTAGCTCAGTCTTACAGGAAAAAGCGCTATGTCAATCAACCCTCAAACCCGAAACTTCGCCCCACAAGTCCAGCCTACCGGCGTATCGGACTTTGTCAGCTTGAAGGAAGTAGGGCGCCCCTAGCGCACTTCGTTTGCGGATTTACGAAGGCCCTGGGGCGCAGCCTCAGGGCCTTTTCTCATTCCCTGGGGAACACCTTCCTTTGTTGAGCCCTGCGGCTCCAGTTTATCGTCGAGGTACAGATGCCTCGCGATCTACCAGTTGTCCTGGTGAGTGATCTATGCGTGTTTCCCGCAGTAGCCATAACGTGATGCGTGACGTATTGGCCTTCCTCCTCCGCCATTGGCGACGCGAGGCATGGCTGGTGACGGGGGTCGCGTGCTCCATGGTAGTAGCGACCATTGCCGACCTGTTCATGCCCGTCTTCGCCGGCCGCATGGTGGATGCGATTGCCATGCACTCTGGAGACCACCGGCAAGCATTGCACGCCGCATTATCGGCGTTGGCCACCATGCTCGTGTTGGGCGGCATCCTGGTTGCCGGCCGCCACCTATCGCTAATGGGCATCAGCCGGCTGACCATACGCTTGATGGCGCGCCTGGCCAGCGATGCCTTCTACCGTGTGCAGCGCTTCTCGACCGACTGGCACGCCAACAACTTCGCCGGCTCGATTGTCCGTCGCGTGACCCGCGGTATGTGGGCGGTGGATCTCATGGACGACACGCTGCTGCTGGCCTTGCTGCCTGCATCGCTGGTGCTGGTCGGCAGCGCGCTCTTACTGGGTGCCCACTGGCTCTCGATGGGTCTGATCGTGGCCACGGGTGCGACCCTCTATGTCGGCCTTTCCATCGCACTCTCGCTGAGCTTCGTGTCGCCTGCGGCGCGGCTTTCGAACGCACAAGACACGCTCGTTGGCGGCTCCCTGGCAGATGCCGTAACCTGCAACGCGGTGGTCAAGTCCTTCGGAGCGGAAGCGCGTGAAGATGCGCGCCTGGCACGGGTGCTCAACAAGTGGAGTCGCCGCACTTATCGCCACTGGACCAATGGCACCTGGAGCGGAACCACGCAGATGATCGTGTTACTCGGTCTAAGAGGCTCGGTGACGTTGTATGCGATCTGGCTGTGGTGGCAAGGCCGGGCTACGCCGGGCGGGGTCACGTTCGTGCTCACCAGCTACTTCATCGTTCACGGCTATCTGCGCGACGTAGGTCAGCATGTTGCGAACCTGCAGCGCAGCGTGAACGAAATGGAAGATCTGGTCGAAATGCACGTGCTGCCGCTGGGCGTGGCAGACCGGCCGGACGCCGAGCCGATCCACATCGACAAGGGAGAGGTCGTTTTCGATCGCATCACCTTCCGCTACGGTGCGCATCCGGATCCGCTCTTCGATGACTTCACCTTGCGCATCGAGGCGGGCGAACGCGTGGGCCTGGTCGGCCACTCGGGCTCCGGCAAGACGACCTTCGTCAAGCTGTTGCAGCGCCTCTACGACTTGAATGAAGGCCGTATCCTGATCGACGGGCAGGAGATCGCCCGGGCGGCGCAGGTATCGTTGCGTTCGCAGCTTGCCTTGGTCCCGCAAGAGCCGTTGCTCTTCCATCGTTCGTTGGCAGAAAACATTGCCTACGCGCGTCCGGAAGCAACCGCGGCGGAGATCGAGCGCGCGGCAGAACTGGCCAACGCGCACGACTTCATCATCCGCCAGCCAAAGGGCTACGCCACGCTGGTCGGTGAGCGAGGAGTCAAGCTCTCGGGCGGCGAACGCCAAAGGGTAGCCTTGGCCCGTGCCTTCCTGGCCGATGCGCCAATTTTGATTCTGGACGAGGCGACCTCCAGTCTCGACTCTGAATCGGAAGCGCTCATTCAGGAAGCGATGCAGCGCCTGATCGTAGGCCGCACCGCCATCGTGATCGCCCACCGCCTATCAACGGTGCGGATGCTTGACCGCATCCTCGTCTTCGAGCAAGGCCGTGTGGTCGAAGAGGGAACGCACGACGCCTTAGTCCGCCGCACGGAAGGCACCTACAAACGCCTCTTCGAACGCCAGGCCCTCGGCCTGTTTGTCGAAGACTCTGACCTGGACGAAGCAGAAGAGCTAAGCGCCTAAACCAGGGAGACTTCCTATGTTGTAACGAGACCAATTAAGTATAGGACGGGTGCCCCACGTTCGCCCCAGCGTACGTGGGCCGAAGAAGACGGGCGAAGCCCAACAACAACTCTGGACCCAACTCGCACCTTCGTGAACTCGCGAAGGGTGCCCCAGGTCTCGCTTTTGAGACCTGGGAGCCTGGCAACCGATGACAAGTGGAAGCACCACCATCCCCTTTGTCATCCCGAGCAGCCCACTCGCGGAGGCGAGTTGGGAAAGGAATGACCCGTCTTCTCTCCACTTGCAACCAAGGCTCTGGGTGCCCCATTCTACGCCCGCTTTTGGCGTAGAGTGGGCGGCCTACGACGTCTCCCCCACAGCCCTTTGTTCATTAGGAGCGAAGCCGACCTGTCCCGGCGTGCCGTGGAGGGATCTGCAGTTTCGCTCAACCCCAAACAAATATCTCAGGAGAGTGAACCCTACGGCTTCCGTCCGCCCGTCGGATCGTAAACAGCCACGCCCACCCGAGAATCCGCGCATCCGTAATAAAGAAACCACTTATCCCGGAAATACACCAACCCTTCCGCAAACGTAGTCCCCGCGGCATACTGCCCGCTCTGTTCCCACGATTTCTCAGGCTTGAAAAACGGCTTCTCCGTACGCGCCAAAAGCTTTCGAGGATCATCCGCCGAGAACAGCGCCTGCCCATCAGAGTAAGCGTTAGCAGCAATTCCGGGTGCCCCGCCCACCGCGGCATTCTTGCCGTTGTAGATAAGCACAATCCCGTGATCAGTAAGAAGCGAAGGCGGCCCAACCTCAGGGAACGCACTATCAAAGTGTCGCGGGCGATTATGCAGCAACACAATAGCCTTGCCCGAAGAATTCTCGACTGGTGTCCAGTGGATCAGGTCGGGCGATGTCGCCAGGCGCACCTGCACCTCTCCCCAATACATCCAATACTTCCCCTGGATTTTGGCGGCGATCAGGCGCCCACCCGTGAGCCGGGTAACGATACTGGCCGATTTGTAATCGAAGTGCTGATACTTTGCCCCCACCAGCGCAGGGCCATGCTTCGCCCAATGAATAAGATCAGTAGAGGTTGCGATTCCGATATCCGTAGCCTGGCGATTCCACTGGGTGTACGTCAGAACATAAGTACCATCTTCGCTCTCGACCAGGCGAGGATCCTCGACGCCGCCCGGCCATTCCCTGTCTTCCTGGGAATCAACCGCAGGATAGAAAACCGGAGTCGGCTCGGTAATGAAGTGCACCCCATCCTCGCTCGATGCAAGGCCCAGGCGAGACGTGTGCATGCCGATGACCATGGTCCCGGAGTCGTCTTCCGCGCGATAGAGCACATAAATCTTTCCTCCGCGCACAATCGCCGCAGGATTGAAAGTATGCAGTGCCTCCCAATGCACAGGTTTGCCAAGAATCGGATCGGTAAAGACAGCCTGCGGGTTCGGCTCGATGATAGGTGCATCGACGGGGCGCACAAAAGGCCCCAATGTCCAGCTCTGCGTTGACTGCGCAAGTAACGAACTCGTCGCCGAAAGAAAACCGAGGGCGAGTAAAACGTGATGAGAGAACTTGCGCACAGGCGTCCAACTTCCACAATCCCGACGGTTACTACGGTCGATGGAAACGACCCTCCAGAACACCCTTGGCCACAATGTGTCCATCCATCGCCTTCATCACATCCGCCTGGGTCGCGTCGGGCCCGAGGCTCAGCTTGGTGTCCAGCGCAAAAAGCTCGTAAGTGTAGTGATGATAGGGTCCAGGCGCTCGCGCGCCCATGCCCATGTACCCCACCTTTTGCCCACGGTTCAGCGCCTGGATCGACCCGTCAGGCAGCTGCGCCTGCGCCGGCACCCCTTCCGGCAGCTCGCGCGTCGTGCCTGGAATATTAAAGATCATCCAATGCAGCACCTCGTTGGTGGTCTTGTTCAGTGACGTATCCGGATCATGCAGAATGATCGCAAAACTAACCACCCCGTCCGGCACATTGGTCCACGTCAGTTTAGGGGAAACCGGAGCGCCGTTCTCCGCCGCCTGGGTGTACTTGTTAGGAATAATCCCCCCGTCGTCAAACGCCGGCGTCGTCAGCGTCAGTCCAGGTTTAGCCATCGGTGGAGGAGCAGCCGGAGTCTGCGCTACCGCCATGCTTGTCATCAGCGCTGCAATCACTACTAATGTTTTCATCATCGCTCCTTTACTTTCTGCCCCGATAAAAAACGTGCCAGACTTTGCCGTTCTGGCTATCGGTAATGAAGAGAGTGCCATCCGGGGCTTGCGCCACACCATCGGCTCGCGCCAGCGCATCGGTAGGGCTTACCAGCGGATCCTTGCCCGCAAATCCACCGGCAAATATCTCCGGCTTGCCCGACGGTTTGCCGCCGGCGAACGGCTGAAAGGTCACATTCGAAGGCGCCTGCGGCAGAGGGGCACGGTTCCAGGAACCATGGAAAGCAATGAACGCACCACCCTTATAATGAGCAGGGAGCTCGTTACCGGAGTAGAACATCACATCCACCGGGGCCCAGTGAGCCGGATAGCTCGCGACCGGCAACGCGAATGCGCTGCACCGTCCCACTATCTTGCCGTCGCCGCCGTATTCAGGGTTAAGCAGCAGCTTCTGTTTCGTGTAGTCGAAAAAGCAATAGGGCCAGCCGAAATTAAGCCCCTGGGTTGCGCGGTACATAGGCTCCGCAGGCCGCGTCGCATTCTCTTCCGCCGTAAACTTTTCCGGCCACAGAACATCCAACTGATCCCGGCTGTTCATCACGATATAGAGCGCCCCATCGTGCCACGTGATCGCCGGCTCCTGGCGCAGACCGGTTACAAATTTCTGCCCATCCGCCTCTTTCTGGTGCAGCTTGTTTTCATCAAATTTCCAAATGCCGCCATGCGTTTCCAGCAGCGGACACGGGTCCTGCCCCACGATCCCTTTCTGCCGGTCCTGCGACTGGCACGCATTTGAGGGAGACCCGATGTTGATATACAGCGACCCCTTGCCATCGAACGCGATTCCCTTATCGTGATGCTCGTGCTCCGTGGGCAGATCCTCGACGATAACCTCGGGCGGTCCCGTGGGCTTCAGTTGCCCCGGGGTCATCTTCCACCGTTCCACCGACTCCACCTTGGCCACATATAAATAGCCATTGCGCAGCGCAATCCCAGTGCTGCTTCCGTCGCCAAAGTATTCTTTGGTCTCAAAGCGCCCGTCGCCGTTATCATCACGCAGCGCGACCACTCCGCCGGTTTTGCCTTTGCCGCTTTGTAACGCGACGTATAGATCGCCGTTGGGTGCCACCACAGCATGGCGTGCCGTACCCAATCCGTCCGCCGCCACCAACGCACAAAATCCCTCGGGCAAGGTCAACCCCGCGTTGTCTGGATCGCAGGCATAGGGCGTAGCAGCGTGTAATGCCACACTCGTCATGCAACACACCGCTGTCACCAACAATCCAATGAGCGAGCGCTTTGATCTCATTCCCTCTCTCCGGGCTGGTGTTTTACAACTATAGCGATCGGATCTGCCGTACGATTAAGTAGTGTAATCTTTTTGAGGAGTCGACACGGTGCTAGCGAAAAACAACGTCCTACTTTGCTTCGCCCTCATGCTAAGCGGATTCTCCTACCAGGCTCTTCACGCCCAGGCAGATGCAGCACCAGCAGCGGATGGCCTCTACACCGCCGATCAAGCCCATCGCGGCGAGACGGCCTATAAGGCGCAATGCACCTCGTGCCACGGCGACGCGCTCGATGGCGTGGGTCCCTATCCGCCGCTCAGCGGGGACGAGTTCCTCTCTAAATATGAGGGTCAGCCTGCGCTCAACCTCTACAACATGATTCAGAAATTGATGCCGGCAACCGCCCCAGGCACGCTCACTCGCCCGCAAGCCGCCGATCTACTGGCGTATATCCTCAGCTTCAACAAATTTCCCGCCGGGAAAACGGAGTTCCCGAACGACGAGGATACCCTCAAAAAACTCGTGCTTCCCAAGCCTGCGCCCAAGTCTTAGTGGCCCAAAGCCTGAGCAATCGCACGCTCCGCCAACGGCGCCATCACCGAATATCCTTTTGCTGTCGGATGAACCCCATCCGAGGATAGGCCCGGGAGCATGGCGCCGTTCGCGTCCGCCATGGAGCTGTAGTAGTCCAGATAGACGCATCCATTCCTGGAGCAGAAATCCTGCAGCCACTTGTTGAGCTCACGGATCCGCTCCACTGGCTGGATGCCCGGCTTCCATGGGTAAGCAAATGCCGGCGTAATCGACGCAAACACCACCTTGATGCCGTTTTGCTTTGCGATCTCTGCCATCGACGTGTAGTTATCTTCGATCATTTGCTGGGTAGAGGGGCCGGTGTTTCCCGCGATGTCGTTCGTGCCCGCCAGGATAACCACCGCTGCGGGTTGGAGGTGGACCACATCCTGCTGGAAGCGCACCAGCATCTGCGGCGTCGTTTGCCCGCTGATGCCCCGGTTCACGTACCCCTTGCCGGGAAAAAACACTCCCGTTGTTTCCGAACGCCCCCACGCGTCCGTGATGGAATCTCCGAAGAAAACCACTCGCTGTACATCCGGCGCGGCCGGGGGCAGGGCCTCATTTTCCGCCCGGTAACGAGCCAGATCTGGCCAGTCCTGCGAGCCCGTCTTCTGCGCCCACAGGTATCCCACGCAAAGCAACGCGCCGCAAACCCACAAACCTCTTTTCACATTCATAGTTACAGGTGATACCAGTGGTCACCGTCAAACACAAGGTCAAGCCGCACCCTCAATTCGAAACGATTGAGTAACGAACCACCAACCCCTCGACATAAGTTACATCCACCCGCCGATCGCCGGAGGAATATTCAACGATCTGTGTCTTCAACCCGTCGCCCGAAACCGACTCCGATAACTGCTTTCCCTGTCCAAACAAATTCGTGACTTCATCCACCTTCATGCCCCGCTTCAAGTGAGCCGTTGCCGGAATCGCACCATCGCCGGCATTGTTTTCGATCGGCGAGGGAGGAGGTCCCGCCTGCTGAGGACCATCGAAACTCACATAATCCGCGAGCAGCTTCTTCACCGCCTCGGGATTCTTTTGGTCCGGCGGTATAGATCCTGACCACCGCAAGTTGAATCGCGAGCCACCCCGCAACCGATCGTCCGCCACCTTTTGCGCCTTGATCTGACTGGCGATCTGCGCAGCCGCCCGGTTGTCCGCCTCCTGACGTTCTCGACGCGACCGTTCGCGATCAAGGTCACGCTGCAGTTGGCGCCTCCGGTCATCATCGGTGGTATTGGAAATATCTCTTTCCAGCTGTTTCTCGTAATCGCTCTTGTCGATCGTCTTAGGGGTGACGGTCGTGCTGCTGTCATCGAAGAACGTACCAAAACCGCCTCCATCCAGCTGCAACTCGACCCGGTCATTCTTCACCACGAACCCCGTGATGCGGGCAGTATCGCCTTTACGGATCGCGACCCCATTGCTCTTCAGCCGATTGGAATACTCTTTCCAGTTCATGGGATTGTCTTTGTTAAAGCGCAGATCGACGCCCTGCTGCGTGCCCGGCATGTCGATCTTAAGCACCACTTCCTTGCCCGTGAAATAACTCGATAACGCGTCTGCGCTTTGTGCGCTCAGTGGCAGGACGCAAAGCATCAAGGCAAGAAGAACAAAGCGCGTAGCGGCTCGAAACACGTCTGGCTTCTCCTGGGGGACGGCATGATGATAAGCGAGCCGCACTCTCCGCTCAATAAATTAGTGCGCCAGCCGATAGACTTCTGACCCCGCAAGCAGAAAGGCGCCAGTACCGAAAACGTAGCTCGACGCCGCACTGTAATCCCCAGGAGCAGCGCCCACCGGCTGGATGCACCCCAGGCGACCATCCTCGTAGATGTGAGATAGCAGCCCCTTCCACGCTTTCTGCACCACGGGCTGGTATTTCGCGCGCTCCAGAATGCCCGAGTTGATCCCGTAAGCAAAGCCAAACGTAAAAAAAGCAGACCCGGAATTCTCCGGCAGCTGATAGGCCCCTGCATCCAGCAGGCCAGGGCGCCAAAGCCCGTCCGCACCCTGCAGCGCAGCCAGCTCCTCCGCCATCTCCTTGAACTGGGCCACATATTTCGCACGCGAAGGATAATCTTGCGGCATTTCCGCCAGTACGCGGGCCAGGCCGGCGAAAACCCATCCATTGCCCCGTGACCAGAAGATGCTTTTGCCGTTTGCTTCGTGCTTGTCGAGAAACGACTTATCGCGAAAGAAGAGGTGGTTCGAAGGGCTGTACAACAAATCAGATGTGATCCACCATTGGTGGTCCATGAAGTCCAGGTATTTACGGTCCCCGCTTGCCCGGCTAAGTTTCGTGAACACCGGCGGAGCCATAAACAGCGCATCGCACCACCACCACAGAGGCTTTTCCGGACTGTCCGGTAATGCCATCACCGCGTCCTCGCGCTGCCGGATAGGCGTCATCATCTTCGG
>Ga0302325_10016754_pt1 | contig 15512 bp, 14 predicted proteins | sample Palsa_T0_2_FD_201948 | JGI IMG/M metagenome (GOLD analysis project Ga0302325, IMG submission 201948) | Peat permafrost microbial communities from Stordalen Mire near Abisko, Sweden - Palsa_T0_2 | ecosystem: Environmental > Terrestrial > Soil > Palsa > Peat permafrost | place: Sweden: Abisko...
GAGCGCTTCGAGCATCGCCCGGGCGGACTTCGAGTACGCCTTCGAGGCAACGTCCGTGCGCGACCAGGTCGCAGATCCACTCCGAGTCCTTGACGTCGGTCTTTCGGCCGGGGACGTTCCGTAGGTGGCGAGCTCTCGTGCGGCGGCGATCGCGATCATCGTGCGGCGCTTCCCGCGGGCTTCGAGGCGCGTCCAGGTGTGGTGCAGGCGCTTCTGCGCGTTCCAGGAGACCGCGATCGCTGCTTGGGGTTGATCTTGACCTGAGCCGTCCAGGTCCCGCAACGCTTCCTCTTCATCGCCCGGCACCCGGACCGCGTGCAGCTTTCCCGCGAACAGCAACCGCACGATCAGCTCGGCGTCCCGCCGGTCGGTCTTCACCCGGTCCCCCGACGCGCGCGGGATCTTCGACGGTGCCGCCACGACACACTCGACCCCACGCTTGGCGAGCTCGCGAGCGAGCCCGTACCCCGTCGGGCCGGCCTCATACGCGACCCGCACCGGCCGCGGCAACCCGGCGCAGAACCCCGCCGTCTTGCCGATATCCGCGGTCATCGCGAAAAACCTCAGCTCGCCCGTCTCAGCATCCAGCACCGCCGCGACGATCTTCGTCGCGTGCACGTCCAAACCAACGAGGGATCTAGCCTTCGCCACGGCTGGTCCCGCCGCGCAACCCCACCCGCCGGGCAACGCCACGCGCTCAGCGCCAGCGCTCGAGCAGGTCCTCCGGAGGCACTTCGCGCACGATCTTCGCGGGCGCGCCGATCACGACCGTGCGGGCGGGAACGTCGCGGGTGACGACGGCGCCGGCCGCCACGAATGCCTCCTCGCCGACCTCGACGCCGGGTACGAGGACGGCTCCGCCACCGATCCGGCAGGCGCGACGGAGGTGGGGCCCGCGCAGCGGCTCGCCGCGGGCGTGGCGCCCCATCGTGTCGTCGTTTGTCGTGATGACACCGGGTCCGAGGAACGCGTCGTCCTCGATCACGGTCAGCGCGGTCACGTACACGTTGGTTTGAATGCTGACCCGAGCACCGACTTGGACACCGAATTCGATCGCTGAGCCCCTGCCCACCACGCTGCGCTCGCCGATCGACGTTCGCTCACGAATCTGCGTCTGGTCTCCGATGATCGCGCCGGGTCCGATGACCGAGCCGGCGTAGAGGACCGCGCCGGTGCAGATCGTCGCGCCGGGACCGACCACAAGCGGGCCTGGAGGATCGCCCTCAGCCGCGGAGCCGGGCCGCAGCCGGGGGCGCTTCCCGAGCACTGCACCATCCTCGACGATGCAGTCAGGGCCGACATCGGTGTCTTCATGGAGCACCACGTGCGCCCCGATCCAGGTGCGGGCGCCGACACTCGTCCCCGGGTGGACGACCGAGCCCGATCCGATGGTCGCGCTGGCGTCGACGCTCGCTCCGGGGGCCACGATCGCGCCCGTCGCGATCACGCGCCCGCGATCAGGCGTGAGCACCGGCCTCGGAAGGAATGGTCACGGAGTCAAGTGAGCTCTGGAGGTCCGCCAGAACCCTGACCACACGCAGTCCACTGATGCCGTCGGATCGCGGGCGACGGCCCGTGCGGACGCAGTCAACGAAGTGCTCGCACTCGACGCGGAGCGGTTCGACGTTGGGAATCGGCGGGCAAAAGCTGCCCCCGGTGCGGGTGATGTACTCGCCGTAGTTGCCGGCGGCCTCGTCGAAGCCCTTGTCATACACGGTCAGCTTGCCCTCGATCGCCATGTCGTCGAAGGTCGCCATGCGACCGGAGCCGACGACGGTGAAGCGGCGCTCCTTGTGCGGGTCGAGCCAGCTGAGGTGTAGATGAGCCGACAGGCCGGAGGGGAATCGCAGGAAGCAGAAGACCACGTCCTGGATGCCGGGGCGAACGTATGACTCGCCGTGCGCGCTCACCTCCGACGGTTCCTCGCCCGCGAGGTGCAGAAGGACGGACACGTCGTGCGCCCCGAGGCTCCAGAGTGCGTTCTCGTCGGCTCGGAGCTTGCCGAGGTTGAGGCGATTCCCGTAGATGTAATAGATCCGCTCGCCGAGATCGCCGGAGTCAGCCAGCTCCTTCAGCTTCCGGATCCCCGGGTGGTACTCGAGCAGGTGCCCGACCATCAGGACGCGGCCGCTGGCCTCCGCGGCGGCGACGGCGCGCTCGGCATCGGCGACGGACTGGGCGAGTGGCTTCTCGACGAAGCAGTGCTTGCCCGACTCGAGCACCCGAACCGCGAGGTCGCCGTGACTCGGTACCGGCGTCGCCAGGGCCACCGCATCGAGTGCAGGATCGGCGAGCAGGTCGTCGAAGCTGCCGGTGAAGCTCGCTCCCGGGAATTTCGGCGCCTCGCGGGCGCGTGCCGCCTCGGACGGATCGCAGCACCACGTCAGCTCGCACCCGGGCAGGGCGGCGAAGTTGCGGGCGAGGTTTGGACCCCAGTACCCGAGACCGGCGACCCCGATCCGAAGCGATGGCTGCTTCATCCGAGATGCAGTGTAAGAGCAGCGACGGCGTGCTCGGCCGCGTGGCCGTCGCCGTACAGCGGCGGACGCTCCGCCGGCGGCCGCCGATCGAGCCCCGCCAGCATCGCGTCCCGATCGAGGTCGACCAGCACGTTCCAGCCTTGCTGCACCGTCTCGGTCCACTCCGTGCCGGGCCGCAGGGTGATGCACGGGGTGCCCGCGAGGTAAGCCTCCTTCTGCACCCCGCCAGAATCGGTCAGCACCGCCCGAGCGTGGCAGAGCAGCGCGGTGAACTCCAGGTAGCCCAACGGGGGAGCGAGCCGGATCCGCTCGGCGTGCTCGAGCCGCTCGAACAGCCCGGCAGCGCGAAGCCGCTCGCCGGTACGCGGATGAAGCGGTAGGACGACCGGCGCCGGGACCGCGAGCAGGAGCTCGACGAGCTGCGTGAGCCGTGCCGGATCGTCGACATTACCGGCACGGTGCGCCGTCGCGAGGACGAACTCGCCCGCGCGGACGCCGTAGGAGCCGAGCACGTCGGTGCGCGCCCGGGCGCGTGGCTGCAACATCAGTGCGACGTCGACCATCACGTCGCCGATCACCTCGACGGCGCCGGCCACACCTTCCCGCACGAGGTTCGCGGCCGCGGTCTCCGAGGAGCAGAGGAGCAACGAGCTCGCGTGATCGGTGAGGACGCGGTTGAGCTCTTCTGGCATCGCCCGGTCGAACGAGCGCATGCCTGCCTCGACATGCGCGACCGGCACTTGCGCCTGGGCGGCCGCGAGAGCGGCCGCGAGCGTGGAGTTGGTGTCCCCGTAGACGAGCACGGCGTCGGGCCTCACCTCGGCGATCACGGTCTCGAGCGCGGTCAGCATTCGCGCGGTCTGGGAGGTGTTCGAGCCGAGCGCTATCCCCAGCACGCGGTCGGGCGCGGGCAGCGCGAGCTCGGTGAAGAACACCGCGGAAAGGTCGTCATCGAAGTGCTGGCCGGTGTGGACCAGCACCTCCTCGTGCAGCGCCCGTAGCGGACCCGACACCGCTGCGGCCTTCACGAACTGGGGGCGATTGCCGATCGCCGTCAGGACCTTCATCGATCCGGCGATCTCAAGCCGTGCCGAGCAGCGACTCGATCCGGGCGCGCAGCAAACCCGCAACGGCCAGCGTCCTCGGTGCGGCGGCAGCGAAGACCTTTTCGTCGATCGCCGCGATCGGCTGGACCTCGCGCGTTGTCGAAGCGAGGAACGCCTCATCCGCCGCGTCCAGATCGGCGAGTGTGCAGACCCGTTCTGACGCGCCTGTCACCTCGATCACGTGCGACCGGGTAATCGATGCAAGGATGTGATCCTCGAGCGGAGGCGTCAGTATCTCCTCGCCCTGTACCCAGAAGATCGAGCTCGTCGGCGCCTCGAGGACGCGCCCGTGCGGGGTAACGAGCAAAGCCTCATCGAAGCCGCGCTCGCGGGCGAGCCTGCTCGCGAGCATGTTCGATGCGTATGACAGCGACTTGACGCCGTCGAGGATCCGAGTCGGTGCGTAGGTGATCGAGGCGAGCCGGACCCGCTCCGGCGTCGGGGCGAGTCGCTCTGTCAGCAGCAGTCGACGGCCGCCGCGGGTGAGCACCACCCGGACGGTGTCGTGGTCGGGTCCGGTGCCGGCCTGTGCGAGCAGGCGGTAGATGTCGGCTCGAACCGCCTCCACGTCGAGCGCCAAGCGCAGGTTCGCTGTCGAGCGCTCGAGTCGCTGCAGATGCTCCTCGAGGGCGAACGGCCGACCGTCGTACACCCTGATGACCTCGAATGCGCCGTCACCGCGCAGCAGCCCCTCGTCGGTCGCGGGGATCGTGGCCTCGGCGGCAGGCATGATCTCGCCATCGAGCGAGGCGAGCGAGGTATCGCCGGTCGGTGACACATCTGCAGCGTACGCGACGTGCCCGACCCGGCGCGGCGCGACGAGCCCCCACGATCTCGGGCGACTCGTTCGTCAAGCGAGCGCTGCAGCGCGTCCTGAGAGCAGCGGGAACGAGCGGTCCGCCCGCGACGGCAGGACGTAGTTGGCGCGCTTGCGGACCGAGATGAACTCGTTGATCCCATTGTTGACGGTGGCGGTGATCGCGCGGTTCTCGAGGTGGGCGCCGGACGCGTTCATCGCGTTGCGGGTGAGCACGAAGTCGTTGATCGACGGCTGAACAGAAACGAAGTGCAGTCCCGCGTAGCCGCCGTCGACGGTGTTGAAGTCACGTCGGATGATCAGCGGCTTGCCGTGCCGACGGGCTAGGGCCGAGGTCTGGGAGTGACCGATCACGCCGTAGCGCTTGATCGCCTGGTTGATCAGGTTCGGTTCGCTCTCGGCATCGGTCGTGAAGTGCTTGACCTGCTCAGGGGTTGTCTCGGGGGAGTACATCCGCGCGACGCGCTCTTTCTCGTCGAGCATCCCGTACCAGCCGTCGAGCTGCAGGCGCATGTAGCTCACCTGCATCGTCGTACCTCCGGCGAACGGACCGTCCGCGATCGTCACATAGTCCTCTGTGGCCTGGTTCTTGCGCAGACCGGACTTGAAGCCCATGAACAGGGGCGACTGCCGCGGGACCGGGTGGCCCGGTGGTATGCCGCGCACGTGCTGATGCGCCGCCGGCAGCCCCGTGCCGACGAATCCGGTTCGCGTTTCGCGCCAGCTGAGCGCCGCCGTGACCGCGAGGGTTCCTTCCGCGCCGGGCAGTGCCGCGCCGTGCACGAGCGCCGCCTCGACGGCCGCAAGACGCTCCTCCTCGTCACAGGCGAAATGCAGGCAGAGGTGATAGTCGTCGATCGACGGAGACTCGAAGCTCGACAGCGCCATCGCGTTCGGAATCGGCGAGCTGATGCCGAGCACCCGCTCGAAGTACGCCGGAGCCCAGCCGGCGGTGAACAGCAGCCCGCCGGGTCCCCAGCTGAAGCGGCGCTCGAGCGTCCGCAGTGCTGCCTCCAGCAACACCGCGTACGCCGGGGTCGGGCTGCCCTTCACGTCGAAGAACAGCAGCCGGTCAAAGCGCGGCGAGATCGGGTCGCCGACGTCATCGACGGCCAGCGTCGCCACCCAGGCGTGCTGGCGTGTCGGCAGGCCTGCCGGCTCGGTACCGAGCGGCACCAGCGGCACGACGTTACTTGCGAGCGCGCGATCGGCGCCCGCTCCGGCCGCCACGCCGCCCGCGGCAAGCGCCGACGCACCGACCAGGAAACCCCGGCGGCTCAGCGATCGCCCCACGCTGTCACCCTCTGCCTTCATGTCATAACCCCGGCATCACGCTACCAGTGGCGCCCCCCGGGATCAACCTCGAGCCACGGCCGTATCCTCTCCCGCTCGAAGCCGATCTGAGGAGACTCGCTGAAACGCTTCCGCACCCCACTCGCCCTCGCAACCGCCCTCGCGTTCACCGGCGTGCCGATCACCGCCGCCACCACCCCCGTTGCACAAGCGCCCACGGTCAGGCTCGAGGGGACGGGCCTCGGCAAGCTTTTGGTCGACCGGTCTGGCTTCACGCTGTACCTGTTCACCCGAGACCGACGCAAGCAGGACAGCTGCGCCCGCATGTCCGGATGCCTGAGCGTCTGGCCGGCGCTGACGACTCTTGACAAGCGTGTCGTGGGCGAGAACGTGAGGTCCTCGCTACTCGGCACGATCAAGCTCCACGGCGACGTCAGACAGGTCACGTACGCGGGTCACCCGCTGTACACCTACGCGGACGATTTCGGGCCGAGGTCAACGCTGTACGTGGGCAGCTACGAATACGGCGGCTCCTGGTACGCCGTGAACGTGTCCGGCAACGAGGTCGGCGGCCGGACCTTCGCCGCGCGGACCGTCCCTTAGGGGAGCTCCAGCCTCGTCCACACCTCGGCCAGGCGCACGATCGTCGCCGCGGCCGCCGCCATGTCCTGCAACGACGACCACTCGCGAACGGAGTGGTAGTCGTGGCCGCCGGTGAAGATGTTCGGTGTCGGCAGCCCGCGCTGGGATAGCTTCGACCCGTCGGTGCCGCCTCTGATCGCCGTCCTGATCGGTTCGATGCCTTCTGCGCGGATCGCGGCATCCGCGGCGGCGGTCACGTAGGGAACCGGCTCGATGAAGCTGCGCATGTTCGGGTACTGCCGCGTGACGTCGATCCTCAGCTTCGCTCGCGGCTCGGCGGCGACCACCTCCTCCGCGGTCCGGCGCAGAAATGCGAGGTGACGCTCGAGCTCGCCCTCGTCGAAGTCGCGGACGATCGTGCTGATCGTGGCCTGCGCGGCCGTCCCGGTGAACTCGTAGGGATGGATGAAACCCTCGCGCCCCGACGTTGTCTCGGGCGCGAGCCGATCAGACGGCAGCGCGTCGACGATCCGGGCAGCCAGCTTCAGCGCGCTCACCAGCTTGCCGGTCGCCTGTCCCGGGTGGACGTCGACGCCTTCGATCGTAAGGATCGCCTGGGCGGCCGTGAACGTCTCGTCCTGGAGCTCGCCCAGCTCGGAGCCGTCGATCGTGTACGCGCAAAGGGCGCCGAAGCGCTCGATGTCGAACAGGGTCGCCCCCTCGCCGATCTCCTCGTCGACCGTGAAGGCGACGCGCAGGGTCGGTCGTGGCAGCTCAGGATGGGCGGCGAGGTAGGTCACGGCCGTCGTGATCGCCGCCACGCCCACCTTGTCGTCGGCGCCGAGCAGCGTGTCGCCGCCGGCGGTCACGATGTCGTGTCCGGCCTTCGTCGCCAGCTCCGGCATGCTGGCGGGGTCGAGCCGCGTCCCGCGCCGAGGCAGCTCGATGATGCCCCCGTCGTAGGCCCGATGGACGATCGGCTCGACACCCGCGCCGGGGGCATCGGGACTGGTGTCGAGGTGGGCGATCAAGCCGATGACGCGGGCTTCGGCCGCGGCCGGCCCCGTCGCCGGCAGCGTCGCCATCACGTACCCGTTGTCGTCGATCGCCGCATCGAGCAGGCCCGCGTCGCGAAGCTCGCCGGCTACCACGCGGCCGAGCTCGAGCTGTCCAGGTGAGCTCGGGCACTGCGTACGGTTGCGCCGGGCCTGGGTGTCGATCCGGACGTAGCGGAGGAAACGTTCGAGCAGATCCTCCGCGAGGGCCTCCGCGAGGGGGGAGGTGAAGTTCGCGACGGGCATCACGGGCCGGCTGGGCGCCCGGCGACGCCGGAACCGTCGGCACACCAGGCAAGCACGGGACCCTCGACACTCACCGCGACCGAGCTCCCGACCTGGTAGGACACGTGACCCGAGATGCGGGCGAGGATCACGCCCGGACCGTCCTCGCCGTCTGGCTTGACCCTGAGGACGCAGTCGTGTCCGTGGTACTCGCGCTCGAGGATCCTTCCTGCGATCGCGCACGACGGACCGCCGACAGGGCATAGCTTGACCTGCTCTGGGCGAATCAGCACGACGGCGTCGGCCGCGGTCCGCTGCACCCCGGCGCCGCAGTGGCAGGCCAGGTCGCCGAAGGCGGTCCTGACGGATCCGTCGAGGAAGACGCCTGGGACGAGGTTGGCTTCGCCGACGAAACCGGCAACCTCGGTATCGGCCGGCGTGTCGTATAGGCACTGCGGCGTGTCGCACTGGCAGACCCGGCCGCAGCGGATCACGGCGACGCGGTCGGCGAGCGACAGGGCCTCATCCTGATCGTGCGTGACCAAGACCGCGGTCGCGCCGGCGGCACGCAGCAGCCTTCTGACGTCGGCGCGCACGTCCGCCCGTAGCGACGGATCGAGCGAGGAGAACGGCTCGTCGAGGAGGACCAGGTCGGGCCGGGTCGCGAGCGCGCGAGCGAGCGCGACCCGCTGCTGCTGGCCGCCGGAGAGCTGATGAGGGTAGCGCCCGCCGAGGCCGTCCATCCCGATCAGCGCGATCAGCTCATCCACCCGGCCGCCGTCTCGCGCGCCCCGCGGTAGTCCGAAGCCGATGTTCTTGCGGACGGTCAGATGCGGAAACAGGCTGCCCTCCTGGGGCACGTAGCCGATCCGCCGCCGCTCAGAGGGAACGTGGATCGACCCCGCCGCGTCGACGACTGTTCCGCCGAGGCTGATCTTGCCCCGGTCACTGCGCTCGAAGCCGGCGATCAGCCGCAGCAACGTGGTCTTGCCGCTGCCCGACGGTCCGAGGATCGCGGTCAGCGAGCCCGTCTGAACGGTCAGCCCGACGCCCGTCAGAACGGCGTTGGTCCCAAATGCCTTATGCAGGTCGGTGATGACCAGCTCGGTCATGACGCCGCCGCCCGTGATGGCAGCCGGTCGAACCAGCGGCCGAGGATGTAGCTCGGAAGCGCGGCGATCAGGATCATCAGGCCTGCGTAGGGCGCTGCCTGGCCGTAGGAGATGTTGCTCTGGAATGCCCAGAACTGGGTGGCGAGCGTCTGTGCGCCGGTTGGGATCAGCACCAGCGTCGCCGTCAGCTCCGTCACCGCCTCGAGGAAGACGAGGCAGAACGCCGCCGCGAGCCCCGGAGCCACGAGCGGCAGCGTCAGGCGCCAGAGCACCTCGAGCCGGGAGCGTCCGAGTGATCGGCCCACCTCCTCGATCCCCGCGGGCGCCTGCGCCACCGAGGCCCGGACCGCGACCAGCGCAAGCGGGAAGAACATGATCGCGTACGCGGCGATCAGCATCGCACTGCTCTGGTAGAGAAAGCCGGCGGCGTAGCGCTCGGAGAAGTAGGTCAGGGCCAGGGCGATTACGAGCCCCGGCATCGCGAGCACGAGGTAGGTGCTGCGCTCGACCAGCACCGTCTTCCTGCCCGGATGGCGGACGGAGAGGATCGCGACAGGCAGGGCGGCGAGCGTCGCGAGCAGGCCGGCGGCAGCCCCGTAGAAGACCGTGTGTCCCGCGGCCGCAAAGATCGAGACCGAGGGCAGCGTCGAAGTGCCACCGTGCAACATCCAGTAGACGATCGCCCCGACCGGCACGCCGAGCGCAAGCCCGACGAGCGCAAAGAAGCCCGCGAGCACCGGCATCCTCGCCCGGCCCAACCGGTGCGGGCGGGGAACGCGAGCCGCCAGCCCTCCCGCGCGCGACTGCCGCCCGCGTCCGCGTGAGAGGCCCTCACCGGTGAGCACGAACACGCTGAGGACGACCAGCACGAGCGAGAGAGCGCATGCGGCAGGAGCATCGAACCCGCTCAGGAACTCGGTGTAGATCTCGGTCGTGAAGGTGCGGAAGCCGAGGATCTCGAACGCCCCGTACTCGGCGAGCATGACCAGCGCGACGAGCACGCAGCCACCGAGCACGGCCACACGGACCTGCGCCAGCGTCACTCGGCAGAAGGTCCTCACGCGCCCCAGGCCGAGGCTCCGGGCCACCTCTTCCTGGGCGGGATCTGCGTTTCGCAGGCAGGCGGCGACCGGCAGGTACACGAGCGGATACACGGCCAGGGTCATTACCAGCGCTGCACCGGAGAAACCCCCGAGTGACGGAATGATCGACTTCCAGCCGAAGCTCGTGACGAAATCCGGGATCCCGACGGGCACGACCACGAGCACGGCCCAGATCCGGCGACCGGGAAGGTCGGTCCGCTCGACGAACCACGCGGCGAGAGTTCCGATCACCGCGCACAGCGCGGTGACCACCACCGTCAGGCTCACCGTGTTCCAGAGCAGTGTCGCGGTGAGCGAACGGAACAGGAGCGGATGCAGCGTGGACCATCCATCCTGCCCCGCCTCGAGGATCAGGAACGCAAGCGGCAGCAGGAGCAGCAGCGCCACCAGCGCCGCGAGCCCGAGCAGGAACCGCGGTGTCCTTCGCCGTCGCGCGCTCGCGGCCGGCGCACCCTCGGGCGCGATCAGCGGCGCCTCGGGCTCGAGCTCACGAACGCTCGTCGCGCTCACAGCAGCTGCGCCTTCTGTAGCAACGAGATCGCGGTCGCGCCGTCACCGAGCGCGGCGATCCCGATCGAATTCGGGCGCAGCTCGCCGAACGGCGTCTCCGGCTGGGCGGTGCTCACTCCGGAGGCGATCGGGTATTCGAAGCTGTCGCTGTGGGCGATGATCTGCTGCCCCTCGGCGCTCACCATGAAGGCGAGCAGCTTCTGGGCATCGGCCTTGTGCTTGCTTGACTTCAGGACCGCCGCGCCGGAGACGTCGATCACGTACCCGGGGTCGCGGGGGGCGAAGTAGGCGATCGCCGAGTGCATGCCAGAGGCGCCGACCTGCGCCCGCTGCCGATACCAGTAGTACTGGTTGATGACGCCGATCGCGGCTTGGCCGAGGTTGACCTCGTTCGTGATCGTCTCGTTGTCGGGATAGATGTGGCCGGCCGCGTTGGCTTTGAGCGCGTCGAGCCATCGCAGCGCGGCGGCGTCACCATAGGTGCGCGCGACCGAGGTCACGATCGGCTGGAAGTCCGTCTCCCCGGCGGCGAAGGCCAGCTTTCCCTTCCACTTCGGGTCGGCCAGCTGCATCACCGAGGTCGGTAGCTGGCCGGGCTTGAGCAGCCGCGTGTTATAGATCAGCACGCTGACGCGGGCGGAGACTCCCACCCAGTCGCCCTGGGGTGAGTTGTAACGGCTCGGCGTGTGCGCGAGCGTCGACGGCGCCACGGAAGCAAGTAGGCCGTTCTGTTGCAGGTACTCGAGCGCCGGCGAGTTCTCGGTGTAGATCACGTCGGCCGGGGAGTTGGAGCCCTCAGCCTTGATCTGGGATGCGAATACGTCCTCGTCGTCGTTGCGAACGCAGACGTTGACCTTCGTGATCTTCTCGAAACGCGCCACGAGCCTGTCGGTCGTCTGCTCGTGCTGGCCGTTGTAGAGCGTCAGCGAGCACGTGCCACCGCACCCGGCCAGCACGCAGCTCAGCAGTCCGAGCGCTAGAAAACGGCAGCGGAACCTCGACCCCGCCGCCCAGACTCGAACCCTCTGCTGCGCGATCACACGCGCACGCTACCACGAGTTAGGGTTCCCTAATGCCGATGGTCGCACGCGGTCATCCCGGCGGTCCACGGGCGACTGTGGCACGGGCCTCGGGTCTCAGGTCGAATCGGTGCCGGCCGATTCGACTGCGAGCTTCCCGAGCGCGCCCCCACGCGCCCGGGCCGCGGCCCGCAATTCCTCACCGGACACACTCAGCAGCGAGCACGTTTCCTCGGCGAGCACCGTCGCCGATCGCGGCACCCTGTGCAGCACGGCGATCTCGCCGAAGCCGTCCCCGGGCAGCAGCACGCGCCGCCGCTCGGTCCCGACCAGAACCGCGGCACGCCCACTCAACAGCACGAAATAGCGGTCATCGCGATGACCTTCGACGACGATCGCGACCCCCGCTTCGGCCTCGCACACGAGCGCGCCGCGGGCGAGCCCTTCGAGCTGCCGGCGTCCGAGTCCGTGGAGCAGGGTGGTGCGGCCGAGGACCTCGGCATGATCGGCCGCTCCGAGGTCGCTCGACTCGATCCCATCGCCGAGCTGCGCGTCGGGCCCCGCAATCGCCGCGAGGAACGCGGCTCGCTCGAGCGACAGAAGGCTCACGTCGGTCCGAGCGCGAACGGTCGCGGCGCGCGGCACATCACGCATCAGGGCGAGCTCACCGAACCCGTCGCCGCGCGCGAGCTCATTGACAAGGAAGCCATCGACCAGCACTTCGAGCTCACCCTGCTCGATCAGGTACCAGCGCGAATCATCGCGTTCACCCTGTGTGACCACCACGCCTCCGGCGGGCGCCGAGACCGGCTCGAGCTGGGCAACCACCGACTCGAGCGCGTCGACCCGCAGCGGCCTGAAGAACACCACGTTGGCCACAAGCTCGAGGATCTCGACCCGTCCGGTGGCGCGAGCGTCGATCCGCGCGAACGAGCGCCCGCCGGCGGCGAGGACCGCGATCACCACCAGGCCCACGGCGATCACGGCCTCACGGACCCCCATCATCGCGACGAGCAGCGGCGCCACGAGACTGCCACCACCCTCGAAGAGCAGCTTCCCGCTCTCCATGAACCCCGTGACCGCGGCGATCGATGCAGCCGGAACTACACGGTTCAGGAGCGCCTGCCCGGCCGCATCTGAGATCGCCATGCCGATGCCCCAGCCGACCATCAGCGCGATCGCCGGAACCCCGGCCGCGATCGCACCGACCGCCGCGATCGCGGCGCCACAGGTGAGCAGCCCGGCGGCCAGCCATGGCGCGAGCCGGCGACGGCCGACGAGCAGGGTAGTGAGCGGGATCCCCGCGAGCGCACCGGCCGCGGCGGCCGCCATCAGGACACCGAAGCCCGCCTTGCCCAGCCCGAGCAGCCGCAAAGCCGCGACCACACCGAGCGACATCCAGAGGCCGCGGATGAGCGAGCGCAGACCCGCGTAGGCCACGATCTGCTTCGCCTCGCGATCGCCGCCGAGGACCATCGCTCCGGCGCGGAGCCGGCGCATCCGGCCTCGAAGCTCGTGTCCCGTCGCCGTCGCCGCCCGCCGAGCCGTCCGCAGGCCCGCGGTCGCGAGTGCGGCCACCAGATACAGCCCAGTCGCCACGGTTGCCGCGACCGCGACCGGCTCGTTCGCCACCAGCAGACCTCCGGCGAGCGCACCCAGAAGCTGGCTCGTGCACTTCGCGTTCGATGCGGCAGCGGTCGCCTTCGCCAGCTGCGCGGGGGTGCGCGCGACCGTCGGCAGCAGCGCGGCCTGGGCCGGCCGGTACGCGGAACCGGCCATCGCGTCGAGCCAGACGAGCACCAGCGGCACAGCGAACGGGAGCCCGAAAGCCAGCGAAGCGGCGGCGAGCCCGCTCGCCGACGCCCGCGTCAACGCCGTGACGGTGAGCACCCGCTCTCGCCTGTGAGTCTCGGCGAACTGGGCCGTCACCAGGCCGGCGAGCGCTGCAGGAGCGAAGCGAAAGCCGACGAGACCGACGAGCAGCGCGCCGCCGACGGGGTACGCGTGGATCGCCATCGCGGTCCCGAGCACCCATTCGCCGACGGTCGCAGCGGCGAACGCTCCGACGAGCCTCGGTACGACTACGCTGCGCCGCACCGTCGGCCTACCCCGACGTCTACCTCCATGGCCACTAGGTTAGAGCGACGATGACCGGCGAGCAGGTCTTGGCCGACGCGGTGAGCGCCTACCGAAGCGCGCTCGGCGAGCGGCTGGCGGCAGCGTATGCCCTGGGCAGCCTGGCGCACGGTGGGTTCAGCCCACTGGTCAGCGACGTCGATCTGGGCCTGATCCTGAGTGATCCCGTGCACTCCGGCGACGCGCGGACGATTCAGGCGGTCGCCGATACCGAGAAGGCCAGGGGAGCACAGCTGGCACAGCGACTGTCGGTGTTCTGGGGCACTCCGTCCACGTTGCGCGGGGAGCACGAGGGAGGGCGCTTTCCCGCGCTCGATCGGCTGGATCTGCTCGACCACGGCAGGCTGCTGGCCGGACGTGACGCGCGCAGCACCGTGTCGCGTCCGAGCACGCCCGAGCTTCTGATCTCCGGCGCGGAGTTCGCGATCGAGCAGCTATCGGGCGAGGAGATGCGCCGTCCGGAGCTGCTGATCGCCCGCGGCGTACGCCGCGTCACCAAGGTCGTGCTGTTCCCGGTTCGCTTCATGTTCACCGCGGCGACCGGCCAGGTCGGCACCAACCACGATGCGGTCAGTTACCACCTGGAGCGAGAAGGTGCCCCGGCGAGCGAGCTTGTCGCGACCGCGCTCGCGTGGCGAATCGCCGGCCCGGTCGATCCTCGGCCCGCCGCTGAGCTGCTACGCGGCCAGATGGTGCCGCTGTACCTCTACTACATCGACGACCACGTCACACGCCTCAGCTCGCTCGGCCGTGGCGAGCTGGTTCGCTCGTTCGAGCTCTGGCGCGCGCGCCTGACGCGCTGACGCCGGGCGGCCGCTACGCATTAGTACAGGCTGGTGACCGCTGCGATCTCGTCGGGCGAGTAGCCCGCCCGGAGGTAGTTGTCGTGCAGGCGGGCGCAGACGAGCGCGGATTCGACCTTGGCGATGTCGTCAGGGGAGTAGCCGATGTCGAGCATTCGCCGGTGTAGCAGCACGCGAGTGTCGCTGAATCCGGAGGGGATAGTGGAGACCGGCGGGGGGGCGATGGCGAGGGCGGACATTGGAGCTTCTCCTTGAAGACTTTGCGCTTGCCTGGCGGCGAACTTAGTAGAGGTATCGGCTCCGAGTGGGACGTACTGAAACCAAGTCGGCCCGTCACAGACAACTGTGACCTTGCTGTCACCGCCGATCGGTCATCCTTGTCGTGAGCATGCGAGTTCTGATCGTCGAAGACCACAAGCGCTTGGCGACGGCGCTGGCGGATGGGCTGCGGCGTGAGGGCATAGCGGCCGATCTGGCGTTCGATGGCGTCGACGCACTCCAGCACACGGCGATCAACCGCTACGACGTCGTCGTACTCGACCGGGACCTGCCGGGCCTGCACGGCGATGAGGTCTGCCGCGAGCTGGCCGCGGGCAGGAGCGAGAGCCGGGTGCTGATGTTGACCGCGGCGAGCACGATCCAGGACCGCGTCGACGGGCTGGGATTGGGCGCCGATGACTACCTGCCGAAACCGTTCGACTTCGCCGAGCTCGTCGCGAGGATCCGGGCGCTGGCGCGCCGCTCGGCTACGCCGCTGCCGCCCACACTCGTTCACGGCGACGTGACGCTCGACTCGTCACGGCGTGACGCGTTCCGGGGTGAGCGCCGGCTCGTACTGACCCCGAAGGAGCTCGCCGTGCTCGAGTACCTGCTCAGCGCCGATGGCCGGGTGGTGTCAGCGGAGGAGCTGCTCGAGCGGGTGTGGGACGAGGCGGCCAATCCATTCACCACCACCGTTAAGACCACGATCAGCCGGCTGCGGGCGAAGCTGGGCGAGCCGCCGTTGATCGCCAACGTCCGCGAGGGCGGCTACCGCATCTAAGCGGCACCTTGGGAGCGTCGATCGGACCGCTCGCGCCAGCTTCCTGGCTCCGCCTGCCGCACCGCACCGCTCGCCTGCGGCTGACGCTTTGGTACGCCGGCCTGTTCCTGTTGTCGGGGACTGGGGTGCTCGCGATCGTGTATTTCTCGTTGGCGCGCTCCTCGGCGACCGCGATCGCGACCCCGGTAGTAACAGTGCACGGCGCGCCGGCAACGGGCCTCGTCCCAGG
>Ga0302325_10016755_pt1 | contig 15512 bp, 15 predicted proteins | sample Palsa_T0_2_FD_201948 | JGI IMG/M metagenome (GOLD analysis project Ga0302325, IMG submission 201948) | Peat permafrost microbial communities from Stordalen Mire near Abisko, Sweden - Palsa_T0_2 | ecosystem: Environmental > Terrestrial > Soil > Palsa > Peat permafrost | place: Sweden: Abisko...
AATCAGGGGAATTGCAAACCCTCGGTCAACCTTATTTCGAAGGGAATTGATATGGACGTCCACAACGTTGCTTACAGAATCAAAATGAATGTCCCAGACATGTTCGATGATCATGGTTCGGGTAACGGGACGTTTTACGTTTCGAAGCAGGAATTCGAGCAGCGAGAATTCCTTTGGTTTGAGGTCGATCTTGCGACCCGAGCGCATGACGCTGCGCGTCGCGGTATTCATTTCCAAGTCAGCCAAACGCAGGGTCGTGGGTTCCTGAGTGCCGCGGCGCAGTAAGACGCGGAGACGAGCCGAAAGCTCAGCGAAAGCAAACGGCTTGACCAGGTAATCGCTTGCTCCACCGTCGAGACCCGCCACTTTATCTTCCACGGAACCGCGGGCCGTCAGGATCAGCACGGGCAAGTTCTGCTTGTGTTCGCGGATCCTCCGCAGGACTTCCAGGCCGGGAAGCTGCGGAAGCATGAGATCGAGGATCACAGAGTCATAGTCAAAAGTTTGTGCCTGATGAGCGCCTTCCTGGCCGTCGCGTGCAATGTCCACAGCGTAGCCTTCCTGCTGCAGCCCCTTGCGGATAAACTCCGCGACCTTTTGCTCGTCTTCAATAATTAGGATGCGCATACTTGGGCATCGCGTGCACGTTTCATCTTAGCCGATTGGTAAGAAAGAGAGCGCAAAACCAGATAGGGAATCGCGAACGTATGTGGCTCATGAGCCTTGCAGCGGGATGCTACACGGAAGAGCATCCGCTGTATATGCGCCTTGATATTGTTGGCGTCTCAGAACCGGCCTGAGACTGCGAGTATTGGTCTTCGCGGTGCAGGTGAATCCCGGCCGTGCCGATACGGTTTGGCCTTCACGCTCAACTCCGCGTGCTACACTTTGCCTGAAACAGCGACGCAAAACGCTGTGCCTCATCGACAGATGCTTTTCCTATTCCGTGATCGGCAGAGGCTAGTGTGGTAAGAGAAGGCGAACCGCGGTTGCTCGCCGAAGCGGCAGTGCTAGGCGTCGTCGGCGCGCTCGCCGCGCAGCTTTTCACTTGGGCGCTACGAATCTGCAGCCACTTCTTCCTTGCCTGGCTGGCGGGCTATAGCCCTCCTGGATTGCCCGAAGAAGGAGGTGTCCTTAAGCAAGTTATCGGGCCGCATGGACTTTGGCTGATTCCCGTGGCGACCACGTTAGGCGGCTTGATCTCCGGATTGTTGGTTTACAACATTGCGCCCGAAGCGGAGGGACATGGAACGGATACGGTTGTCAAAGCCTTTCATCGCGCCGGCGGGTTTATCCGCGCGCGGGTCGCCCCGTTAAAATTGGTGGCCTCGGCGATCACCATAGGTTCGGGAGGCTCAGCAGGGCGGGAAGGACCCACGGCGTTGATCGGTGCGGGCGTTGGGTCGATCTACGCAACCTTGGGCCATCGTCGAGACGAAGAGCGGGGACTTCTTGCTCTGATGGGAATGGCGGCAGGCCTCTCGGCGATCTTTCGCTCTCCAATCGGTGCTGCCTTCTTCGCCGTTGAGGTCCTGTACGGGAGTATGGAGTTTGAGGCTGGTGCGCTGCTCTATACGATGCTGGCTTCGATCGTTGCCTTTGGCGTCAACGGATTTTTCGTAGGTTGGCAGCCTCTGTTCTATTTCCCGGCCGTCCAGACGCCTCTTCATCCCTTGAATTATGCGTGGTTTGGTGTCCTGGGCGTCGCGAGCGGCCTCATTGCGACTCTCCTCCCGGTTGTGTTCTATCGCCTTCGTGACGCGTTCCGTGCGCTTCCGTTTCCGGTTGCACTGAATCCCGCGATCGGCGGGCTCGGAGTGGGCCTCCTGGCCTTGAAATTCCCGCAGGTCTTAGGAGGTGGTTACGGGTGGATTCAGGAGGCGATTGACGGTCGCATGGCCATTCAGTTATTGGCAATCCTGCTCTTTCTAAAAATTCTCGCATTCGCCTTGACGGTGTCATCTGGCGGTTCGGGCGGAGTTTTCGCACCCACGCTTTTTGTCGGAGCCATGCTGGGCGGATGCCTCTCCTCCCTCATTCATCTTCCAGCAGAGACTTTTGTGGTGGTTGGGATGGTGGCCGTTTTCGGCGCGGCGGCCCGAGTCCCTATCGCTGCTCTGGTGATGGTCACAGAAATGACAGGCGGCTACCAATTGCTGCCTGCCGCGGGTTTTGCGGTTTTGCTCAGTTATCTGATTCAAACTCAGTTGTCGTCTCATCTGAAATACAAGAGCTTGTACGAAGCCCAGGTCCTGGGACGCGCCCAGTCACCAGCCCGCTATGCGGAGAATGTGGAGCTGGCGCTGCAACTTTTAAGAACGCCTCAACTGCCCCGATCCGCCAAGGTCGGCCACCTGGACTTGGTCACACTCCTGGATTCCGGGATTCCCATCACCATGCCTGGACGCAGGCAACTGCATGTAGGCGTCTTGCGCCCGCAAAGTGCGCTCGTGGGAAAGCCCGTCGAGTCAGCCTACCAACTGGCGGGGGAGAGTGCCCTCGAAATTGTCGCCATTTTGCGAGCAGGGAATGTAGTTCTTCCCAATCGAGATACAGTGCTGCAAGAGAACGATCGCTTGCTCATTGTTGGATCGACCGAGGCAGGCACGCGCATTACAGAACATGTAGCCCCTCTGGAACCCGCGCAATCTCGGTCGACTTCAGATCCCGGCACCTCAGCGGGCGCGTGAGAGCGCAGGTCACCAGACAAGAACTCAGAAACAGACCGTCGGCTTGTCGCACGACTCCAGACCAATTGGCGCGCTCGTTCTGGCCGAGACTCGGCGTACGCCACGCAGACGCCCCGAGTTCGTTCTTTTCTAACCAACTCTCGCAGGCTTTCGCGAATGCTTGGCGAGTCGCCTCTTCCTCGTGAAGTTTTGTATGATGCGGATGCGTTGCGGAGCGAAGGCGAAGTGATTTAATTACCGAAGTCTGCAGAGGAACTTCGCAGTCTAAGCCAAGGATCGATCCCCAATCTGGGTTGGGGAATAAAGACAAAGACGCCGCCCTAGCCAAAATGGCGCACCCGACCTTTCGCGACGCGCGACGCATCAGATTATCTGACGCTATCCGTAAATGCGTAGACGCACAGGGTGACGATTGCTGGTTCCACATAGCTATGCCACTGCCCTCGTTCTCATGCTCTTCAGCATGCTCTGTTGGGGAAGTTGGGCGAATACGCAGAAGATTGACAAACAGTGGCGGTTCGAACTTTTCTACTGGGACTACATCTTGGGACTTCTAGCATGTGCATTGTTGTTTGGCTTGACAGTCGGAAATAGGGATCCTGCGTCGCCGGACAGCTTTTTTCGCAACCTCCGTGCAGCGGGTGCTCCCAGCCTTTTGGAGGCATTTTTTGGTGGCGTGATCTTCAACCTCGGGAACCTGCTCCTGGTGGCCGCGATATCCGTGGCAGGCATGGCCGTAGCGTTCCCGATAGGAGCAGGCCTGGCGTTGGTGATTGGAGCTACGATTGACTACATCATTTCGCCAAAAGGCAATCCCATGCTTCTTTTTGGCGGCATTGCGCTGATTTGCATCGCCATCTTGCTTGACGCGCTGGCTTACCGGGGTCTGTCTAGGGGGTCAAAAGCTACCAGGAAAGGGGTGATATTGAGTTTGGCGTGCGGCGTTGCGGTTGGACTCTTCTACCCATTCGTTGCGAAGGCAATAACTGGACCGAATCACCTGGGGCCCTACACCGTGTATTTCGTCTTTGCCTTGGGTGCCACGGTGTCGAATGTTCCAATGAACTATGGATTGATGCGGCGCCCCGTCAGTGGGCAACCGCTTCGAATGAAAGACTATTTCAAGGGACGCGCGAGCTTGCACGCGTGGGGAATCTTAGGCGGAGCGATGTGGGGCATCGGCACGATCTCCAACTTCGTGGCTTCCTATGTGCCGATGATTGGACCCGCCACTTCCTTCTCGCTCGGCGAGGGCAACACGATGATCTCGGCTATCTGGGGAATTTTTGTGTGGAAGGAGTTTCGCGGCGCGGGAGACCGGGTCAAGATTCTCCTCGGGATAATGTTTCTATTCTTTGTATTGGGACTGAGCAGTATCGCGCTGGCACCGGTAATCCACTGAGAAGCTTTCGGTGGTTGTCGATTGGGCGTGGGCGTATTTTGCCGACCGGTGCGAGGCTCGATTGGTGACCGGAAATATCGACGATATCTTCACCCTGGGCGGGAGAAGAGTATGGGTCGGGCTGCGGGTCACTGAACCGCAAATTGCATCCGCCAGGTTCAAGTTGTCTTTCCGGCGGAGCAAACTCTAACCCTTTGGAGCAACGCATGCCTCGCGAAAATCACTTTGACGTCATCATCATCGGCACCGGAGCCGGGGGTGGAACGCTCGCCTATCATCTTGCTCCATCTAACAAACGTATTTTGCTTTTGGAACGGGGCGGGTATCTGCCGAGGGAGAAAGATAACTGGGAGTCGCGCGCCGTCTTTCTCGAATCGAAGTATCGGGCCAAAGAAACCTGGTACGACAAGGATGGAAACGCATTTCATCCGGGGATTCAGTATTATGTCGGCGGAAACACGAAGGTTTACGGTGCGGCGTTGTTGCGGTTTCGCAAGGAAGATTTTGGGGAAGTGCGGCACTATGGCGGCATTTCGCCTGCGTGGCCGCTGGGCTACCAGGACTTTGAGCCGTATTACACCAAGGCGGAGCACCTGTACCACGTCCACGGCGAGCACGGGATCGATCCCACCGAGGGACCGGCCAGCGCTCCTTATCGATATGCGCCGGTGAGCCACGCGCCGCGCATCCAAGAGCTCTATGACGATTTGCAACGGTCTGGCCACCATCCATTTCCCCTGCCGCTGGGAATTCTGCTCGATGAAAAGGACGGCAAGGCCCTACACACGAGCGCGTGCGTACGGTGTGCGGCTTTCGACGGATTTCCATGTCTCGTCAACGGCAAAGCGGACGCGCAGATTCTTTGCGTGGACCCGGCGCTCGAACACGCGAATGTCCAATTGCTCACAGGCGCGTACGTGAAGCGCCTGGAAACGGACGCGTCCGGGCGCGTGGTGACGAAGGTCATGGTCGAGCGCGACGGACAGGACGAGGAATATTCGGCGGACGTCGTGGTGATTTCTTGCGGAGCGATCAACTCCGCGGCGCTTCTGCTGCGCTCGGCCAACGGCAAGCATCCGAATGGGCTCGCGAACAGTTCGGATGTAGTGGGGCGGCATTATATGCGGCACAACTGCTCCGCGTTCATGGCTATTTCCAAAGAGCCCAATCCAACTGTGTTCCAAAAAACGCTTGGGCTGAACGATTTCTACTTTCGATCTGACGACTGGGAATACCCCTTGGGTGGTATTCAGATGCTGGGAAAAAGCGATGGAGAAATGCTGAAGGGAGAAGCGCCTGGTTGGGCCATTTGGAAACCCGAATTTGCGCTGGATTACATGGCGGAGCACTCGATCGATTTTTGGGTGCAATCCGAGGATCTGCCACACCCGGATAACCGCGTCACCCTCAACCGCAGCGGAGAAATCACGCTGAGTCTTGAGGAGACCAACACGGAGGGACACCATCGCCTGATCGCAAAGCTTAAGGGCATGCTCCATGACCTCGGCCTTCATGACCCCTTGATGCCGCGATCGTTGTATCTGGGCAAGACGATTCCGATTGCCGGCACCGCTCACCAGGCCGGAACGGTTCGGTTTGGTCGCGATCCCAAGACGTCGGCGCTCGATCTGAACTGCAAGGCCCACGATTTGGATAATCTTTATGTCGTCGACGCGAGCTTCTTTGTATCGATTGCAGCCGTGAATCCCAGTTTGACGATCATCGCGAATGCCTTGCGAGTGGGTGACCACCTGCTGGAGCGGCTAGGATGAGAACAGACGTGATTCTATTGGCGTTCTTCCCAGGAAGAGTGATACAGGTTGAACGGAAAGATTCATGCTGGATGCGCTGGTGCTGAATGAGGTGATCGAGTGGGCGTGAGAGGCCCGCGGAAAGCTGGGGCGGTCCTTTTGGGATCGAGTTTCGGGGAAATCAATATGAACGGACTCATTCGTTATCTCTCGCATCTGTACCAAACGATCGTTCATTCTTCGAATATCTTTGCGCCAGCGTCAGCTCCAGCCCATGATATCTTCCGTCTCTCGATGTTTGTGCTCGCGATCACCATGTGCATTTTTCTGATCGTGAGCGGACTCCTACTTTACGTCCTGATTCGATTCAGGCAGCGGGTCGATGACAACGGTCGTGAGCCTGCGCAGGTTTACGGCAGCAATCAGATCGAGCTGTCCTGGACCGTCATCCCTGTTCTGATTGTGATGGTGCTGTTTTTGGCCACCGTACGGGTTATTTTGGAGATCGAGCATACGCGCGAACCCGTCAATGCTCTCAATGTAATCGTCGTTGGACACCAATTCTGGTGGGAATTTCGTTATCCACAATATGGCATCGTCACTGCCAACGAGTTGCATGTCCCTGTGAGCGACGGATCCAAGAACCCCACGCCGACCTACCTCACGCTCCTGGCGGCGGATGTAAACCACAGTTTCTGGGTGCCACGCCTTGCCGGGAAAACAGACCTGATCGCCAATCGCGTCAATACGATGTGGATTCAGCCGGAGGCCGCCGGCCTCTACCTTGGTCAATGCGCGGAGTATTGCGGACTGCAACATGCGCACATGCTGCTTCGGGTTTACGCGCAGTCTCCGGCGGACTTTCAGCAATGGGTCGAACAGCAGCAACAGAAAGCGGTACAAGATCCAAGCGTGGCCGAGGGACGCGCCGTTTTCGAAAGAAACGCCTGCATCAACTGCCACACCATTGCCGGAACGGTAGCCACCGGGCATTTCGGGCCTGATCTTACTCACCTGATGAGCCGGGAAACGATCGCATCAGGGGTCGTCCCGAACACGCGAGACATTTTACGACACTGGATTGAGAATCCGGATTCATTGAAGCCCGGCGCGCTCATGCCGGCAATGAAGCTAGGCGATCACGATCTGGACGCGGTCACGGCGTATCTGTTAACGCTGCGATGACCGCAGCGAGGAGAGAAGCAATCGATGGCCGACTCACTACCAATTTCCGGAACCCTCGATCTGACGCGCGCGCCGGCGCCAAAACGATTGGCGTTGGAGGTCGTACATGACTGGATTACTACGGTCGATCATAAAAAGATCGGGTTGATGTATATCGCCTCGTCCCTCGTGTTTTTGGCGGTGGGTGGATTTGAGGCGCTCTTGATGCGTATTCAGCTGTCTGTTTCTAACGAGAAATTCCTTTCACCGCAGACATTTAACGAGATGTTCACGATGCACGGTACCACCATGATCTTTTTTGTGGCGATGCCAATGCTATTCGGATTTGCTAATTATCTGGTTCCGCTGATGATCGGCGCACGGGATATGGCCTTCCCGCGCTTAAATGCGTTCAGCTTCTGGATCGCTCTTTTTGGGGGATTGCTTCTCTACTTCAGCTTTCTTGGTGGCAATGGGCTCTACGGGGATGGGGGAGCCCCTCTGGTAGGCTGGTTTGCGTACGCGCCGCTCACAGCCAGGACGTTTACCAAAGGTAACAGCACCGACTATTGGGCGTTGGGGGTGTTGTTAAGTGGTATCGGAACGATAGGTACGGCGTTGAACCTCGTGACCACGACCTTATGCATGCGATGCAAAGGCATGAAGTTGACGCGCATGCCGCTGTTGGTCTGGCTCATCCTGATTACGGCGGGAATGATTTTTGTCGCCATTCCTCCGTTGTCTGCGGCACAGATCATGCTGCTGATCGACCGGTATGTCGGTGGCCATTTCTTCGACACCCAGGCTGGGGGATCGGCCATCATCTGGATGCACTTCTTCTGGATTTTTGGACATCCCGAGGTTTACATCCTGGTCTTGCCTGCGTTTGGTTTTGCCAACGAAATCATCCCGGTGTTTTCGCGTAAACCCATTTTTGGGTATCAGGCGATGGTGGCGGCGACCGTCGCCATTGGGTTTGTCAGCCTGAGCGTTTGGGCCCACCACATGTTTACGGTCGGCTTGGGCGCGGATGCGGACACTTTTTTTGTGCTCTCGACGATGATTATTGGGATTCCGACCGGCATAAAAATCTTTAACTGGTTAGCCACGATGTGGGGCGGGAAACTCCGCTTCACTGTTCCCATGCTGTTTTGCGTTGCGTTCCTGTTTCAGTTCCTCATCGCGGGGCTTACGGGCATCATGATGGCGGTGGCTCCGTTTGATTGGCAACTGCACGATTCCTATTTCGTCGTGGCGCATTTCCACTACGTAATTGTGGGAGGGATTCTGTTCTGTCTCTTCGCTGCGTTTTATTTCTGGTTCCCCAAGATGACCGGCCGGATGATGAGCGATACTCTTGGGAAGTGGCACTTCTGGCTGTTTGTCGCCGGTTTCCATCTCACGTTTGACTTTATGCACGTTCCTGGAATTCTTGGAATGCCGCGACGGGTCTACACCTACGAGGCCGGCCGCGGTTGGGACATCTGGAATTTGGTCGTGACCATAGGGGCCTTTGTCCAGCTGATCGCCATCGTGGTGTTCGTCGTGAACCTGATCCGTTCACTTTCTAGCGGTGACCCTGCGGGCAATGACCCTTGGGACGCATGGACTTTGGAATGGGCAACTACGTCGCCCCCGCCAGTCTATAACTTTGCGACGGAACCGATCGTGCGGAGTCGCCGCCCCTTATGGGACCTAAAACATCCAGAAGATCCCGATTGGAAATACGAATGAAGGATCGAACACAGTGAGCACAATCCCATTCACGAACGACGCGAGCGACCAGCCGTGGGTTTTGCCGTATCGCGGAACGATCGGCATCTATTGCCTGATTGCCTCCGAATCGGCGATGTTCTCGATCTTCGTAATTGCCTATCTCTATTACCTGGGCAAGAGCTTGAGCGGACCGACGCCTCGCCAGGTCCTCGAACTGCCAATTTTCACGACCGTTTGTCTCTTATCGAGCAGCATCACGGTTCACCTGGCCGTGAATGGACTACGCCATCGGAAATTGCCCGCGTTTAAAGCTTGGCTGGCGGCCACTGTGTTCCTGGGATCTGTTTTCATCATCGGCACTGGCCTCGAATGGTACAAGCTTATCTACAAGGACGGACTCACGCTCCAGACCAATCTTTTTGGTACGTCTTTTTATTCACTCGTTGGCCTGCATGCAAGCCACGTGATGGTCGGCCTGTTGATGTTGAGCATCACGCTGGTTCTGGCGTTGATGGGAAAAGTAAAACAAGAACACGCTGATCGTTTCCACACGCTGTCTCTGTACTGGCACTTTGTCGACGCGATATGGGTGGTCGTCTTCACCGTTGTCTACGTACTCGGAAGGTGATGGGCCGTGACTGTCCAAGCAGAGAACGACCGCAAACAAGTAACCGCAGTGGAGCTTCCATCTCCCACGGTCTGGCCGATGGTGCTCGCATTGGGCATTGCACTCAGTGTGGCGGGGATCGTAACGCAATGGGCCCTCAGCCTACTCGGCCTGATCCTTACCTTGCGGGCTTCGGTAGGCTGGTTCCGCGAGGTCTTACCCCAAGAACGTCGCGAGCCGGTGGTGGTCACGGCGCAATGGATAGACATAGCGACGCCCAGAGGGCAGGTGGAGCGGCTTTCTGTCGGCGATCTTCACAGAAAGATGCTGCCCGTCGAAACCTATACGGTCACTGCCGGAATTAAAGGCGGCATGGCAGGCGGCGCCGCGATGATCGTGCCCGCTATTCTCTTCGGGCTGATTCACTACCATAGCGTTTGGTATGCCGTAAATCTGCTTGCAGCTGCGGTTTTTGTCAGTTGGGGGAACGCTAGCACCGCTTTTCTCTGCTCTTTCCATCTGGACGGTCTCCTTGTGGCCGTGGCGATCCACGGAGTGGCGTCTCTCCTGGTTGGCACACTCTATGGGGCGATGCTTCCAATGTTTCCGAAAAGACCCATCTTAACCGCTGGATTTGCGGCCCCGCTGTTATGGTCAGGGTTGATTTACAGCACTTTGGGAGTCGTGAACCCACTGCTAGACCAGCGAATCGACTGGCCATGGTTCATCGCTTCGCAATTCGCATTTGGACTTGTCGCAGGATTTGTCGTCAACCTTCACGTTCGAGTTCGAACGGCGCAGTTTCAGTCGCTGCCATTTGCTGCGCGCGCAGGCCTCGAAACACAAGGGCCAGAGGCCGATCGAGCGGACAGGTCGAAATGACCCGCCTTTCGACTTTGATGTTTCTTGTCGCGGTCTCCGTTGCGACAAGCCCGGACCCGAGGCACCCCGCCCCGATCAAATATTGGATTTTGCGACACTGTACAAACAAAATTGCTCCGCATGTCATGGCGCCGATGGGAAAAACGGGGCCGCGATTGCGCTGGCCAATCCCGTTTATCTTGCGTGGGCAGGCAAAAACAATTTGCGGCAAATCACCACGAACGGCGTGCCAAACACATTGATGCCCCCGTTCGGCGAAACCGCCGGCGGCATGCTCACGGACCGGCAAATCGAAAACCTGGTCCAGGGGATGCTGACGAAGTGGGGGCAACTGGAAATCCTCGGTGATCAGAATGCGCCGTCCTACGCGGCCGCCGCCAAGGGAGATGCACCTCTGGGAAAACAAGCGTTTGGAATTTTCTGCTCGAAATGCCATGGTGCCGGCGGCAACGGCGCTTCAGCAGCCGGTGCGGCCACTGTTGGTTCGATCACTGATCCATCGTATCTCGCACTTGTAAGCGCGCAAGACTTGCGCACCATTGTGGTTGTGGGAATGCCCAGCGGCCAGATGCCGGATTGGCGCGGGGACCTCCCCGGCCGAGCGATGACCGACAAGGAAGTTACAGATGTGGTGGCGTGGCTCGTTTCTCAGCGGATCGAGTTTCCGGGCCAATCCTTCCCGCCATCGCACTCCGAGTAAAGATGGGAGAAGCCAATGAGTGATCTTACGCAACATTCCAGGCGGGTCTTTTTCATGAAGATGGCCGTTCTGTTGAATGGCATTGTCGGTGTCGTCCTTGCAGTACCCATGCTTGGCTACCTGTTGGGACCGCTCCTAAAAAAAGACACCAGCCGCTACGATTGGGTGACGCTCGGATCTGTGGACCAGTTCGCCGTGGGCGAAACGCGATTAGCCAATTACCGCAATCCCGTGGCTGTCGAATGGGACGGGCAAACCAGCACGATTCCCTGCTGGGTCAGTCATGTTGCTGCGGATAAATTCCAAATATTCGCCATCAATTGCGCACACCTGGGGTGTCCGGTGCGATGGTTTCCACAGTCGAAGCTTTTTCTATGCCCCTGTCACGGCGGCGCGTATTACCAGGACGGAAGTCGCGCGGCGGGTCCCCCACTGCGCGGACTCTTTGAATACAGCTACAAGGTTACCGGCGGTCAACTGATGATCAAGGCGGGGGAATTGCCCACGCTTTCGACGCCTGCAAGCATGGCAAAACCGGAGCGCTCATCGTGGCAGGGTTAAAGCAACGCGGCCTCGAGCTGTATCGCTGGTTTGAGAAGCGTACCGGTCTCGCTGGACCCCTCATCGACGTATCCGAGCATCGAGTCCCCCGGAGTAGTGCGAGTTGGTGGTACGTATTCGGCAGCGCCGCGGCCGTCATCTTGATGATGCAGATTGTGACGGGCATTCTGCTCGCTCTTGTTTATGTCCCTTCTGCTGGTGAGGCTTGGAATAGCCTGCAATTTTTGAATCATGGGCTGTTCCTGGGTTGGTTCCTTCGGGCTCTCCATGGGTGGGGCTCGAACTTCATGATCGCCATTGTGCTCATCCACATGACGCAAGTCTTTCTGTTCGGGGCGTACAAATTTCCTCGGGAATTGACCTGGATCGTCGGTGTCTTTCTTTTGCTGCTGACCCTTGGGATGGCCTTCACCGGTCAGGTGCTGCGCTTCGATCAAGACGCCTATTGGGGTCTTGGCATCGGCGCGTCGATCGCCGGGCGCGTTCCATTGATCGGCGCCCAAGTCGTTCATCTGATGCTAGGCGGCCCAATCATTGGCGGAACGACGCTTTCGCGTTTTTTTGCGTTTCACGTGTTCGTGATTCCCGGAATCTTGCTCGGCTGCGTATTGCTGCACGTATGGATGGTTCTGTATCTCGGCATCAACGAGTGGCCGATGCCAGGCCGGTTGGTGCGCAAGAATTCGTACCTGGCGGAATACCAAACACTGCTGCGCGACGACGGCATTCCGTTTGTTCCGGATGCCGCCTGGAAGGATGCTACTTTTGCCGCTGCAATCATCCTGGCGATCATCGCTTGCGCACTTTTCTTCGGACCATTTGGTCCATCTGGGCCACCGGATCCAACGATTATTCAGGCGGTTCCCAAACCGGATCTGGCTTTTCTTTGGCTCTACGCAATGCTCGCTTATCTGCCGCCCCGGCTGGAGACCCCGCTTCTGCTCATTGCGCCGGTAGTTGTGATCGGTGCGTTGCTACTCATGCCGCTCGTTGCTGGAGAGGGTGAGAAGCATTGGTCGCGCCGCCCGGTCGCTGTGCTGATGGTCATGATGATCGCTGTGTCGCTTGGCGCCTTGACAAGGCTGGCGACCTACAGTCCCTGGAGCCCCATCATGGACGCGTGGAGCGCGGACGCGATGCCGCCGAAATTCTTGAAGGGAAGAACCCCTCTGGAACGCGAGGGGGCGCTCGTCTTTCAGGACAAACAATGCCGTAACTGCCACGCTCTGGATGGCCTGGGCGGATTGCGAGGGCCTGATCTGGATGCAGTAGCGACGCGACTGACGGAAGATCAGCTCATCCGGCAAGTTCTGCAAGGGGGCGGCAACATGCCGGCTTATGGAAGCGCGTTAAGTCCGCCGGAAACTACGGCTTTGGTGCGCTTTCTTGAGACGCTGAATGGCAATCGAACTCCGGCTCGTGATGCTTCGCGGACCTTGACGGGAAATTCTTACCAAGATAATTCACTCGATTCGACCAGCCCGTGAGCGCATAGCATGACCTCAGAAATACGCGCGATTCTTGCTTCCTGGTCTCCACCGATTGGCATTTCGGTTACGGTGGTCGGGGTCGCCGCGGTATACGCGCGCGGATGGCACGCGATTCGCGCGACGCGGCCGAACGATTTCACCGGGTTGCGGTTAACCTCGTTTTTGTTGGGAATGCTTGTCTTGTGGCTCTCGATTGGATCGCCCATTGACTCGTTCGCGGATGTCTTGCTGAGCGCGCACATGGTACAGCATTTGCTGCTGATGTCAGTTGTGCCGCCTCTCGTCATTCTCGGTGCTCCGGTTGTGCCGTTCCTCAGGGGTTTGCCAAGATGGACGGTGAAGACCGTCTTACGCCCATTTCTTGGCTGGCCGTTGCTACGCAGGCTTGGACGATTTCTGGTTACGCCAATCATTGCGTGGCTCGCCATGAATTGTGTGTTTCTGATTTGGCATGTGCCTGCGGCATACGACTATGCGTTGCGCCATGAAGATTGCCACGATTATGAACACATCTGTTTTCTTGCATCGTCGCTAATGTTTTGGTGGGTCGTAATTCGTCCATGGCCCAGCCGCATTCGAACGTCCAGTTGGATGATGTTGCTGTACTTGATGTCTGCCGACATCGTGAACACGGCCCTCTCCGCCTTTTTGGCCTTCTGCGACAGGCCCGTTTATTCGTTCTACGTAACTGGACCCAATCCGTTCCATGTTTCGCCGCTTTCGGATCAGGTCCTCGGAGCGGTCATCATGTGGGTTCTTGGATCTATTGTCTTTCTAATTCCTGCCATTCTCATTACCGTCCAACTTCTTGCCCCGGAGAAAATAAACATTGCGGCTCGGCAAGATGCGAGTCGCGCAGTTCCCTCCGCCTAAGAGATTCCCAAATACTAGAATCGCTCATTGCTTGCGCGCATTGCCCCTCACACGCCTCCGGTGGCAAACCAAATGCAATTCTTCAGCAGCCCGTAAATTCCCGCGAGTGTTCAATTTCGAACAGATTTCAATGATGGGCTCAATTATTTTCCTTGTGCGGAATGGACACAACCCAACACAAGTGGCAGCGCTGAATGCTGGCAGACTCTGTCCGCGCGCGTGAAAGAGGTTCTTGCCGTATCGGCCTTTGACGGCTCGGTAGCGCAAGCTGGCAAGAGTGGTGGCAGAGGCGGTACACGGCGACTCTGTGGCACCTGCGACGACGGCTCCCCCAGGGAAATAGCGAGTGCCGGAAATTAAAGAGGGGCAATTGAAATGAAAAAAAACAGCTCATTTCCAATATTGGTATTCACCGTAATTCTTCTGACTGGCCTGGCAACGGCGTACGCCACGCATCGTTCTTCGGATTACTTCGAAGGTTTATGGATTCTGGGCGGCGCCGTGGTCCTTGCCGCCGTTGCCTCTTCCGCGATTCAAGTTGCGGATCAGTGGAGCAAGGCCGTGGTCTTGCGGTTGGGCAAGTTCCGCTCCCTTCAAGGACCGGGACTGTTTCTGATTATTCCGGTTCTCGACACCATTCCCTACTGGATCGACACACGCGTCCTCACGAGTTCTTTCAAGGCGGAAAAAACCCTGACGAAGGACACGGTGCCCGTGGATGTGGACGCGGTGCTATTTTGGAAGATAGTGGACCCGCAAAAGGCGGCCCTGGATGTAGCGGACTATCAAAGCGCGATCAGTTGGGCTTCCCAAACCGCCCTGCGTGATGTCATCGGCAAGACGATGCTTTCGGACATGCTCGAAGGCAGGGACAAGATTAGTGACGCGCTGCAAAAAATCATTGATCAACGCACCGAACCCTGGGGCATCAATGTCATCTCGGTGGAGGTCAAGGACGTGCTGATTCCCCCGGCTTTGGAAGATGCGATGTCCATGCAGGCTCAAGCCGAGCGAGAACGTCAGGCCCGTGTGATTTTGGGAGATTCAGAGCGCCAGGTAGCGGAGAAATTTGGCGAAGCGGCCAAGACCTATGCCAACGACCCGATCGCCTTGCATTTGAGGGCCATGAACATGCTTTATGAAGGTTTGAAAGAGAACTCCACCATCGTCATCGTTCCCAGCACCGCTGTGGAGTCGATGCAACTAGGCGGCCTTGCCGGAATGACGGCGCTGACCATGGGACTGGGTCAAGAACGTTTGAGCAAAGCAAAGGAAAGCGAGGTCCAAAGCAGCAGCAACGGGACCAATAAGCTGGTTGCCGCTTAGTCTCGGCGTTACGCTGCCTCGTCATGAAGGATAAGAGACTGCTTGTGGTCGTGGATGAATCGCCGGCAACAAAAAAGGCATTGCAGTATGTGGCGCAGATGGCTGTTGGACGACGGAATTTCAAAGTTTGCCTGGCCCATAGTCTCCTGTCGCCTCCTCTCCAACTGGTCGAGTTAAGGGGTGGAGACAAGGGACGCTTACGGGCGTATAAGTCCCGCTGGATAGCCGCGGATGAGATGACCGAACAGCGCGCTTTGCAGCGCGCGAATGCGGTTCTACGCCAGGGTGGAATCGCCAGCGGGGCAGTGGAAGCCCATGTTTGCTATCTGGTGGACGGGACGCGAGCGACC